>Ga0136846_1215123_pt1 | contig 13939 bp, 15 predicted proteins | sample HopSoiMetagenom2_FD_96841 | JGI IMG/M metagenome (GOLD analysis project Ga0136846, IMG submission 96841) | Grasslands soil microbial communities from Hopland, California, USA - 2 Assembly 2016 (version 4) | ecosystem: Environmental > Terrestrial > Soil > Grasslands | place: USA: Hopland...
AGGTCGATCAGATAGATCCCGGAACGCTCCCCGAACAGGAAGGGCTTCATCTTCGGGTTCCACCGGCGGGTCTGGTGGCCGAAGTGCACGCCTGCTTCGAGAAGCTCCCGCCGGGTGACGACCGGCATAAAGGTGCTCCTTTCGGTTTTTTCCGCCGCCCGGATCTCCTCGTCGCCGGCCCGAAACGGGACCCCGGCGAACGATCCCCGGACGTGTGAGCTCGGCGCTGCTGCGCCGGCGCGGCGAGTCTACCAGCGGTGTTGCGGGGAACCGGGTGTGTTCAGCGCGCCGCCGCGCGCTCGCGCTGCGGCGGTTGCTCCGGCACCTCGGGGGCGACCACGAGGTAGCGGTACACGAGGATCGCCTGGACGAGCATCGACAAGACGTTCACCAAGATGCACGCGACCCAGGCCGTCGCAGTGGGCGTCACTCCGATCACCGACCCGGGCAGCGGCGCCACGACCGCTACGAGCGAGATCAACACGTAGCCGATCGCGAACCACAGGTTGGCCGAGCCGGGCATCCGCGCCGCCCGCACGCTCCGGATCAACACGTCGGAGACCCGCCGGTCCTCGTCGGCCGCGATCGCGGGCGCGAACCCGAACAGATACACGCCGACGACCATCGACCCGACGAGACCCAAGATCACGCCGATGCTTCCGAACACCGCCGCGAGGAGGTTGCCGGCGACAAGGAGCCCGAGTCCGAGCAGGCCGACCGCGGCGGTGGTACGGATCACCCGCACCGCGCGGCGGAGCGCCCATTGACTCGTGGCGCCGGTCCGCAGCTGCTCGACGCAGAGCGTTGCGACCACCGCGGCGATCGCCGCATGCACGAAGAGGAGTCCGGCGAGGCCCACGAATCCCGGGAGCGTCGCCGACAGACCCGTCGCGTCAACCGCCGCGCGGAACGTCCGGCCCGCCACCTGTGCGTCCGCGAACGTGGTGATCGGCGGGATGGCGAACGTGACGCCGAGCGCGGTGAACGGCCCGAGGAACCCGAGCAGAACCAGGATCAGCCATACGACGAGCAAGACGACGGGGATCGCGATCAAGAGTCGCGGTATGCCGAGGGCGGTCATCACGCCCTTGGCGATCGTCGTGCGGAGCTTCGGCATCGGTGAGGCGCCGGGCGTCCGGGGCGCGAGCAACCCGTCGAGCAATCCGCGCCGGGCCGGCTCGGCCTGTGCCGGCGCACGATACGCCGAGGTCGAGCCGGACGGACGCTTCCGCTTCTTGTTGCTGCTGCTCACGTCGGGTCGTCCTCCAGGTCGTCCTCCCATGGATCGATCGGCTCGTCGTCGGTTCCGGCCGGCGCAAGCAGCGGCGCCTCACGACGGCGGTCCCACGAGCGACCGATCAGCACGAGCGCTGCGGTGAGCGGCACGGCCGCGGCCAGCCACCCCAGCGCAAGACCGCCGGGGTCGGCGGTGGTTGGGCTCGCGACGTCGGTCAGCGTCCCGGATGGATCCGCTTCGAGCGCCGTGATCCCAGGGTTCGAGCCGGTGTGCGCCGCGACGATCAGGTCCGGTGTTGCGGCCAAGCCGAAGATCGCGCTATCGGCGACGGTGCCCTCCCAGGTCCGTCGGCCGGTGTCGGGTGCGATCGCCGTGACCGCCCCGTCGCTCATGGGTTGCAGCACCGCGGTCGGGATGACGACCGGCGCGCCGACGGCTCCGTGGTTCGTGGCGAACCGCCACCGCTCGACGCCGGTCACCCGATCGAAGGCGTACACCGTTCCCGACTGGTCCGCCACGTAGACCGCGTCGCTCGAGACGGCCGGCGGAGACCCGGACGTCGGCGCATACAACGCTTCGGCCCACAGCTGCGCCCCGCCGCTGTCGACGGCGCGAACCGCGGCGTCGGAGCTCACGAGGTACACCGTGGACGTGCCGCCGTCGGTGGCGATCGCCGGTGCGCCCAGGTCGACGACGGAGCCGCTTGGCTCGTACCGCCAGGCCTCCGAACCGTCGCTGAGCTTGACTGCTACGAGCTGCGCGGCGCCGTTCGTCTCGGGGCGCACGCAGACGTAGACGTGAGCGTCGTCGGCCGCCATCGGCGCGAGGACGTGATCACCGACGTCGACGCTCCAGACCTGCTTGCCGGTGGTCGGGTTCACCGCCGTCACGGTGCCGTCGTCCGCACCGACGACGACGATGTCTCCAGCCACGACCACGCCGGTGTGGCTGACGTCAGAGAGCGCGATCGTCCACACACGGCGTTGGGTCGCGGTGTCGATCGCAACGAGGGTCGAGGCGGTCGTCGTCGCAGAAGGCGAGACGACGGCGCTTGCCGCTGGCGATGCAGACCTGCCGGGCGACGCGCTCGTCGAGGCGGTCGCGCTGGCGGAGGGCGTCGGCGAGTTGGACGCGGCCACGGACTCGTCGCCTCCGCCCTCGACGAACACAACTGTGCCGTCTACGACGGCCGCCGGAGACGACGGTCCGAGGGACCGAGGTGCGCTCCAGTCGACCCCGCCGTCGGTCAGATCGACCGCGTCGACCGACTGTCGTCCGACGACGATCGCGTCGCCGTCGGCGACGACCGGAGCCGGGATCCCGGCGGCGTGGCTCGCGTCACCGATGTCCGTCGCGGCGGACCACGCGACGCGATACGGCGGTGACGGCGCCTCGGTCGCGACGCCCGTTCTCGCGGCCGTGCCCTGGTACTGGGCCCACGATTGATCCGCTGCCGTTGCCGCGAGGGGCGTGATCGAGACGGCGAGAGCCAATGAGGGCAGCACGAGGAGGAGGCGGCGGGTTCGCAAGGCCCGACATCCTACCCACGGCCGATGCGCCCAACGCCGCGGACGCAGACGTTCCGAGCGGGGCGAGACGGATCAAGTCGGTGACCGATAAGGGCGCGAGGAACGCCATCGGATCGACGTAGGCGCCGTTCCGCCGCACGCCGAGGTGCAGATGCGGGACCGGCAGGTCGGCGTGTCCCCATCCGGTGGTCGCGACCGGCTGCCCACGCACGACGTGGTCGTTCTTGTGGACGAGCACGCTGGTGAGCCACGAGCACGTGCTCGAGACGCCGCCGCCGTGATCGATCGTAAGGAAGAGCCGGCCGCCCACCTTGCCGGCGAAGGTCACGATCCCATCGTCGGGCGCGACGATAACCGTGCCGACCTCCGCGGCGATGTCTATCCCGCGGTGGCCGGCCCCGTAGGGATCGTCGGGTGGATCGAACCCGCGGATGATGGCGCCGGAGACGGGCCACTGCCACGGGACAGCGGCATCGCTGCGCACCGACGGCCACCACAGGACCGCCACGACGAGGACCACTGCAGACAACCGGCGCACGCGACGACGTTAAGCCGGACCTGCTACCGCTCTGGTGACGGACGTCACACCGAGGGATCAGTCGTATTCGGTCATCTGGCCGCGAAGCACACCCACGGCCTTGGTGTGGATCTGACACACGCGCGACTCGGTCACGCCGAGGATGCCACCGATCTCGGCGAGCGTGAGTCCCTCGAAGTAATAGAGAGTGACGACGATCTTCTCGCGCTCCGACAGCTCGTTGATCGCTGCGGCAAGCAACCCGCGGGTCTCCTGCGACTCCACGCCGGTGCTCGGGTCGAACCCCTTGTCGGCGAGCGTGTCGACGAGCGACACCTTCTCGCCGCGGTCGGCACCGACCGACACCGTCTCGTCGAGCGCGAGCACCGACACGAACGAGATCTGCGTGATCACCTCGTGCAGCTCATGCATCGACATCCCGAGGCGTTCGGCGAGCTCGCGGTCACTCGGCTGGCGCTTCAGCATCGACTCCAGATCGGCCAGCGCCTTCTCGATCTCCCGCTGCTTGAACCGGACGGAACGCGGAACCCAATCCATCGCACGAAGCTCGTCGATGATCGCGCCGCGGATCCGCGGGATCGCGTACGTCTCGAACTTGTTCCCGCGAACGGGTTCGAACTTCTGGAGGGCGTCGATCAACCCGAACATGCCGTACGACACGAGGTCGGCTTGATCGACGGAGGCAGGCAGACCGGTCGCCACACGGGAGGCGACGTACTTGACGAGCGGCGCGTACTGCAGGATCAGCCGCTCGCGCGCTTGGACGTCACCCGAGGACTTGAACGCGTGCCAGATCGCTGCGAGCGCGTCGTCGACCTGTGGCGGCACGGTGGCAGAGATGGCGCGCGGGTCCTGCGGAGTCTTCGCCTTGGCCTTGGGTTTCGCCTTGGTGGCCGTCTTCGCCTTCGTCGCCGTTGCCGTCGCCGCCTTGGGGCCGGTCGCGGCGGCGGTCGCAGGCTTCTTGGTCGGAGTCATCGTCAGGCTCTCGGGTGCGCACGCTCGTGGGCCTCGAACAGGCGGGAGCGGGAGACGTGGGTGTACCGCTGCGTCGTCGCGACGCTGCTATGTCCGAGGAGCTCCTGCACAGCGCGGATGTCGGCGCCTCCTTCGAGTAGATGCGTCGCGTACGAGTGGCGGAGCGTGTGCGGTCCGATCCGTCGCCCCGGCAACAGGCGTCCAGCATACCCATCGACCATCGCTCGGACGTCGCGCGGCGACATCGGTTTGCGCCTGCGGTTGCAGAACACGGCGCCGCGTGCGTCGGCTCGGAGGAGCGGCCGACCTTCGTCCAGCCACGTGCGGACCGCGGCGACGGCGTCGTCGGAGACCGGCACACGTCGCTCCTTGGAGCCCTTGCCCCGCACGAGGACGCGGGCGCCGTCCAGATCCAGGTCGTCCGGCTGCAGCGCCGTCAGCTCGCTCACCCGTAAGCCTGAGCCGTACAGGAGCTCAAGGATCGCTCGGTCGCGCAGCGCGATCGCCCGGTCGATCGGATGTTCCTCATCGATCTCCGGACGCTCCACGAGTTCGGCGGCTTCGCTCGCTCGCAGCACGGTGGGGAGACGGCTTGCGACCTTCGGCCGGCCGAGCAACAACGACGGATCGTGCTCGATCCTGCCGTCATCGACCGCCCACCGATAGAAGGTGTGGACGGCCCCGACACGCCGAGCGATCGACGCACGCGCGTAGCCCAAGGCGTGTTGCTGGGCGAGGAAGCGCCGAAGGATGGCGTGGTCGGCGTCTTGGAGCGAGTGGGACGAGCGATGGAGGAACGTCGCGAGATGGATCAGGTCGGTCCGGTAGGCCGAGACGGTGTTCGGCGAGAGATGTCGCTCCAGCCGCAGATGCGCGATGAAGTCGTCGATCAACGCACGCTGCGGTCGCGTGAGCAGACGGTCATCGGATGCGGGCGACACGAACCTCTCCAGGCACGCCGGCGGGTCCGGCCGCTGCCACGGCGTATCGTCCCAGTGGCCTGGGGGCAACGCAATCACCCGGATGGGCGTCGCCCGCGCCGCTCGGCGACGGGTCCGATGCCGCCGAGGCGCTCGCCGCGAGCTACCCGGGTTCGGGTACCGGCTCGTTGACAGCGTTGTCCGCGGTGGGCCGGTAGCGCCCGCCCTCGCCCTTGATGAGCCCGCGCATCTCGAGACCCATCAAGGCGGTGATGGCCTCAGACGCGCCGAGGCCGGCAGCGCGCGCGACCTCCTCGGCCATCATCGGTCGCTCCAGCACGGCCAGAACGAGGGCTTCCGACGCGGGCAACCCCTCGGGCGTGACGGCACGTTGGCTCGGCTCGATCCCGAGGTCGTCGAGTAGGTCGTCGGCCGATCGGACCAACCGGGCGCCGTCGCGGATCAGTGCGTTGGGCGCCTGCGACAACATGCTCGTGACGGTGCCGGGTACGCCGAAGACGTCGATGCCGACCTGCGACGCGAAGTCCGCCGTGCTGCGCGTTCCGCTGTGCGCAACGCCCTCGACGATGACAACGCCGATCGAGAGCGCCGCGATCAGGCGGTTCCGCGCAGGGAACCGGAACGGCTCCGCGGGCACGCCCGGCGGATACTCACTCACCAGCGTCCCGCGGCGCTCGATCTTGCGGAGCAGCTCCCGATTCGTCGCCGGGTAGTCGCGGTCGATGCCGCATCCCAGCACCGCGACGGTGGAGCCGCCGGCGTCGAGCGCGCCTTCGTGCGCGCGGGCATCGATCCCGAGCGCCCCGCCGCTCGTCACGAGTAGACCGGCGCGAACCACCCCGCGAGCGAGCGAACGGGCGACCTCGACGCCGGCCGGCGATGGGCGGCGGGAGCCGACGATCGCCACGCGGCGATGCTCGGACGAAAGCGAGCGTCCTCGGCAGAAGATGCCGACCGGTGGATCGTTCAAGCGCAGCAGCGCGGGCCAATACTCGGGGTCGCCGGGGCGCGCGAAGCGCGCCCCGGCGCGGGCGAGTTGTGCCCGGACGGCCGGAGCCGACGCCGTGTCGAGCCACGCACGGTCGCGGTCGGAACCGGCCGAGCCGGCGACGATCGATGCAAGCGTTGCCGAGGCGCTGCCCTCGAGCCAGACCGATCGGTGCAATGCACGGGGCGAGATGCCCTGGAGGCACCGCAGCAGCAACACGGCGTCGGCTTCATCCGGTCCAACCCCGAAGCCGTCGGGGAACCCGCTCGGGACGGACTGATCCTCCGTCGCTCGTTCAGCTGGCACTCTGCACCCGGTTCACCTCGTCGAGTGCCTCCCGATACGACAACGCCTCGCCGACGTGGTCGACGTCGACGCGGGTGCAGCCGGCGAGGTCGGCGATCGTCCGCGCCACCCGTAGCACGCGGTCGAACCCCCGGCCGGAGAGCGCCGCCTGTTCGACCGCCCCGCCGAGGAACCGCTCCGCCGCTCCGGTGAGCGCGGCCTCCCGCCGGATGATCGGGCCCGGAAGATGCGCGTTGCATGTGATGCCCATCGCCTCGTACCGGTCGAGCTGGCGCTCCCGCGCTTCGACGACCCGCGCGCGGACGGCTGCAGACGACTCGCCCTCGTTCGCACCGAGCAGCTCGTGCCTCGTGAGCCGCGGGACCGACAGCCGCAGGTCGATCCGGTCGAGCAGCGGGCCGGAGAGCTTCGCGCGATACCGGCCGAGATGATCGTCGCGGCAGGCGCAGTCGCGAACGGGATCGCCGCGGAACCCACACGGGCACGGGTTTGCCGCGGCGACGAGGGTGAACCGTGCGGGGAACGTAACGGAACCGCCCGCGCGCGTGACGACCACGGCACCGTCCTCCAGGGGCTGGCGGAGAGCTTCGATCGCGTCGCGACGGAACTCCGTGAGTTCATCGAGGAACAGCACGCCGCGATGGGCGAGGCTCGCCTCGCCCGGCCGCAGCACCGTCGAGCCGCCGCCGAGTAAGCCCGGGGTGCTGATCGTGTGGTGCGGCGACCGGAACGGCCGGGCGCGGAGCAGCCCGCGGCCGGCGAGGAGCCCCGCGATGGAATGCAGTTGCGAGGCCTCGAGCGCTTCGTCGCGTGTGAGCGCGGGCAGGATCGACGCGAGCCTGCGGGCGAGCATCGTCTTGCCGGCTCCGGGTGAGCCGATCAGCAGGAGGTTGTGACCCCCGGCCGCGGCGACCTCCAGCGCGCGTCGCGCCTGCAGCTGCCCTCGGACGTCTGCGAGGTCGGCGTCGGGCGCCTGCCACGCGTCCGGCGACGTGGCCGGTACGTCGCTCGGCTCCCACACGCCGCGCAGGTACGCGACCGCGCGATCGAGCGTGCCGACCGGCACGACGTCGATCCCACCGACCTGCGCTGCCTCGACCGCATTGGCCTCGGGAACGAGCACCGTTCGGAAACGCGCCCGGACGGCCGCGATCACCATCGACAAGATCCCCGGCGTCGGGAGCACCTCTCCGCGCAGCGAGAGCTCGCCGGCGAGCACGACGCCCGTCACCCGGTTGGACGGCACCTGCCCGGTGGCGGCGAGCACGCTGACCGCGATCGGGAGGTCGAGCCCGGCGCCATCCTTGCGCAGATTGCCGGGCGCGAGATTGACGACGACGCGCCGCAACGGCCACTCCAGTCCCGCGTGCTCGACCGCCGGTCTGATCCGTTCGCGAGCGTCTTGGACGGTCGCGCCCGGTAGACCGGTGACGATCAGCGACGGCAGGCCGCGGCCGACGAACGCCTCGACGGTGACCGGCCACCCACCTACGCCGACGATGGTCATCCCCGTCACGCGCCCGTACATCGTGCGGACGGTACGCGCGTCCCGCGTCGCGAGCTGTGCGACACGTCACGGAGCGCCCTTAGTAGCCTCCACGGGATGCGCGACGATCTCCCGGCTGTGCCGGATCCGGCGCTCCTGGACGTCCGCGCCGACGGCGCCCGCGATGCGCTCGAAGCGCTGGTGGCCGACACACACCGCGAGGCGTTCGACTGGCTCTTCGACCGGGCGCTCGCCCGCCCGATGCATCCCGAGGCCTACCCGGCATCACGCGCGCAGTTCTTCGGCCCGTCCGACACGCCTTCGCCGGCTCCGCGTCGCGGCGCTCCGGCGACCGACGTGCTCCGTGTGTTCCGTGAACGTGTGGCTCCGATGACCTTCAACGCGCACCACCCGGCCGCGTTCAGCTACTTCACGCCGCCACCGGTCGCGATGTCGGTCGCCGGCGAGACGCTCGCCCAATGGCTCCAGCAAGGCGTTGACGTCTGGCACGCCGGACCGGTCGGCGCGTTCGTCGAAGAAGAGGTCACCCGGTGGCTCGCGGATCTCGTCGGGATGCCGGCCCGCGCCTGGGGCGTACTCACCAGTGGCGGTGTCATGGCGAACCTGATGGGACTCGCGGTGGCACGAGAGGTCCACCTACGGGCGGTCCTCCAGCTCGACGGTCCGCCTCGCGGCCGTGACCTCGACGGGGCGCGCGTCTACGCGAGCGATCAGACGCACTTCTCGGTCTCGCGGGGTCTCGACGTTCTCGGGTTCTCGCCCGAGACGTTGCACGTGGTCGCGTCCGACGAGCGGTTCCGCCTCCGAGCCGAGCCGATCGCCGCGGCGATCGCCGCTGACCGTGCGGCCGGATGCACGCCGTTCGCGATCAGCGCGGTGGCCGGCTCGACGAACACGGGGTCGGTCGACGACATCGTGGCGCTCGCGTCGCTCGCGCGACGGGAGGGACTGTGGCTCCACATCGACGCCGCCTACGGTGGCGCCGCGCGCCTGTCGGCGCGCGACGCCTGCCGCGTGCCCGGCCTCAACCTCGCGGACTCGGTGACGATCGATCCCCACAAGTGGTTCTTCCAGGCCTACGACATCGGGGCGCTGCTCGTGCGCCGCCGCGAGGACCTGCTCGCGACGTTCAGCCGTTCGCCGGAGTACTACGCGTCGAGCCGGCCTCAGGACGAGCCGCTCAACTGGTACGAGTACTCGATCGAAGGCACGCGCCGCTTCAGGGCGTTGAAGCTCTGGATGAGCTGGCAACACCTCGGAACGGAGGGGCTCGGCGGCCTGATCGAGCACAACGATGACCTCGCGTCCTACCTCGCGGGGCAGCTCCGCGCCGCGGATGATTTCGAACTCGCCTGCGAGCCCGAACTGTCGGTCGTGTGCTTCCGTCATGTCCCCGCCGCGATAGCCGACCGCGCGCAACCGGACATCGACCGCTACCAAGCCGCACTTCAGCGGGCGCTCGAGGTCGATGGCTCGGCCTGGGTAAGCGTCACGACGCTGCGTGGCGCGATGTACCTGCGCGCCGGCATCGTCAATCCCAACGCGACCCGCGCGGAGATCGATCTGCTGCTCGGCGCGCTCCGTCGACTGTCAGAACGCGTCGTCGAAGATCTCGACCACGGCTGACCCGTCCGCGCGCAGCCGCACGCTTGCGACATCGAACCGGATCGACGCCGCAGGGATCGGATGCTGGAGACAGAACGCCTCGGCGAGCGCCCGCAGCTTCTGTCGCTTGCGTGCGTCGACCGCCTCGAACCCGCCGCCGAACCGCGAACCGCGCCGCGTCTTGACCTCGCAGATGACGAGCGTGCCGCCGCGCGTGAGAACGAGATCGAGCTCGCCGATCCGGCATCGCCAATTGCGCGTGACGAGGCGGTACCCGCGCGCGACGTAATGGCGTTCGACCGCTGCCTCGCCTCGGCGGCCGACCTCGACGCGCTGGTCCACCTCGTCACGATAGGGTCCGGCACTGACATGACCGACCTCGTGCAGGTCGTCGCCGCAACGCCGAGCCCTGAGGAGTACGCCGCGTTCCGCGCCCACGTCCGTTGGCCGCGGGTCGACCCGCGCCGGGGGGGTGGCCGGCTTGCGCGCATCCCTTGCCTCCGTTCTCGCGCGGGACGTTGACGGCACACTCGTCGGGATGGGACGCATCGTCGGCGATGGCGGTGTCTACTTGTATCTCCAGGACGTCATCGTGCTCGAGCGGTGGCGCAACAACGGCATAGGCACGCGCATCACCGAAGCGTTGCTCGATCGTGTCCGTGAGCTCGGCGGTCCCGGCACGTTCGTCGGATTGATGGCCGCGACCGGCGCCGCGCCGTTCTACGAGCGGTTCGGGTTCCAGCCGCGCGGCGACGACCGGCCGGGCATGTGGCTCACGCTCTGACGGTCTTAGGTCTCGATGTCGGGCGTGTCGGGGATCGTCGTGTCGTCGCGTCGAAGCTCCTCGACGTTGACGTCGCGCCGCGTCATCACCTGCACGCTCGAGACGAACCGCGCCGGCCGGAACATGTCCCACACCCACGCGTCGGTGAGCTGGACCTGCACCCACCCTTCGTCGACCGGACGCACGTCGACCTTGTTCGCGAGATAGAAGCGCCGTTCGGTCTCGATCACGTACGCGAACATCGGGAGCACGTCGCGGTACTCCCGGTACAGCTCCATCTCGCGTTCTTCCTCGAAGCGCTCGATGTCCCCGTCGTCCATCGGCGTCATGCTCTCACGCGAACGCGGCATCGGTCTGCCCGAATCCCGGAAGGAACGGCTGGCCGACGCCGGCGAAGCTGAGCCGGTGCACGGGCGACGGGCCGTGCATCTCGATCGCGCGCCGGTGCTCGCGCGTCGCGTATCCCTTGTTCTCGCAGAACCCGAAGGCCGGGTAGCGGCGGTCCAGGCGCAGCATGATCCGGTCGCGTGTCACCTTGGCGATGATCGACGCCGCGGCCACGCTCGCGCTCACCATGTCACCCTTCTTGATGCCGAGCGCCGGGCACGGCATCCGGGGCACGGGGAACCCGTCCGTGAGTGCGTAGTCGGGCTCCAGCGCGCGCGCCGCCCGGCGCAGCAACGCGATGTTCGACCGGTGCAGCCCCCGGCGATCCAGCACCGGCGGCTCCGCCTTCGCGACCGCGAACGCGCACCCGGCCACGATCCGCTCGAACGCGGCCTCGCGTTGTTTCGCCGAGAGCAGCTTCGAGTCGCGGATCCCGGTCGTGTCGAATCCCGGCAAGAGCACGACGCCGGCCGCGACGAGCGGCCCGGCAAGCGCTCCACGGCCCGCCTCGTCGACGCCGACGATCCGCGAGAACCCTTGCGCCCACAGCCGCGCCTCGTACCGGTCCACGCCTGCGTCTACAACCATCCCCACCTCGACGGCGGATACACGATCACGAAGGCCTTCCCGATCACCGTGTCCTCCGGCACGTACCCGAGCCCGGTGGGCGGCGGGAACCGTGAGTCGCCCGAGTGCGCGCGATTGTCGCCAAGCACGAAGAGCATGCCATCCGGAACCGTCACGGGGCCGAACGGCCTGGTATCGGTCTCGCTGTTGAGGTACGGCTCGTCCACCTGCTCGCTGTTGACGAAGAGCCGGCCCTCGTTCAGCTCGACGACATCGCCGGGCAGGCCGATCACCCGCTTCACGTAGTCCTTGTTCTCCGGCTGCGCGACGCCGAGGCCCTGCCCGAGCCAATGCAGCGCCGCGCCGACGGGCCCGCGATCGACGCCCGATCCCGGATGCGGATCGGAGAACACGACGATGTCGCCGCGCTCGATCTCGGACAGATGCAGGCAGATCCGGCAGACGAGGATCCGATCGCCCTTGTTCAGCGTCGGCTCCATCGAGATCGATGGGATGTAGAACGCCTGGACGAGGAACGTCTTGACCACGATCGCGATCGCGAGCGAGACGAGCAGCAGGATCGGCAGCTCACGCCAGAAGCGATCGGGCCTCTTGCGTTCGGGGACTTCGGCGGCGCCGTATGCGATCGGCGGAGCGTCGGACGGGACGACATCGTCGTCCGCGTCGGCCGGCACGGTCAGCCCTCGGCGGGCTGCCCGTCGGGCTCGATCGCGCCCTCCGCCTCGTTCTCGGCGTCGGCTTCGCGCGCGTCCTCGGCGTCGATCTCGGCTTCAGCCGCCACGTCGGGCTCGGATGCCTCGGCCGCATCCGACCGATCCTCGGCGACATCGGCTTCGGCGTCCGCGGCTTCCGCCGCCGCCTCTGCGGCCGCCGCCTCCATGGCGGCGAGCTTCACGTCGTCGATGCGCCGCTCGCGGATCCGCGCCTTCTTTCCGCGGAGGTCGCGCAGGTAGTACAGCTTGGCGCGGCGAACACGGCCCCGTTGGACGAGCTCGAGCTTGGCGATCGACGGCGAGTGCACCGGGAACGTTCGCTCGACGCCCACGCCGAACGAGATCTTGCGCACGGTGAACGTCTCGCGGATGCCGCCGCCAGAGCGCGCGATCACGACGCCCTGGAAGACCTGCACGCGCTCACGGTTCCCCTCCACCACGCGGACGTGCACCTTGACGGTGTCGCCGGGGCGGAAGGCCGGGAGATCGGTGCGCAGGAACGGCTGCTCGATCAGATCGGTACTGTTCATGGCGACGGTCGGCGATTGTACCAGCGGGTTTGCCCGCAGCCGCTCGCGTACGACCCCCCGATCGCGAGGGCCGGCTACCCACGCAGGTCCGGGCGGTTCCGCGCCGTCTTCGCCTCGGCCGCCCGTCGCCGCCACGCATCGACCGCGGCGTGATCGCCCGAGACGAGGGTGTCGGGCACGCGCATCCCGCGGAACTCCCGCGGGCGCGTGTAGACCGGGTGATCGAGCAGCCCGGGCTCGCTGAACGAGTCGGTGCGGTGCGACGCCTCGTTGCCGAGGACGCCGGGGACGAGCCGCGTGACCGCCTCGATCACCACCAGTGCCGGGAGCTCCCCGCCCGACACGACGTAGTCGCCGATCGAGATCTCCTCGGCCGGCAGGCCCTCGATGACCCGCTCATCGAACCCCTCGTAACGACCGCACAGGATCGTCACGTGCACCTCGGTGGCCAGGTCGGCGACGAGCGCCTGATCGAGGAGGCGGCCGGCGGGCGACATCGCGAGCACCCGCCCGCGGTCGGGCTCCAGCGACTCCACCGCCGCGAACAGCGGCTCGGGCTTCAGGACCATCCCCGGTCCCCCGCCGAAGGACTCGTCGTCGACGCTGCGGTGTCGGTCGGTCGTCCAGTCACGGAGATCGTGCACGCGGACGTCGAGCGTGCCGGCCTCGATCGCCTTGCCGATCAGGCTCTCGCCGAGCACGCCTCGGACGAGCGACGGGAAGATCGTGATCACGTCGATCCGCACCCGGCGAGGCTACCGGCGATGGATCCGTTAGCGCGGTTTGCCATGCCGGGCACCGGTCGACAACGATGCCCCCGCCAGCGTCTTCGGGGAGGGCACGTGGAGTACCTGATCTTGGCCGCGATCGCGATCGCCGGCGGCGTGATCGTCGTGGACTCCATGCGGCAGCGCAGGACGTTGCGCCAGATCGTGCGCGTGCAGACGGTCGTCGCGTCTGCGCTGGCACGGAGCCCTGCCACGCGGCCGGGACCGCTCGCCATCAGTGACGAGCCGTCGGACGACACGCTCGGCCTGTGGGAGACCCTCGCCCACCGGGTCGACCCCGAAGCATTCGTCCCGCTCCTCGCGGCCGAAACAGAGGTCAAGACCTTCCGATTGCGGTGGGGCAACGACTACGCGATCGCGGCTCGCCCCGACCATCGCCTGCACTTCGAGCTCCAGCCGTGGGAGGCGGACCTGATGCTCCGGATGGACGGAACACAGACCGTCGGCGAGCTCATCGTCGACCGGCTGCAGGCTGACGGCGACCTGGACGCCGGCGCGGTCATCGGGCTCGTCGAGGCGCTGC
>Ga0136846_1226244_pt1 | contig 13939 bp, 16 predicted proteins | sample HopSoiMetagenom2_FD_96841 | JGI IMG/M metagenome (GOLD analysis project Ga0136846, IMG submission 96841) | Grasslands soil microbial communities from Hopland, California, USA - 2 Assembly 2016 (version 4) | ecosystem: Environmental > Terrestrial > Soil > Grasslands | place: USA: Hopland...
CAGATCACGCTCTCGGAGAACATCGACCCCGACAACGCGACGGCGACGTACGAGCGAGGGATCCTCACGGTGCGGCTCGCGATCGTGCCGCGGCCCGCGCCGCGTGACAGCGTCGCGATCATCGTAAGGACGTCATGACCGAGTTGATCGACGAGACGCCCGTCGACGCCACTGACGAGCTGAGCTTTCCCGCGACGCTGCCGGTCCTGCCGCTGAAGGACACGGTCGTTTTCCCGGGCTTCCCCACGCCGCTCGCGATCGGCCAGGAGCGCTCGATCAAGCTGGTCGAGGACGTCGTCTCGGGAGACCGCACGCTCGGGCTCGTCACGGTGAAGAACGGAGAGGCCGACCAGCCCGGCTGGGACGACCTCTACGGGATCGGAACCGCGGCGTTGATCCACAAGATGATCAAGGTGCCCGACGGGACGCTGCGCATCCTCGTCGAAGGTGTTCGCCGCATCGGGCTCGACCGCCAGGTCCAGGACGATCCCTACCTCGTGGGCGAATTCGTCGAGTTACCGGACGACGTCGAAGAGTCCCGCGAGGTAGAAGCGCTGACGCGCAACGTCCAGACGCTGTTCGGGCGCGTGATCGGGCTCGTCCCCTATCTGCCCGAGGAGCTGCAGATCGCTGCGGCCAACGTCGAAGACCCGAGTGCGCTCTGCAATCTGGTCGCGTCGACCTTGCGGCTGAAGACCGAGGAAAAGCAGGGACTGCTCGAGCAGCGCAGCGTCGAGACGCGCCTGCGTGCCGTCTCGTCCATCCTCAACCGGGAGCTCGAGGTGTTCGAGCTCGGCTCGAAGATCCAGTCGCAGGTTCAGGAAGAGATGGAGAAGGGTCAGCGCGAGTTCTTCCTGCGCCAGCAGCTGAAGGCGATTCAGGACGAATTGGGCGAGGGCGACGCCGACCAGGCCGAGCTGAACGAGCTGCGCGAGCGCTTCGCGACACTCGAGCTGCCGGAGGATGTGCAGAAGTCGGTCGACCGCGAACTCTCGCGGCTCGAGAAGATCCCGTCGGCTGCAGCCGAGCACGGCGTCATCCGCACCTACCTCGACTGGCTCGTGTCACTGCCGTGGAACCAGGTGACCGAGGACAATCTCGACCTCGCCCACGCGCGGGAGATCCTCGACGAGGACCACTACGACCTCGAGAAGGTCAAGAACCGGATTCTCGAGCACCTCGCTGTCGGGAAGCTGAAGAACGACCTCTCTGGGCCGATCCTGTGCTTCGTCGGTCCGCCGGGCGTCGGCAAGACCTCGCTCGGACAGTCGATCGCGCGCGCGCTCGGTCGGAAGTTCGCGCGACTTTCCGTGGGCGGTGTCAGGGACGAGGCGGAGATCCGGGGCCATCGCAGGACGTACATCGGCGCGATGCCCGGAACGATCATCCGCACGCTGCGCGACGCCGAGTCCACGAACCCGGTGCTGCTCATCGACGAGATCGACAAGATGGGTGCCGACTATCGCGGCGATCCTGCGAGCGCGATGCTCGAGGTGCTGGATCCGGAGCAGAACCAGCACTTCCGCGACCACTACCTCGATCTGCCGTTCGACCTCTCCAAGGTGCTTTTCATCTGCACCGCGAACACGCTCGACACGATTCCGGGCCCACTGCTCGATCGCATGGACGTGATTCAGCTGTCCGGCTACACCGAAGACGAGAAGTTCGGCATCGCGAAGCGCTACCTCGTGCCGAAGCAGTTCGAGGCGCACGGACTTGGCAACGGCCGTGTAGCGATCTCGGACCGCGCGCTCCGCCTCGTCATCCGCGAGTACACGCGCGAAGCCGGCGTCCGCAACCTCGAGCGCCGTCTCGCCGACCTGCTCCGCAAGGCGGCGCGGCAGATCGCCGAGGGCAAGACGCGCGCGAAGACGGTCCGCATCGACGAACGGCGTGTTCGCAGCTGGCTCGGACCGCGACGCTTCGAGGGCGAGGTGCGCAAGCGGACGTCGGATCCCGGTGTCGCCACCGGGCTCGCCTTCACGGCCGTGGGCGGCGACGTGCTCTTCTTCGAGGCGACCGCATACTCGGGGAAGGGACGGCTCACGATCACGGGGCAACTCGGCGACGTGATGCAGGAGTCCGCCCAAGCAGCACTGTCGTGGGTGCGCGCGCACGCCGTGCAGCTGGGCCTCGAGCCCGACTGGTTCCGCGAGCACGACGTGCATCTGCACGTCCCCGCCGGCGCGGTTCCCAAGGACGGGCCGTCGGCGGGTATCACAATGGCGACGGCGATCGCGTCGCTCGTGCGCCAGGAGCCGGTCTCCGAGGACGTCGGCATGACGGGAGAGATCACGCTGACGGGGCAGGTGCTGCCGATCGGCGGCATCCGCGAGAAGTCGCTGGCCGCTCAACGCGCGGGTCTGAAGCGCGTGATCGTGCCGCGCGAGAACGAGCCCGACCTTGCCGATCTGCCGGCAGAGACCAAGCGTGAGCTGGAGTTCGTGCTCGTGGACTCGATCGAGGAAGTGTTTGCCGCGGCATTCGACGGCAACGGCACGGCGCGCGCCAAGCCGGTTGCGGTCGAGAACAGAGCTGTTGCTCAGCCCGCCAGCACGAAGGTCGCGAGCAGCCGGTCGCACGCGCCTGTGTCACCACCGGCGTAACGACACAGCAGGTAGTACTCGGTCTTGCCGCGCAATACGAAAGTGATGCGCTCGACGAGCTGCTTCCCGTCCCGCTCGTAGCCGATGTCGTAGCTGCGTGCGCGGCGTCCCGAAACGTTCTTCGTGCGCGAGGAGACGACCCGACCCTTCTGCTGTTGCGCGACGCCGCTCGCGACGCGGTCGAGCTCCGGGACCACCTTGCTCCAAAGCGCCGGCCTGAACGGGTGCACGAGTGGGAACAGGGTCACCGAGACGAGAGTGAGCCCGTCCGAGGCCTGAACGACGCGCGGGCCCCGGGCGACGGCCCAGTCGGCGGGCGCAGAGAACCGATAGCCGGGACCGCGTACCTGCTTTCCGGCCGCTGCCTTGTCCCCTCCACCGCCGCCACAACCGGCCAAAAACAGTAGGACCACTGCGAGCGCGGCTCGTTTGCGAGGATTCGCAAGGGGTACGTTGCAGCTGGCACACCAGCGAAAGGACATCTCAGGCATGGCCAAGACACGAGACAAGGTATTGGACGCGACGGGCACAGCCCGCCCGTACATCGAGCGCGCGCTCAAGGACGAGGATCTCCGCGACAACGTCCGCAATGCGTTCGAGCAGGCGCGCGAGGTCTACAACGAGCTGATCGGCGGCCGCGGTGCGATTCCGCTTGCTGCCCGCGTCGCGACGGACAAGGAGATCCAGGACCGGCTCAGGGAGGCGATCGACGAGCTGCGAGAGGCGGCCGACCGTGTGCAGGGCAAGAAGGACCATGGGGCTCGCAACACGACGCTGCTGCTGACGGGTATCGCTCTCGGCATCCTCTTCAACCCGGTGTCCGGCGCGCAGACGCGCAAATGGCTGTCGGACAAGCTCTTCGGGCCCAGCGACGAGTTCACCTACCAAGGTGGCGGTAACGGCGGCGCGGGTTCCAGCTAGCGCGAGCTAGGGCAGCTTCGACGACCGCACGATCAGCGGTCGCACCGCACGTTCCAGGGAGCCCGGTACGAGCCCGTCGGCGCTCGAGATGTCGGACGCCGTCAAGAGGATCGCACCGGGCTTCGGTGCGTTCCCGATCGAGTGCAGCGGCGCCCAGGCGTTGCCGCCCGCAAAGCTGACGTCCTGCAGGTGCTTCCAGGCGAGCAGGTAGCTCGTCGGATTCACGGCGCCGTCGTAGCCGAGACCGATCAGCCCGACCGGATGAACCTCGAAGTGGAGGTGCGTCGGCGTGCCCTGCGCGTCGCCGGTGTTGCCGACGAAGCCGAGCACGTCGCCGGCGTTGACCTTGTTGCCGTTGATCGCCAATGGCGTGAACGCCGAGAGATGCGCGTAGTAGAAGAGATTTCCCTGGCCGTCTCGCAGCCACAGCCGGTTGCCGCCGACCTGGTTCCAGCCCACCGAGAACACGGTGCCGGACGCGACGGCGAGGATCGGTGCGCCGAGCGGCGCGAAGATGTCGTCGCCGTGATGCCATCCGCCCGAGACGTCGCTGCGCGGACCGCCGAACGTGTCGACGAACGAGGAGGGGCCGTACACGGGGAAGACGTAGCCGCCGGCCGTCAGCTTCGGTGTGACCTGCGGTGGCTGTCGAACAGGAATGCCGAATGAAGGCTCGGGCGTGACCTTCCCGGTGGTGTGCGCCTTCGGCTCCCGCTTCGGCTTTACGGGCGGCGGGGGCGGCGGCTTCGCGGGCGCCTGGGCCGCCACCTCGGCGTAACCGATGAGAATCGTGGTGCCCGCCGCCAGCCCACCGTGCTCGGCGGTCAGCCGGATCTCGAGCGCCGTGATGCTGCCGCGATAACCCGTTGCAGCCGAGCCGCTGCCGCCTCCCGCGAGCGCCGTGAGCGAGCCCCAGTCCGCAAGCGCGACCGTGCCGCCGGAGACGGCCTGCCCGAGCGCGACCAGCCCGCTGACACCGGAGCCCGACGAATCGCCCTTGGCGGCGCCCGCACGTGCGGTCGCGTGCGCCTGCGCGACGATGCTCGAAGCCGTGATTTCTCCGCCGAAGACGCTGAGGTTGTTGACCTCGGCCGAGGCCGACGCGCTCGCCTCGGCGTCAGTCGCAGCCGACGCGCTGGCGTTCGCCGAGCCGGTGGTGACGATCGCGGCGTGCGTGGTCGGGTCCTCGCCGTAGGAGAAGCCACCGCTGAAGAGCACCTGGTCGTTCGGCGCGGACACCGTCGGAGTCGCGGCGCCGGCAGCTCCGGGGACCGCGATCCGGATGGCCTGCGCCCGCGCGGTCGCGCCGGCTGCCTGGCCGCGTTGCCACCCGGCGTCGGCCGAGGCGGTAGTCAGCAGCAACAGGGCTGCTACGGGGGCGACGAGCGCACGCTTCAGCACCGGCATCCCATTATGCAGGCTCCTGCGGAGCCGTAACCCTGCTCCGGGCAGGCGCCTCGCGCTACTCGCCGGCCAGCTGCTTGCGGGCGAACTCCCGAAAGCGCTCTCGTGCTTCGTCGTCGGGGCCGAGCGGCTCCTCATCTGCGTACTTCGGATCGGCAGCGATCTCCTCTGCGACCGCTCTCACTTCGCGCTGCAGAGCATCGTGATGCTTCGGGTCGCGCAGGAGCGCCTCGACCCAGTTCTCGTCCGCCTCCGCGGGGGCGCGATCCTGCTCGAACAGCAGCTCCCCCAGCAGGATCCCGACGCGGATGTACGCGAAGGTGCGGAAGGCGAGGATGCGATGCGGCGACCCGACGAGCTTCTCGATCTCGGGATCTTCCGCCTGGAGCTTGGCGACGATGTCGCCGACCGGTTCGTCAACGAGCGGAAGCCAGATCTCCTCGGGGTCAGGCATCAGTCAAAGGATAGGTCAGGTGTCGGTGCGTCGGGCGCGCCAGGAGATCTGAATCGCGACGGCCACGAGCAAGGCCGCAAAGAGCCTGCGTAACGTGTCGCCCGACAGCGACTCCGCGAGCGCGACACCGCCCTGCGCGGCGACCACCGCGGCGAGGCCGATCGCGGCAGCGCTCCGCCAGCGCACGTTGTCATACCGGGCTTGCCGCCACGTGCCCACGACCGCCGTCGGGATGATCGCGAGTAGCGAGGTGCCCGTAGCGTCGTGCTGGCCGAGACCGAGCGCGACCAGTGTCGGCACGAACAGGATCCCGCCTCCGACTCCGAACATCCCCGCGAGCACTCCCGCGACGAGCCCGAGCAGGACTGCGACGACATACGTCATTTGACGAAGAGCCAGACGGCGACGCCGAGCAGGAAGACCGCGAACAGCAATTCGATCGTGCGCGTCCGCAGGCGTTGCTGGACCGCGGTCGCGCCGGCGACCGACGCTGCGGCGGGCAGGCCGACGAGCGCCGCATAGGCAACGTTCACGTCGCCGTGAATCGCATAGGCGATCACACCCGACACGGCGGTGACGCCGATCGCCGCCAGTGACGTCGCGGTCGCGGCGCGCGCCTCCCAACTGCAGAGCAGGAGCAGCAGCGGCACGATCACGATCCCGCCTCCGACCCCGAACAGTGCGCTGAAGAAGCCGGCGACGAGGCCGATGAGGACGAGCCGCACGCTCGTATCCTAGGCCCGGTGGACTTGCTCGAGCGTCTCGCCGACGATCCAGGCCGAGCCGCGCTTCTGCTCGACGTCGACGGCGTGCTCGCCCCGATCGTGCCGCGGCCGGAGGATGCGCGGGTACCGGAGGAGACGCGAACCACGCTGCGGCGGCTGGACGCGCGCTACGCGCTCGTGGCATGCATCTCGGGGCGCGCCGGCGAGGACGCGCGGCGCATCGTCGGCGTGCCGGAGCTGACCTACGTAGGGAATCACGGGCTGGAGCTCGAGGCCGAGGCGGAAGCCTGGCACGCGCGACTGCACACGTTCCTCGCGACGGTCGACTGGCCGGAGCTCGAGGACAAAGGGCTGAGCGCAGCGCTGCACTACCGCTCTGCGGCGGACGAGGTCGCCGCGCGATCCGAGCTCGACGCGATCGCCATACGCGCGAGAGCCGAGGGCTTCATCGCACGCTACGGCCGCAAGGTCCTCGAGCTCGTGCCGCCGCTCGACGCGAACAAGGGCACTGCGGTACGCCGCTTGCTCGCGCAGCGTGGGCTGACGCGGGCGTTGTACGCCGGGGACGACACGACCGACCTCGACGGCTTCAACGGAGTTTCGGGGCTGGAGCTCTCGATCCGTGTCGCGGTCGCGTCCGACGAGGGCCCCGCTGAGCTCCGCGCCGCCGCCGACATCGTGGTCGCGAGCCCCGAGGAGTTCCTCAGTCTGCTGAAGCTGCTCTGAGCGCGTCCCATGCGCGCTGCACATCCGTCTCGCTCGTCCGCTCGTTTCCGATCGCGAGCCGAATGACGTAGCGATCGCCGAGGCGAGTGTGCGAGAGGAACGCCTCGCCGCTGCGGTTGATGCGCTCGACGATCTGCTCGTTGTGCTCGTCCGAGCCCTCGTGTCTGAAGCAGACGAGCGAGAAGGGGCGCGGCGCGCACACGTCCCAGCCGGGCTCTTCCCGGACCCAGCCCTCGAACAGGGCTGCCAGCCGCACCGCCTCGCGGATCCGTTGCTGGAGCCCCTCTCGGCCGTAGCAGCGGAGGACAGCCCAGAGCTTCAGCGAACGGAAGCGCCGCCCGAGCGCCGGCCCATAGTCGGACAGGCTGTCCGCCTCGTCGCTCGTCCGGAGGTACTCGGGCACGAGGCTGAAGGCTCGGCGAAAGTCGTCAGGCCTGCTCGTCCAGAGCAGAGAGCAGTCCATCGGCGTGAACAACCATTTATGTGCATTGACGACCAGAGAGTCGGCGCGCTCGACGCCCTCCTGCGACGCGCGCAACTCGGGACAGACCCAGGCAGAGCCCGCATATGCCGCATCGACGTGCAGCCATGCGCCGGCGTCGGCACACGCATCAGCGATGGCCGGGACCGGGTCGACGGAGGTCGTCGACGTCGTGCCCACCGTGGCGACGACTGCCGCGGCGTCGGTCAGGTCGAGAGCGTCTGGGCGCAGGCGGAACTCGGAATCGGTCGGCGCCTTGCGAACCTCGAGACCGAGCAGCTTCGCCGCCTTGTCCACCGACGAGTGCGCTTGCTCGGAGCAGACGACGACGTTGCGTCCCGTCACCTCGCGGGCAGCTGCGAGCGCGGCCAGGGTCGACGTCGAGGCGGTGTCCTCGATGTGGCCGTGCCAGCCGCCGGGCAGGCCGAGCAGCTGCGCGACCCAGTCCAGCGTGAGCAACTCGAGCTCCGTCGAGGCTGGGGACGTCCGCCACAGGAAGGCGACCGAGTTCAGCGTCGCCGCGAGCAGCTCGGCCAGGATTCCCGGCTCACCTGCGCTGACGGCGAAGTACGCGAAGAAGCGTGGGCTCTGCCAGTGCGTGATTCCCGGGAGCAGGATGTCGTCGACGTCTCGGAGCACGTCCGCGAAAGGCTCGCCCTGCTCCGGCGGCGACGCGGGCAGCCGAGAACGGATCTCGCCCGGCTGCACCTGCGCCAGCACGGGAAGCTCGCCGACACGTTCCAGGTAGCGCGCGGCCCATTCGACCGCCGCCTCGCCGTCCTCGCGAAAGCTCACTTCCGCAGTTTCTTGATCTGCGCCCAGCTGCGCGTGTTCAGGACCTGCTCCTTCGTCAACCACGCGCGACGGGCCTGGGCGACGCCCATCTCGATGTGCTGGAGCGCGCTGAGTTGGTGCGCGTCCGTGTTGACCGCAATCTTCACGCCCGCTTCGCCGGCGAGACGGGCGTGCGTGTCGCGCAGGTCGAGCCGATTCGGCTGCGAGTTGATCTCGAGAAACGTTCCCGTCTCGAGCGCTTTCTCGACGACGCGCTCGATGTCAACGTCGGCAGGAGCACGGATGTTGATCTTGCGCGCGGTGAGATGCCCGATCATGTGGACGTGTGGATTGTCCATCGCGGTCAGTACACGCTCGGTCGGGTTGCGGTCGAAAGCGGCGTGCAAGGAGGCGACGACCCAGTCGCGCTCGGCGAGCACCTCGTCGGGCAGTGAGAGAGAGCCGTCGATGCGGATGTTGACCTCGATCCCTTTCAGGATCCTGAACGGCTTGAGCCGCTCGTTCAGCGCATCGATCTCGAGGTTCTGCTCGGCGAGCGTCCCGCGAGGGTGGTCGGTGACCGCGAGGTAGGAGTAGCCGCGCTCGCGCGCCGCGAGCGCCATCCGCTCGAGCGAGTCGCGCCCGTCCGAGTAGGTCGAGTGGGAATGCAAATCTCCTTTGATGTCGGCGAGCTCGACGAGCTTCGGCAGCTCTCCTTTCCGCGCCGCCTGGAGCTCGCCGGCGTTCTCACGAAGCTCCGGAGGAATGAACTGGTACCCGAGCCGCTCGTACACCTGCGCCTCGTCGGCATACGTCAGCTCTTCCCCGGTCTCGACGACCGTGATCGAGTACTCGGAGACGGAGAGGCCGTCCTTGACGGCGCGCTCGCGAAGGGCGAGGTTGTGGTGCTTCGAGCCGGTGAAGTGCTGCAGCAGGTTTCCGTACGACTCCGGCGGCACAACGCGCAGGTCGAAGCGAAGCCCTTCGTTCGACAGGACGGTCGCCTTGGTCGGTCCCTTCGCGGCCACTTCGATCACCCACTTCAACTTCGTGAAGTAGTCGATCAGAGCTTCCGCATCGGTTGCGGTCGCGATGATGTCGAGGTCGCGAAACGTCTCCCTGCGTCGGCGCGCGCTCCCCGCCTCCGAGACCTCGACCGCGGCGGGATGCTGTCGCAGCACCGAGACGACCGCCAGCAGCGCCCCGAGGCCGTCGCCCAGCAGGCGCCGGTCGGACGGCTCCTCCTTCTTCTCCGCGAGTGCCTTCAGGATGCGCTCCTCGGTCTTCGCGCCCAGTCCGGCGAGCGTTCGCAGCCGTTCCTGCTCGGCCGCATGCTTGAGCTCCTCCACGGTGGTGACGCCGAGCTCCCGCCAGATGCGCGCCGCGGTCTTCGGTCCGAGGCCCGGCAGGCGCATGAACGACACGACCTCCGGCGGGATGATCTTCTTGCGCTTCGTCAGCGCGTGCATCTCCCCGTCCTCGACGACCTGGACGATCTTCTCCTCGATCGTCTTGCCGATTCCTTGCAGGTCCTTGGCCCGGCCGTTGAGCGCGAGCTCTGCGACCGAGCCCGCCGTTTCACGTATGCGCGTGGCCGCCTTGCGGTAGGCGAGCACGCGGAACGACGCCTCCCCCTCGATCTCCAGCAGGTCGGCCAAAAGCTCCAGCTGGTCCGCAACATCCGCATTGCGAGGCAGGGCACCGACCATCTCGTGAATATACGTCGGTGCCTGTCGCCGTCGTCTGCCTCCCCACGTACAACGAACGCGAGAATCTCGAGCCGATGCTGCGCGCCCTCGGCGACAAGGAGGTGCGCGTGCTGGTGATCGACGACAACTCGCCGGACGGGACTGGGGAGCTGGCGGACCGGCTGGCCGACGAGCTCGACTACGTCGAGGTCCTGCACCGCGAGCGGAAGGATGGGCTCGGGCCTGCGTACGTGGCCGGGTTCAGGCGTGCTCTCGCCGACGGCGCCGACCTCGTCCTCGAGATGGACTGCGACTTCTCGCACGATCCCGGCGACGTTCCGCGCCTGGTCGCGGCAACCGCCGAGGCTGATGTCGCGCTTGGCTCGCGCTACGTTCGAGGTGGCGGCGTCCGCAACTGGGGCCTGCTGCGACGGTGCGTCTCGTCCGGCGGGTCGTGGTACGCGCGCACGCTGCTCGGCGTACCGGTCAGGGACCTGACGGGCGGCTTCAAGTGCTACCGCCGTGACGTGCTGGAGCGAATCGACCTCGACGCGATCACGGCGAAGGGCTACGCGTTCCAGATCGAGACGACGTATCGCGCGCTGCGTGGCGGCTTTAGCGTCGTCGAAGTGCCGATCACCTTTGCCGACCGGGAGGCCGGTGGCTCGAAGATGTCGAAGGCCATCGTCGCCGAGGCGGTCTGGAAAGTCCCGGCGCTTCGGCTCGCCTCTCTCACAGGCCGTCTCTAGGCCGCTACTCTGAGCTCGTGTTCGAGGTCACGGACGACACGTTCGAGCGAGACGTGCTGCAGAGCGACACCCCCGTGGTGCTCGACTTCTGGGCTCCCTGGTGCGGGCCCTGCCGCGCGGTCGAGCCGATCCTCGAACAGCTGGAGGACCAGAATCGCGGGCGCATCGAGTTCGCGAAGCTGAACATCGACGAGAACCCGCTGACGGCAGCGCGGTACGACGTGCTGTCGATACCGACCGCAATCGTCTTCGACGGTGGAGAGCCGAAGAGCACGCTCATCGGCGCGCGGCCGCGAGCGCACTACGAGCGGGCGCTAGCGGAAGTGCTCCCAGCCGCCTAGCTCGTACGGCTCGCCGTCGAGCGTCAGCGCAACGCCGTCGCCTTCCTCGCAACGCCCGATGACGGTCAGAGAACCCGGCTCCTCGACCGCTGCCAGCAGCTCGTAGTCCTCGCCGAACCCGAGGTCGGCCAGTTCCGCGCCCGGCGCGATGGGAACGCGTTCCAAGTCGATCGCGAGGCGACAGCCGGATCGCGCCGCCATGCGTGCGGCATCGATCGCGAGGCCGTCCGAGAGATCGAGCTGCGCGTGAGCGTGCCGCGCCAGCTCTCGACCCTCGGCGAGACGGAGCGGCGGCCGCACGTAAGTCTCCCGGCGAAAAGCAGCACCGGCAGCGCCGAGCGGACCGGTCACGACAAGAGTGTCGCCGGGACGCGCGCCGGCGCGGCCCGGGACACGGTCGGCACGGCCGACCGCAGTGACGCTCAGCAGCAGCTGGTCGGCCCGTGTCGTGTCTCCGCCCACGATGCGGACGCCGGTCTCGGCCATCCCGGCGTAGAGCTCGAGCACATCTTCCAGATCGGTGTCCGCAGGAGCCGCGAGGGTCACGAGCAGGCCTTCGGCGGTCGCCCCCGAGGCGGCGAGATCACTGAGGTTGACGGCTGCCGCGCGCCAACCGAGATCACGCCAGGAGATCCGGTCGAGCCGGAAGTGGACGCCCTCGACGAGTGCATCCTGGGTGACGACCACACCGTCGCCGAGTGCGGCGGCGTCGTGCTCGATCCCGCGTGCAAGCCCACGGCGCTCGAGCTCGGCGAGCAGCCCGAGCTCGCCGGCTTCAGAGAGCTTCATCGACTGCGCGCGCCACTGCGGCCGCGTCGCGTGCGGCGCGGATGACGGCGACTCCTGCCGCGCCTGCGCGGATGCACTCCCCCGCATTGGAGGCGTCGATGCCGCCGATCGCCACGACCGGTGCCTCGACCGCGGTGCAGATCTGCCGCAGGCCGCCGAGGCCGATCGCCGGTGCCGCGTCGGGCTTCGAGGGAGTCGTCCAGATGGGACCGGTCCCGATGTAGTCCGCTCGGCCGTCGGCGGCCCGAGCTTCGTCGACGTTCGCTGCGGAGAGGCCGAGCATCAGCCCGTGCTCCTTCGCCAGCTCTGCTCCCCCGTCGTCACGTCCCAGGTGCACACCGTCGGCGCCGAGCATGAGCGCGGCCTCGACGTCATCGTTCACGACGAAGGGAACACCGTGGCGGGCGCAGAGGCTTCGGGTTGCGCGCCCGCGCTCGACGACGTCGACCCGAGGCACGTCCTTCAGGCGCCACTGTACGACGGTGGCGCCCGCTTCGACCGCGAACCTCGCGGTCTCGAGATCCTCTACCAGCGCATGCAGCTTCATGTGATTCTCGCGCGAGCGTCGAGCGACGACGGCTCGAGCGCCGCGAGCGCGTCGTAGAGCCGCATGTGAAAGGAGCCGGGTCCTTTCGCGTCACTCGCGGCATCCTCGGCCGCGACCCCGAAGGCCGCGAGAGCTTCCGCTGCCGTTTCGAGCGGGCTCGTCGGCTTGGCTGCGAGGAAGCAGCCGGTGATCGCGCTCGACATGCAGCCCGTGCCCGTAACCGCCGCGAGCAGTGGATGCCCGTTCGCGACCGCAAGCACGCCGTCGCCGTCGGAGACGTGGTCCACAGGCCCGGTCACGGAAGCGACGACGCCGAACTTGCGCCCGGCGAGTCGTGCGAGCTCGGCCGGCGCGTCGCCGGCCGCCATCGACTCGACGCCGCGCACCTCCGCCTCGACGCCGGCGAGCGTCGCGATCTCGCCCTGGTTGCCGCGAAGGACGGTGACGTCGACCTCCGTGAGAATGCGCGTCGCTGTTTCGGTGCGATAGCGCGTCGCGCCCGCGCCGACGGGATCGAGCACAACGGGAATGCCACCCTCGGCCGCCGCTTTCCCCGCCGCGATCATCGCGTCCACCCAGGAGGGCGACAGCGTGCCGATGTTGAGCACGAGCGCTCCTGCGAGCCCGACCATCTCCTCGACTTCCTCGCGCGCATGCGCCATGACCGGCAGTGCTCCGAGCGCCAGCGTCGCATTCGCCGTCTCGTTCATCACGACGTAGTTGGTGATCTGATGGACGAGCGGCTTTCGCTCACGCAGTGCGCGCAACGTCGCCCCGGGCGACGCACTCATGCTCGCAGCCCGACCACGTCGACAGGTCCGTCGCCGGAGCCGAGCTCCACCAGGCCGTTGCGAACGGCCGTGGAGGCGACGCGCGCCGCGGTGCGAGCGGCCTCTTCCAGCGACGCGCCCTTGGCGAGCTCCGCGGCGAGCGTGGCGCTGTGCGTGCAACCGGCGCCGTGGGTGGCTGCGACGTCGTGGCGCTCCACGGGGATCTCGACATGCCGCCGACCGTCGAAGAGGTGGTCGACCGCGTCGCCATGACCGCCGGTGACCACAACTGCGGCCGCTCCGAGCCCGTGTATGCGCTCCGCCAGCTCACGCCGGGGCGCCGAGGCGCCGGTAAGCGCCTCTGCTTCGCCCAGGTTGGGGGTGACCACAGCGGCCAGCGGGAAGAGCCGTGCGACCAGCGTGTCGACCGCGTCGTCCTGCAAGAGCCTCGCGCCGGAGCTCGCGAGCATGACGGGGTCGACGACGAGGGTGACATCCCGCTCCGCCAGGAAGTCGGCGACGGCCTCGATCACGCTGCGCGAGAACAGCATTCCTGTCTTCGCGGCATCGACGCCGAGGTCGGACCAGACCGCCTCAAGCTGAGCGCGCACGAAGTCAGGTGGAACCTCGACGACACCTGTCACGCCGACGGTGTTCTGGGCCGTCAACGCGACGATCGCGCTCATGCCGTGGCAGCCCGCCGCCGCGAAGGCCTTCAGGTCTGCCTGGATCCCGGCGCCGCCACCGGAGTCGGAGCCGGCAATTGTGAGACATCTCGGAACCAACTCACTCCCTTCGCCGGTGCTAACCGGATCAGGTTCGACGGGTGTGATCTCAGCCGCTGGGGCACCCCGGTCAGGCCAGGGTAGCGTGTCGCACATGAGCGACGTGCAGGAGCTTGCACTCACCTGGGACGATCTGCTCGAGGGTGACGAACTGGCGCACATCGAGACGATCGGCGCGG
>Ga0136846_1215579_pt1 | contig 13938 bp, 13 predicted proteins | sample HopSoiMetagenom2_FD_96841 | JGI IMG/M metagenome (GOLD analysis project Ga0136846, IMG submission 96841) | Grasslands soil microbial communities from Hopland, California, USA - 2 Assembly 2016 (version 4) | ecosystem: Environmental > Terrestrial > Soil > Grasslands | place: USA: Hopland...
ATGTCGGCGGGCACGCGCTCGAGGGCCATCACGGAGCAGGCGCCGGCGTCCTCGGCGATCTTCGCCTGCTCGGCCGTGGTGACGTCCATGATGACGCCGCCCTTGAGCATCTCGGCCAGGCCTGATTTCACGGTGAAGGTGCCGGTCTCGCGCTGCATCGGTGGATCCCCCTTAGTTCAGGTGTGGAACCGGCAGTCTACCGCCGCGACCTGCGGCGCAGTGCCTCGGCTACATCTCTTCCAGGCGCTTGATCCGGTCCTGGATCGGGGGATGCGTGGAGAACAGCCGCTCGATCGTGCTGGTGTCCTTGCCCGGCACGCGGGAGGGCTGTTCGAGCCACAGGTGAGCCGTCGCGTTGTTCGCCGCGCGCATCGCGTGGGGCGCGTCGGCGATCTTCTGCAGCGCCGAGATCAGTCCCGGCGGATAACGGGTGAGCAGCACCCCCTCGGCGTCGGCGAGGTACTCCCGGTTGCGACTGACCGACAGCTTGATCAGCTGCCCGGCGAGCGGCGCCAGGATCAGCAGGAAGATGCCGACGGCGAACAGGATCAGCGACAAGATCCCGGCGTCCCCGCCGCCGCTGTTGTTGCTCCGTCGGCCGCCACCCCAGAACCAGGTGCGCGTGAAGATCTCCGACAGCAAGATCGCGGCGCCGACAACCGTCGCGACCACCGTGCCGATCAGGATGTCGCGGTCGAGGATGTGCGACATCTCGTGCCCGATGACGCCCTCGAGCTCGACGCGATCCATGATCTGCAACAGCCCCTGGGTCACCGCGATCGACGAATGGTCGGGGTCGCGCCCCGTGGCGAAGGCGTTCGGCGCCACCTCGGGCACGACGTACACCTCCGGCTTCGGAACGCCCGCCGCGATCGCGAGCCCTTCGACGACGTTGTGCAGCCGTGGCTCCTGCTCGGGCGTGACCTTCTTCGCGCCCGTCGAGGTGAGCACGACCTTGTCGCCGAAGAAGTACGACCCGAGCGAGAGCGCCAGCGCCAGGCCGACGGCGATGATCAGCCCCGCGGTGCCGCCGTAGAAGAAGAGGTATCCGATCAGCCAGCCGATGAGGCCGGTGAAGGCGACGGCCAGGATGATGAGCAGGACCGTCTTGCGTTTGTTCGCCGCGATCTGTTCGTGCACCGGTCGCTACTGCCCTTCGAACTCGACCTGGACCGGCGCGCGCACCGCGTCCTCTATGTCGAAGAACTCGCGTGGCGCGTAGTGGAACGTCTTCGCGAGCACGCTCGACGGGAACGACTGGATCGCCGTGTTCAAGAGCCGAACCTGGTCGTTGTAGTACTGACGGGCGTAGGCGATCTTCGATTCTGTGCCGGTGAGCTCCTCTTGCAACGCGAGGAAGTTCGCGTTGGCCTTCAGGTCGGGGTAGTTCTCGGCGACCGCGAGGAGCTGGCGCAACCCCGAGCTGACGGCGTTCTCGGCATCGGCCTGTCCGGCGACGCCCTGGGCGCTCTCGGCGCGGCTGCGCGCGGCCGTCACCTCCTCGAACGTTTCCCGCTCGTGGGCGGCATACCCCTCGACGGTCTGCACGAGGTTGGGGATCAGGTCGTACCGGCGCCGGAGCTGGACGTCGATCTGGGCCCAGCCCTCCTCCGCGCGGTTGCGGTACTTCACGAGACGGTTGAACGCCCAGATCGTCCAGAGCGCGAGCACGACGACGACGGCGATCACGATCCAGCCGGCGGTGCTCATGGCTCTATCGTAGCTGCGGCGTACCGATCGCCAGCGCATCGCGGTAGGACGCTTCGATGCGGCCGATGGTGGCCGACCAGTCGAGATCGAGGGCGCGTTCGTGGCCGGCCGTGCGGAGCCGATCGGCCAGATCCGCGTCGTCCAACAGCCGCGCGGCCGCGCTCGCGAGGGCCGCAGGGTCTCGCGGCGGCACGAGCAATCCTTCGCCCCGGTTGCGGATCACCTCGTCGTACCCGGGGGTATCGCTCGCCACCACGGGGAGCCCCGCCGCCATCGCCTCGACGAGCACGATGCCGAAGGACTCGCCGCCCGTCGCCGGGCCGAGGTACAGGTCGCAGGCCGCATGGATCGGCGGCAGCTCCTCGTTCGGGACCGCGCCGAGCATCGTCACGCGCGCGCGGAGCAGCGTGGGCAGCCGGTCGATCGCCCCGCGCTCGGGACCGTCTCCCACGACGACGAGATGCAGATCCGAGCGATCGGCGGCGAGCCGCTCGAACGCGTCGATCGCGATCGGGAACCCCTTGCGTTCGTCCAGCCGCCCGACGAAGAGCAGCTTGCGGCCCGGCCCGAGGTCGGCGGGGGCCGCATCGGCGAACCGGGCGACGTCGATGCCGTTGGGGATCACCCTGAATGCACCGCCGATGCGCCGGCGTTCGAACTCGGCCGCGCGCTCCGAGACGGCGATCCGCACCGCCAACCGGGCTGCCGCGCGGCGGAGCAGCGGCGCGGCGAGGTCGTACAGGCGCGCGCGCGTGGCGCCCGAATGGAACGTGCCCACCACGGGCGCGCGCGCCTCGAGCGTCGCCCACAGTCCGGTTGAGGGCGCCATCGGCTGATGCGCGTGGATCACGTCCGGCCCGAACGTTGCCAACGCGCGCCGCACCATCCGGCGCGACCACGGCCGAGGGTCGATCGGCGCGTTGGAGTCGTTGTACCGGATGTCGACCGGCGAGCCCACCGGGACGACCCACTGCTGCATCGGCGGCTCGCGCGTCGGCGCCACGACGATGACCTCGTGACCGCGCGCCTGCAGATGCTCCGCCAGCTCGCGGACGTGCACCTGGACGCCGCCCGGGTCGCCCCACGCATAGGGGCACGCCAGCGCGACGCGCATCAGCCGGCGTCTTCCGGCCAGGCGGGCTCGAACACGTGCCAGTCGGCCGGCGACATCGAGATCAGCCGCTCGAACGCGTCGGCGATCGCCTGGGTGATCGCGGTGGCGTCGGCGCGACGGTTCCGCGTCCGCTCGGGCATCTCGAGGGGCCACACCACCCCGTGCCAGCCGGTCGGCGTCTCGAACGTCCCCACGACCACGACCGGCGCACCGGTCGACAGCGCGAGCATGGCCGGGCCGGCGGGCAACCGCCGCCGCGCGCCGAACATCTCGACCTCGATCCCGCGCCCGGTGAGGTCGCGGTCGCAGAGGAGCCCGATCAGCTTGTTGTTCGCGAGGGCCGAGGTCAGCGCGTTGCCGATGCCGTGGTGCGCCTCGAGAGCGATAACCTCGATCCCGTAGCGCTCGCGCTGCCGCACGAACAGCTGGAACAGCCGCTCGGGGCGCAGATGCTCCGCGACCGCGACCATCCGCAGGCCGCGATCCGCCATCGCCCGGGCGCTCGCGTCCCAGTTCCCCAGGTGAGGCAGCACGGCGATCGTCCCGTGTCCCTCCTCGGCCAGCCGGAACAGGTGCTCGTCGCCGTCCCACGTGAAGCTCGCGAGAACGTCGTCGGCGCTCCACTCCTCGATCGCGAACGAGTCGTACCAGTAGCGCGCGTACCGGCGGAACGCCTCGCGGGTGTTGGCGACCACGAACGGCTCGTCGACCGGGCGGCCGAGCACCCGCGCCTGGTTGGCCGCAACCGTCGCGCGCACGCCCGATGCGAAGCGATACATAAGAGAGCCCGCCCACCCGAACAGCGCGCGCCCAAGACGGGTCGGCAGCCGCTTGGCGACCCACGACGCGCTCGCGTAGGCGACGTAGGCGATGCGCTCCCTTGCGGCCTCGGGACGCTCGTCGACCGTCTCGACAGGTGCGTCGGTCTTCATGCCCGGGCCTCTCGGGCGACCTGTCCGGTGCGCACGATCGCGGCCAGCGCCGACCCCCCTGCGGCGACCCAGACCATCACCGGGAGCCAGCCGAACACCAGGCCCGCCGACACCGCGCCGTAGCGCACGCCGCGCGTCACGTGGCTTTCCTCCACCGAGTAGCCGAGCGCCGCGCCGCGCGCGCGCACGTAGGACGACAGGAAGCTCGCACACAACGCGACCAGCGCGCCGAGCGCGATCTCGGGACGGTCGCCGAACGTCACCCACACGATCGGGGCGAGCACGCAGGCATCCCACGCGCGATCGAACAACTCGGTGAGCATCCGGTCGACCGGCCCACCGAGTCCGTGGTTGGCTCGGTGGCCGCCCAGCAACAGCAACCCCCCGCTGAGCGCCGACACCACCCCCGCCCGGACCGGCTCCTCATCCACGATCAGGACGGCGGCAACGACGGCGCAACCCATCCCGATGAAGGAACTCGTGCGGGTCAGCGCGGTGCCGGGTGGTTGACGCTGGAAGCGGACCATGGCGTGTGCGCGAGGGTAGCAACTGACTCGGTAGTATCCCGGACCTGTTCCGCAGCCATCGGAAGGAGCCGCGTTGAAGGCATACGGCGCGAACGACATCCGCAACGTCTTGTTGGTGGGGCACGCGGGGGCGGGAAAGACATCGCTGCTGGAGGCGATGCTGTTCACCGCCGGGACGATCACGCGGATGGGCGTCGTCGAGGAGGGCAACACGGTCTCGGATCACGACCCCGACGAACAGCGGCGCGGGATCTCGGTCTCGCTCGCGATGGCGCCGATCGAGTGGCGCGACACCAAGATCAACGTGCTCGACGCCCCTGGCACCGCGGACTTCGTCGGCGACCTCCGCAACGCGATCCGCGCGGCCGACGCCGTGATCGTCGTCGTCTCCGCGGTCGACGGCGTCGAGGTCCAGACCGAGTACGCGTGGGAGCTCGCGGTCGAAGAAGGCCTCCCGCGCGCGATCTTCGTGAACAAGCTCGACCGCGAGCGGTCGGACTTCGAGGGAACACTCGCCCAGCTCGTCTCGAGCTTCGGCAACCAGATCGCGCCGTTCGAACTCCCGATCGGAACCGAGCACGAGTTCCGCGGGATCGCCGACCTCCTACACGAGAAGGCCGACCTGTACCCGAGCGGCCCCAAGGCCGAAGAGTCCGAGTGGCCCGATGACCTCCACGCGATGGCCGACCCCGCCCGCGAGAAGCTGATCGAAGCGGTCGCGGAGTCCGACGACGCGTTGATCGAGGAGTACCTCGACAGCGGCACGCTTCCCGAAGAGCACATCGTCTCCGGCGCGAAGGACGGCTTCGCACGCGCGCGCCTCGCACCGGTGATCTGCGGCTCGGCCGCCAAGGCGATCGGCATCGACCGGCTGCTCGATTTCATAGTCGAGGAGTTCCCGTCGCCGACCGATCGCGACGGGATCACCGTGGTCGCCAAGGGTGACAGCGAGGAGATCCGCGAGCCGGACGCCGCCGCGCCGTTGTGCGCGTTCGTGTTCAAGACGGTCTCCGACCCGTTCGTCGGCCACATCACGATGTTCCGCGTGTTCTCGGGTCAGGTGAAGCCGGACTCCTCCGTGTTCGACGCCACCGCCGGCACCGAAGAACGGATCGGGCAGCTGTTCACCCTCCGCGGCAAGGAGCACGAGTCGATCCCGTCGGTCGGCCCCGGCGACATCGGCGCCGTCGCCAAGCTGCAGCACGCGCACACCGGCGACACGTGGTCCACGAAGGATCATCCGGTGACGCTCCCGACGGTGTCGCTGCCCGAGCCGCTGCTCGCGTACGCGATCGCCCCGGCGTCCAAGGGCGAGGAGGACAAGCTCGCCACGGGGCTCACGCGGCTGCGCGAGGAGGACCCGTCGTTCCGCGTCGACCGTGTCGAGGAGACGCACGAGACGGTGATCTACGGGATGGGTGAGGCGCATCTCAACGTCCAGATGCATCGCCTCAAGGAGAAGTTCGGCGTCGACGTCGTGCACCACCCGGCCAAGATCGCCTACCGCGAGACCGTCAAGGGATCGGCCAAAGGCCACGGCCGGCACGTGAAGCAGTCCGGCGGGCACGGGCAGTACGCGATCTGCGACATCGAGATCTCGCCCACCGGGCACGGCGAAGGCTTCGTCTTCGAATCGAAGATCGTCGGGGGCGCCATCCCCTCGCAGTTCATCCCGTCCGTCGAGAAGGGGATCGTCAAGACGATGGCGGACGGCGTGATCAGCGGGAACCCGATGGTGGATCTGCACGTCGCGCTCGTCGACGGGAAGTTCCACACGGTCGACTCGTCCGACATGGCGTTCCAGGTCGCGGGCTCGCTCGCGTTGAAGGAGGCGGTCGAGTCCGCCGGCGTGGTGCTCCTCGAGCCGGTGGTGTCGCTCGAGGTCGTCGTGCCCGAGAGCTTCACCGGCGACATCATGGGCGGTCTCAACGCGAAGCGCGGCAAGATCCAGGGCATGGATCAGATCGGCGGCGGCAAGCAGCGGATCCGCGCGCTCGTGCCGCAGAGCGAGGTCGCGCGCTACGTCATCGACCTCCGCTCGATGACGGGAGGCCGCGGCGCGTTCACGATGACGTTCGACCATTACGAGGAGATGCCGCAGCACCTCGCCTCGAAGGTGATCCAGGAGTATCAGCGCTCCCGCGAGGAAGCCCAGAAGAAGTAGCGGTGAGCAACGACCCGTCCGCGCCCTTCACGGACCGGGCGCGGCGGAAGGTCGGGATCCTCGACGGCGCTACCGAGACCCGATCCTCGCCGGCAGCTCGTCGTCCTCCGCCGATGCGACGTGCAGCTCGTCTCTGAGCAGCATGAAGACGATCGAGGCCGAGATCGCCAGGAAGCCGCCGAGGAACCTGACCGCGCCGTTGTCGACGGAGAACCCCCACACGACCATCGCGGCGCCGATCACGCCCGACAGCACCGCCCACACGCCGAGCGCCGATCGGTTGCCACGAACGGCCGAGCCCATCAAGACGAAGACGATCAGCAGCCACCCCCAGTTCGGCCCCGAGGCGGGCGGCGGCCGATGCGGATCGTTCACCCGCGCGAGGTCCATCAACGGGATCGGCGCGATCAGCAGGAGGAAGAGCACGACGGTGAGCGCACGCCGACGGGTGATGCCGAACCGGCTTGGCCGCATGCGAGAAGCGTAGATGCTTCTGTGGCCAAGGGAAGCCGGTTAGCCGCGGATCGCGGCCACGAGCAGCAGCGCCCACCCTGCGAGGAACAGCACACCGCCGAACGGCGTGATCGCGCCGAGCTTCCGCCGATCGGTCAACGCCAGCGCATAGAGGCTCCCGCTGAACACGACGACCCCGCCGACGAAGCACCAGCCGGCAACCGCGGCCGCCCCGCTCGCCCACCGCACCGTGATCAATCCCGACGCGATCGTCGCGAGCGCGTGCCAGAGCTGGTAGTCGGCGGCCGTCTTCCAGTTGTCGAGCCGCTCCGCGCTCACCCGCGCACGGATCGCGTGCGCCCCGAACGCCCCGGCTGCCACGCCGATGAACCCGAGCAGCGCGCCCGCGCCGATGAGCGCGTGGCCCACTACGGCTGTGCCTCGAGGAGGAACGGCACCACCGCGGCGTCGAACGCCTCGGGCTGCCGCATGTTCACCACGTGATCTGCGTGCTCGATCACGATCTTCCGCGCACCGGGGATCCGCGTCGCGAGCACGTCGGCGACCTCTTCGATCGAGCGCACGTCCGTGTCCCCGACGATGACCAACGTCGGAACATCGATCTCCTCGAGGTGATCGTAGGTCGGGTACATCGCCCACACATCGAGTTCCTCGTCGATCTCGAAGTTCTGTGTGTTCTCGAGCGCGATCTCGCGGATCCGGGCGCCCGCGGGATCGTCGGTGCCGAGCGCCGTCCACACCGTCATCGCCTCATCCGTCGCACGGACCAGGTCGCCGGCCTCCATCGCCGCTTCGATCGGCGCGAACAACGTCGCCTCCAGCTCCTCATCCCACGGGAACCCGGGGCATCCGGACGCGACCGGCACCAGCGCCCACGCCCGATCCCGGTGCTCGATCACGGTCTGCAGGGCGACCGCGCCGCCCATCGAGCAGCCGACGAACGCCGCCGTCTCGATCCCCCGCTCGTCGAGCACCGCGATGGTGTCCTCGACGCTCGAGTAGGGTCGCTCGGGCATCGACGACGTGCCGTAGCCGCGCTGGTCGAACCGCACCACGCGGAAGCCGGCGTCCAGAAGCGTCGGGATCTGTGGCTCCCAGGTGCGCATGTCCCACAGTCCCGGATGCAGCAGGACGACCGCGGGTCCCTCGCCGACGTCCTCGAAGTGGATCGAGCCACCGTCGGCGAGCGCAAGCGTCCCGATCATGCGAAGAAGGGTTGGAGCTTGCGATAGCTGTCCGCGACGAGCTCCGGCAGCACCCTCGTCTCACCGACCACCGGCATGAAATTGGTGTCACCGCCCCAGCGCGGCACGACGTGCCAGTGCAGGTGCTCGGGGATGCCGGCGCCGGCCACGTGGCCGAGGTTCAGCCCGATGTTGAACCCGTGGGGCTCCGACGCCTCGCGCAACGCCTCGACGCAGCGCTGCTCGAACGCCGAGATCGCGGCGTTCTCCTCGGTGGTCAGCTCTGCGAAGTCGCCGACGTGCCTCGTCGGCAGCACGAGGAGGTGCCCGGGGTTATAGGGAAACTTCGCCAGCGTGACGAAGGCGTGCTCGTCGCGCGCGAGGATCCGTTCCTCGTCCGACGTGCCGGCGAGCAGCGCGCAGAAGACGCAGTCGCGATCCGCGGGCTCGTCCTTGTTGGCCTGGATGTACTCCATCCGCCAGGGGCTCCAGAGCCGGTCCATCGGTCAGCCCGGGACAAGCGTCTGCTCGAGCGACCGCGCGCGCGACTCCTCGAGCAGCGCGTCCACGATGGCGTCGAACGCGAGCCCGGGCACCTCTTCACCCGAGCGCGTCCGAACCGTGAACGTGCCCGCCTCGAGGTCGCGGTCGCCCACCACGATCACGTACGGCGCCTTGATCAGTTGCGCGGCGCGGATCTTCTTGCCGACCGACTGCTTGGAATCGTCGACCGCGACGCGGAGCCCGGCCGCGCGCGCCCGTGCCGCCAGCTCGTGCGCCGCCTGCGCGTTCCGATCGGCCACCGGCAGCACCCACAGCTGCTCCGGCGACAACCACAGTGGGAACGCGCCCGCGTAGTGCTCGGTCAGCACCGCGAAGAACCGTTCGACCGAACCGAACAGCGCGCGATGGATCATCACGGGCTGGTGCCGCTTGCCGTCCGCGCCGGCGTAGTGCAGGTCGAACCGCTGCGGGAGCTGGAAGTCCAGCTGGATGGTCGACATCTGCCATGTGCGCCCGATCGCGTCGCGCGCCTGCACGCTGATCTTCGGCCCGTAGAACGCCCCCCCGCCGGGGTCCATCACCAGCTCGAGGTTCATCGCCAGGGCCGCCTGGCGCAAGGCCTCGGTCGCCTCGTCCCAGTCCTCGTCGGCGCCGACCGACTTCTCCTCGGGCTTCGTCGACAGTTCCAGGTAGAAGTCGTCGAGCCCGTAGTCGCGCAAGAGCGAGAGCGTGAAGCTGAGCAGCGACTGGAGCTCCTGCCCCATCTGTTCGCGCGTCGTGAAGATGTGGGCGTCGTCCTGGGTCATACCGCGCACACGGGTCAAGCCGTGCACGACCCCGGACTTCTCGTACCGATAGACGGAGCCGAACTCGAACAGCCGCATCGGGAGCTCGCGATAGGACCGGGTCCGCGATCGATAGATGAGGATGTGATACGGGCAGTTCATCGGCTTGAGGTAGTACTCGGTGCCGCCGTCGAGCTCCATCGGCGGGAACATCCCGTCGGCGTACCAGTCGAGATGGCCGCTCACGTCGAACAGCTGGCGCTTCGTGATATGCGGAGAGTTGACGAACAGGTAGTCGTCCTCGACGTGCCGCTGCCGTGAGTAGTCCTCCATCAGCATGCGGATCAGGCCGCCGCGCGGATGGAACACGGCGAGACCCGACCCGATCTCTTCGGGGAACGAGAACAGGTCCAACTCGGTCCCGAGCTTGCGATGGTCGCGACGCTCGGCCTGCTCGATCCGCTCCAGGTACGCATCGAGGTCGGCCTGGTTCGCCCAGGCGGTCCCGTAGATCCGGGTGAGCTGCGCGTTCTTCTCGTCGCCGCGCCAGTAGGCCCCGCTGACCGCGGTGAGCGTGAACGCGCCCAGGCGCCCGGTCGACGGCACGTGCGGCCCGAGGCAAAGGTCCTCCCAACCGTCGTTGCGGTAGAAGCTCGCGGTCTGCGCGGCCACGTCGATGTCGCCCGCGGCCTCGTCGGTCCCGAGCCCCTCGACGATCTCGCGCTTGAACGGCTGCTCGGTCAGCCGGCGGAGCGCCTCATCGATCGACACGTCCTCCCGAAGGAACGGCTGATCCTCGGCCGCGATGGCGCGCATCGTCTCCTCGATCCGCGGAAGGTCATCGACCGACACGTGTACGGGGATCGCGAGGTCGTAATAGAAGCCGTCGGTGATCGTCGGGCCGATGCCGAGCTTGGTGCCGGGCCACAGGCGGCTCACCGCCTGCGCCAACACGTGTGCCGTCGAGTGCCGAAGGACGTGCAGGCCGTCGTCGCTGCGGACGTCGACCGGCTCGACCGAGCAGTCGTGTTCCGGCACGAACGAGAGGTCTCGAAGGACGCCGTCGACCCGCGCGGCGAGCACGCTCGGCGCCAGCGCGCTGCCGACCGGCTCCCCCTCGGGGAGGTTCACCGTGGTGCCGTCGGGCATGCGCAGGACCGGCATGCGGTGCAGGATAGCCGACGCCCTCGCGCCGACCGCCGTCTACTCGTAGCTGATGGCCTCGAGGACGTTGAGCTTGGCGGCTCGACGTGCCGGCAGGATCGCCGCAAGGACGCCGATCAGCGCGGCGAGGATCATCAGCACGACCAGCTGACCGATGGGAAGCGACAACTCCGTGACGCCGAGATCCGACAGCGACCGCTGGAGCGCCCAGGCGAACACGATGCCGATCACGAGCCCGAGGATCGCGCCCAACACGGCCACGATGACGGCCTCGATCCGCACCATCCGCTTGACCTGCACCCGCGCCATCCCCACCGCGCGGAGCAGCCCGAGCTCCCGTACCCGCTCGAAGACCGACAGCCACAAGGTCGCCAGGATGCCGAACCCCGAGATGATGATCGACAGGAACAGCAGCACGAACACGAACGCGAGCAGCTGGTTGATGGAATCGAGGAACTGCTGCTTCGAGGCCTCCTGATCGTTGGCCTGCACGTTCGGATAGTCCTTCTGGAGCATCGCGTCGAGCTGCGCCTTGGCGTCGGTGGGCGACACGCCGGGCACGATCTTCAGGAACACGTTCTCGTCCAGCGGCTGCTCGACGTTCGCGTTGTAGGTCGTGAGTGAGATCACGTAGTCGTTCAGGATGGCGTTGTTCTCGAAGATGCCGACGACGTGCAGCGGTTGTGCCCCCGTCGCGCCGAAGGTCATCTCCACCTGACTCCCGACCGTGAGGCCCTTGCCGTCGGCCTCGGTCTTCGACACCAGCACGGCGCCGGGTTGCGACAGGTCCGCGAGGGAGCCCGCCGTCATCGGAACGTCGGCGACCTGCGCGAAGGTCGCCGGATCGACCGCGATCGGGAAGGTGTCCGACGAGGAGGGACCGACGTGGGCCTCCGTCTGGCGGAGCTCCGACACGACCGAGAAGTTCGGATCGTGCCGAAGTTGATCGGCGAGGTGCGTCGAGAACGGGTTGAACTGGTTCGACGACAGGGTCAGATCCGCGCGCAGGACCTCGTCGAGCGTCTTGACCGCCGACGCCTTCAGCGACGCCGCGAACACGGCGACGAACGCGACCAGCCCGAGACCGATCATCAGGGCCGAGGCCGTCGAGGCGGTCCGGCGCGGGCTCCGCTTCGCGTTCTCGTCTCCCAGCCGTCCGGTCGCCGTCCGGCGGAACGGCCGGCCGATGACGGCGGCGAGGCCGCGCGCGAACAGGGGCGAGAGCGTCGCGACGCCGAGGAACGTGAGCGCAGCGCCGAGACCGACGAGCGCGCCCGGATTGGACGCGCCACCGAACAACGCAGCCGAGATCGCCGCGATGCCGAGCGCGAGCACGACGCCGCCGATGATGACGCGCCTGCGGATCGACGAATCCGGCGTGGAGCTCTCGCGGAGCGCCTCGATCGGTGCCACCCGCGACGCGCGGCGCGACGGCACCCACGCCGCAACGACGGTCACGCCGATCCCGACGATCAGCGACACGACGACCGTGCGCGTCTCGATCGCCAGCGCGGTCGGCGGGAGCTTGAGACCGAGCGCGCCGAGCAGCGCCTTGAGCCCGAACGCCAGAACCACGCCCAGCCCGATGCCGAGGACCGAGCCGATCAGCCCGACCGCGAACGATTCCAGCAGCACCGAGGTCCGCACCTGGCGCCGGCTCGCGCCGAGTGCGCGGAAGAGCGCAAGCTCGCGGGTCCGCTGCGACACCACGATGTTGAACATGTTGAAGATGATGAACGCGCCGACGAACAGCGCGACGAACCCGAAGATCAGGAAGAACGTCCGCAGGAACCCGAGGCCTTGGGACACCTGCGCCTGCTGCTGGCTCGCGGCCGACGCTGCGGTGATCGACTCGTATCCCTTCGGCAGCACCGACGAGACACGGCTCGCGAGCTGGTTCGGATCGACACCCGGGTCGGCCTTGACGTAGATGGTGTCGAACGCACCCTGGCGATCGAAGAGCTTCTGCGCGGTCGGGAGATCGAACAACGCGAGCGTCGCGCCCAGGAGGCTGTTCGAAGAACCGAAGCGCGCAACGCCCGATACGGTGAACTCGCCCGGGCCCGTGGTCGTGACGACCTTGATCCGCTGGCCCACGGAGATCCCGTGCTCGGCGGCGGTGCCGGCATCGATCACCACTTGGTCGGGCCCGACGGGTGGCGCGCCCCCCGGTTCGATCTGCAGCGTGGTGATTGCGGCATCCCACGAGCCGCCGATCGGCGGCGCCCCCCCGTTCTGGATCACCTTGTTCGTGCTCGGATCGACGATCCAGGCTGTGCCGCCGATCGATCCGTCCGCGGCCGCCACACCGTCGACCGCCTCGACCTTCGGCAGCACGCTTGCGGGGATCGGCTTGCGTTCACTGCCGCCGCCGGTGTTGTTCTGCCCACTCGACTCGAACGCGGTCGTGCCCTGCACGACGACGTCGGTGCCCTTGTAGACGTCGCCGAAGAGGTTGTCGAAGCTCTTGAGCGCCGTGTCGGTCAGGATGAACGAGCCGGCCGTCATCCCGACGCCGAGGACCACGGCCAAGGCGGTCAGCACCAGCCGGAGCTTCCGCGCGAAGAGACTCTTGATGGTCGCGCGAAGCACTACGCCTCCAGCGACTTGATCTCGTCGAGGATCGCGTCGGCGGTCGGCGACCGCATCTCTTGCACGACGTTGCCGTCGGCGAGGAACACGACGCGGTCGGCGTGTGCGGCCGCGTGCGCGTCGTGCGTCACCATCACGATCGTCTGGCCGTGCTCGTCGACGGCCGAGCGCAGGAAGTCGAGCAGCTCCGCGCCGCTCTTCGAGTCGAGGTTCCCCGTCGGTTCGTCGGCGAAGATGATCTCCGGACGGGAGACGAGCGCGCGGGCGCCGGCGACGCGCTGCTGCTGCCCTCCGGACAACTCGGCCGGCCGGTGGTCCAGCCGGTCGGTCAGCCGGACGGTCTGCACGACGGTGTCGAACCACGCCTTGTCGACATCGCGCCCCGCGATGTCCAGCGGCAGCGTGATGTTCTCGCTCGCCGTGAGCGTCGGGATCAGGTTGAACGCCTGGAACACGAACCCGACGCGGTCGCGCCGCAGCTGCGTGAGCTGCTTGTCCGACAACGTGGTCAGGTCGATGTCGCCGACGAGAACCGTGCCCTCGGTCGGCGTGTCGAGCCCGGCGAGCACGTGCAGGAGCGTGGACTTCCCCGAGCCCGACGGGCCCATGATCGCGGTCCACTCCCCCGCGGCGAGATCGAGCGAGATGCCGCGCAGCGCCTCGACGGCCGCGTCGCCCGAGCCGTACACCTTGCGGACCCCGACCGCGCGCGCGGCGGGTTGAGTGGTCGTCGTCGCCACAGCAACTCCCTCCATGGTGTTCGACCGGCAGGTCCCCAACCGGTCACG
>Ga0136846_1233211_pt1 | contig 13938 bp, 14 predicted proteins | sample HopSoiMetagenom2_FD_96841 | JGI IMG/M metagenome (GOLD analysis project Ga0136846, IMG submission 96841) | Grasslands soil microbial communities from Hopland, California, USA - 2 Assembly 2016 (version 4) | ecosystem: Environmental > Terrestrial > Soil > Grasslands | place: USA: Hopland...
CGGTGATGCGTGTCATGAAACAGCGCGCGAAAGCCGAGCTTCCGCTTGAGCCGCAAAATTTGCGAAATAACATCGGGCGCGTTCCACTCATGGATGATCACGACGTCGGCATCACTCAGTTCTTTTTCCGCAAACTCGCCAAATCCGTCACCGCGGGCGTAGAAACGCACGTCGAGATTGGGAAATGCCCGATGAAAGGCAGCATCGGCCTCCGCCACAACTTCAGTTCCCTCAGAGGCAAGGTTGGTCATCGACCAGCTGTCACGTTCCTCATAGCAACGCACTTCGTGCCCCAGGTTGACCAATTCATTCGCCAGCCCGCGAAGAAAATGCGCGTTGCCGTGGTTCCAGTCGGAAATCCAGGAGTGCGCGAATATGCGGAAGCTGAGGCGTCCGTTCATGCCACCTTCACCGCTGCGCTTGCGTTTTGATAAATCTGTTCGTATTCGGCAACCATCAATTCAGATGAAAACCTGTCAATTGCCCGCGAATGTGCCCGTTGCGCGTAGTCGGCGCGTCGTGGGGAATCACTGAGTAACGATCCGATCGCCGCGGACAGGTCTGCTGGGTCGTCTCTTTGGAAAAAGACTGCGATCCCATCCCACAACTCACGAAACACGGGATTGTCATTCAACACCAGAGCGCAGCCTGAGAGCGCGGCTTCCAGTGGCGACAAACCAAACGGCTCGTAGCGCGAGGTTCCCGCATAAATTGCTGCTCCAGCATAAAGTTGATGCAGCTCTGCCTGTGACTTCGGCCCCAGCAATTCGACGTTCGGCGGAGGATTCAGTGCAGGCATCGCACTTCCCTTTCCCGGCTCCTGCTCCCAGCCCACGATCTTTACTGGCGACGGCATCTCGCAATCCAACAAGAGACGCACGTTCTTGGCCGCGTCCCACACCCGGCCAACGCTGAGGACGAAGTCGTTCTTGGCCATGTAGGGATCGAACAACGCCGCCGCCCTCCCGTTGTGAACGACACGTCCGGGCGTGGAACAAGGATAGTGACGACGGATTTCATCGAGCATCCATTGCGAAGGCGCGCAAATCATGTCGGCGCCGTTGAGACCGCGAGTCACCATTTCGCGATAGCGACGCATCCACGGTGTGTCACCCGGTTGCTTACCGTGCACCGCGACCCACCAGCTCACTACATCGCTGTGCGCAACCACAATCTTCGGCGCTGCGAAGTCAATGTCTCCGTAGCCATATTGACTGAAGTGCAGAATATCCGGCTGGGCTTCGCGAGCCAGCAGTTCCAGATAACGGCGCGACTCTTCAATGTCGCGATCGGCAACCTCCATCCACTCGAGGCGATATTCAGTTGGCCGGTAGTCAAGCGCGTGAAGATCGCGCATCCATGCCGTCTGGTGGGGCGCGGGCAGCTTGCCAAAACTTACGAGGGTAACGCGATGGCCGCGGCGGATGAGTCCGGTGACCAGTTCCTGCGTGTATGTCCAGACCCCGCCGACGGTATCGGAGGTGATCAGTACGTGCATTCGAGGTCCTTGATGGGAGCGGGCTGCTGACTTTGAATGTCGCTGTAACCCTTGTCGCGGAAGGCGCTCAGATAATGCTCGTGCGCGCGCTCCCAAGCCTGGTCATCTGGTGGGCCAAAGCGCTGTGCGTAGTCCGGCGTACCGGGAAAGGCGAACATGGGAACCGGTTCACTGACCCAGACGCCGTGTTTGCGAAGATTTTCTTGAAACTCGCGCACCTGGCCGCGCTCATCTTTTTCTGTGAGAATCAGGTTGGCCTGCACCCACGGAACCCGTTTGCGCGCGTAGATAAGCAACTCGCTGATACGCTGCGTATCGATGCGGCAGTTCTTGTTAAGGTCTTCGCGGCCGGCATTGGTGACGGATTCAATGCCGCACTCCATCGAAATGCAGTGGGCGTCGCCAAGAAGATCAAGCGATTCTTCGTCCCACAAGTCGATTCGCGTCTGCAGGCCGATCGTAATCTTGCGGCGGCTCAGTTCTTTCAGCAACTCGCGAACGGCTTTGCCCACGCCGAAAATTTCATCGATCCAGTAAATGTAGTCGACACCGCGCGCGATCAGCGTATCCACTTCACTAAGCACAGCATCAAGCCGCCGCTCGCGGAATTTGTTTCGGAACAGGGTCTTGTTGCAAAAGCTGCATGCCCACGGACATCCCCGGGCAAATTCGAGTTCAGCGCCTCGGCCGGAACCTTCGAAGACGTGATGACGGTGCTGATGGGCCTCGACGTTATAGTTTTCGAAGCTGAGCGCGCCGAGTTGTTTCATGTCAGTGACGCCCAGCGTCGGCGATAAATGAATTCCGTTTTCGTCCTTCCAGCAGCAGCCGTCGATTTCCCGCCAATTGCCGGAAGCCAGTTGCGGCAGAGTCTGATCGGGCTCGCCACGCAGGGCAACGTCGCATTTCAATTTCTTCAAAGTTGCGCCGGGAGTGGCGGAGGGATGCGGCCCAATCGCGACTTTCACCGCGCCGGTTTCGAGTTCAACGAACCACTGTTGCGGGACACGCAATTCGGGCGGCGGACAGCGCCAGAATAAGTACGAGGGCGCAGTAGGAATGACCAGAAAATCAGGCCGGAAGTGATCGAGCTGAGTCTTTACCTGCTGCGTATTAAACCCGTGCAGTTGCGCATCGATCAAAAGCGATTCGTGCCCTGCCGCTTCAATCTGATCCGACGCAAACAACAATTCGAGCGGATAGTGCGATTCCTGGCAGCCAAAGTAGGTAGACCCTTCAAATGTCCATGCAGGATTAACCAGAGCAAATCTCACGAGGCAGCCTCCGGAAGTCCGGCCAGTTGGGCCACCGCCTCGCGCAGGACGAAATGCGGTTCTGTTTCCTCGCGCTGCTTGCCCCACCAGTCGCAAATCATCCCTAATGTGTCACGGACGGAGATCTGCGGTCTCCAACCGGTGTGGCGGGTCAGTTTTCCATAGTCGGTCACATAGAAGAGCTGGTCACCGGGCCGGGGCAACTGCAGAGAATACTGAATTCTCCTACCGGTGACGCGCTCGATTTCATCCATCACTTCCAGCAAAGAAACCGAATTGTGAAATCCGCCGCCGATGTTGTAAATCTCTCCTGCGGTTCTATCGATCTGGCTGCGGACTCTGTCGATTGCTCCGATCAGATCATTCACGCAAAGCACGTCGCGGACCTGACGGCCATCGCCATAGATGGTGACCGGCTTGCCTTCCAGTGCTGAATAAAGGAAGTGCGCGACCCATCCCTGATCTTCAGTGCCGAACTGACGTGGGCCGGCGATGCACGACATGCGAAACACAACTGTCGGCAACCCGAACATGCGGGCGTAGTCGTGAACATACTGGTCCGCGGCGCCCTTCGAGCATCCGTAGGGCGAATACAAATCCAGCGGCTGTGATTCGTTCACACCTCGTTCGTCGAGTGAACAATAGCGCCGGCCAGTCTGCACAAGTTTTTTCGCACCCAGATTTCCATAGACTTTGTTGGTTGAGGTAAAAAGGATAAAGGGCTGGCGTCCGCCTTTGCGGGCGGCTTCAAGTACGTTCAGAGTGCCGAGTGCGTTCACCTCAAAGTCTTCGCGCGGATTCGCCACCGAGCTTGTGACCGCCACCTGAGCCGCGAAGTGATAGATCTCGGTCGCGCCGCGCACCGCACGCTGTACCAGGGCCGCGTCCCGAACATCGCCGATGGTGATGGTGAGACGGTCTGGATCGGCCTGCTGCCGCAACCAATCGAGATTCCGCTGGACGCCGGGCCGCGACAGGTTATCGAAAATATGGACGCGCGCTTCTGTGTGCTTCAACAGGTACCCGGCCCAGTTGGAGCCCACAAACCCGGCTCCCCCGAAGATGAGAGCAGAACGGAACGACAGCAACTTCTTCATCACTCCCTCGTCGTAAATGCCAAACAAAATTTAAGCCACAAGACCGTGGACATTCAGCCGCTGCATGGCTTCATCCACATTGTCTTGCGCCTGTTGTTCCTTCAACCACGCCACCAACTCCTCGATTCCCTGCTTCAGCCCTACGCGGGGCCGATAGCCGAGCAGTTGTGTGGCCGCAGAAATATCCGCAAAGCAGTGCCGGATGTCTCCGGCCCGGTATTTACCGGTGATCTCCGCGAAGGTGCGCGTACCCAGAGCTCCGGCCAGCTCGGTTGCAATCTGGTTGATGGTCACCGGTTCGCCGGAGCCAATATTTAAAGCTTTCCCATCGGCGCCGGATTTTTCCATCGCCAGCAGGTTGGCGCGGGCAACATCCTGCACGCTGACGAAATCCCGCATCTGGCGGCCATCTTCGAAGATCAGGGGCGCCTTTTCATTCATCAGCCGCGATGCAAAAATCGCAGCAACTCCGGTGTAGGGATTCGAAAGCGACTGGCGAGTCCCGTAAATGTTGAAGTAGCGCAATGCGACGACTGGAATCCCGTAGGTGCGCCCGAACAGCAACGTCATTTCTTCCTGATCTTTTTTCGAAAGCGCGTAAATGGATGTGGATTGAAGCGGTTTATCTTCGCGCGTTGGGACAGGCGCTAAGGGTTGCAAGCAGGTGGGGCAAAGCGCTTCCCATTTCTTCTCTTTCAGCTGCGCCGAGGGCCGTGGGTCGGGCGCGACTTCTCCGCATTGGCCGCAAAGATATTTCCCTTCCCCGTAGATCGACATTGACGACGCGACAATGATCTTTTCAATCGATGTGCCGCTGTCCGCACGACTGTCAATGACGGCTTGCAGCAGATTTGCCGTGCCCAGGTTGTTGGTCGCTGTGTACTGGGCGATCTGATACATCGATTGTCCAACGCCCACCGACGCGGCGAGATGAAAAATGACGTCGATATCCTGAATGGCCTTGCTTACCTGCGCCAGATTTCGGACGTCGCCGAGCACGAATTCAGCGCCTTCAGGAATGTAGGAGAAAAGGCCCGCGGTATGAACCTGAGAATCGAGGCTGTCAAAGATGCGGACGCTGTGGCCGGCGGCGAGCAACGCGTCGGCGGTATGAGATCCTACAAATCCAGCGCCGCCCGTAATAAGAACCCGTTTTGGCATCCTGCCGTTCTCCTGAAATTGTCTGAGATTGGAGCCGCAATTCTATTGAATAAGCCGCTTACTCCACGAAGCAGAGCAAGCTCCGTTCAGCGAAGATTGGATGAATGTCTCGGGAGGTAAGATGCCTTACCGAGGCAAGTTAAAGGAGCAGGACGGAATCTTAGCTGGACAGGGTTTCGGCTGATAGCTGAGGTTCATGTAATGGTTGAATCAGGGGCTCTGGTACTACGTCGCGAGAGGCATAACGTCGCACCATGCGACCGGCGAACTCAGCAAAGTCCTCGGGGTTTTTCGGTGGACTGGTGTAATGAGGAGCAATGCCCAGGTGCTCGGGCGTGAAACAGAGTGTGATCGTGGTTGAGAATTCATCGATGGCCTGCATCTGGCGGTCGAACCAGAGCTCGGCGTTGGGGCGGAAGGAATCAGCCCAACTCAATCCCGTGCGCAAATAATTCACGCCCAACTTACGCAGCCGAGCCACAGAATCATCCAGTCGATGATCTTCAAAGTGAAACCACTGGCAAATTCCAAGGCCGGTCGGAAAATGTTTTTCGGCCAGCTTGGGTGTTCCGTCTTCGCGAAGCAGTCCCATGTAATAGTGCCGGTAATACGCACTACCCTCGGCTTCTTTGTGACGCGTGGTCGCCGTCCAGGTGCTAGGCAGATCGTAGAGGCTGTACCAGTGCACGCGATCGACAAGCGGCAGCAGCAACTCGGCGGTGCGCTGAATACCGAATACCTGCACTTCTTCTGCGCCGAAAGATGAAACACCGGCTTCAGATACCCACACTGGCTTGTTCGTGACCGAACGGATCTCTTCTACTTTGGCCGGCCATTCGTGAATGCTCCAGTGATTCCAGTCGAGCGGAAAGCCGTGAATTGCGACCACGTCCACGTGGTCCATCACGCCGTGGCTGGCGAGCAGCTTAACGAAGTTGGGGTCTACAGGGGACATGCCGCCGAGAACGATTTTCAGAGCCGGATTTATTCGGCGGATCTCGATGGCCGCGGCGTTGATCATGCGGGCAAACATCTTCCACTCGGGATCGAGGTGAAAATCCCAATGCGAAAGATTATTCGGCTCGTTCCACAACATCACAGCTTCGACCATGGTCCTCTTCTCTCCCCTTGCCGGTTACAGAGTGCCGGCCAGTTCGTGGTCCACAATGTATTTCCCTTGCCGCATGACCGACGCGGGCCGGCAGACCCAGGTCTCCGGCTCAGGATGCGACTCAATCAACAGGCCGCAACTGCGCAACATGGCTTCGACTGCCGCGCGGTTCGGTATCCACCAGTTGGTGGGATCGTTCGAATAGCTTTTCTCGATGAAGTACATCGCGGGAAAATTGCGCTCTTCGAAAATCTCTTCGTTCCAGAAGGGGTAATCTTCATCCCACGACTGGGTCTCATTCGATCCGCGCACCATGGTCTGGAAGACCAGCTTGCCGCCAACTTTGCGGATCAGGTTGTCGAGCGCGAACAGCGGATATCGCAGGTGATAAAACACCCCCATAAAAAGTACGTAGTCGAATTGACCGGGTAACTCATGCGCGCCGTACACCGAGCACTTCTCCAATTCGATCTCCAACCCGAGCGTTTCCGCAGCGAACCTTGCCTGGTTCAGATAACGATCGTCAACATCGATTCCAAGTACGCGCCGGGCGCCGCGTTTCTTCATCTCGATGGAATAAAAGCCGCCGTTGCAGCCGACGTCCAGCACGGTGGCGCCGGTCAAGTCCTGGGGAATGGCTTCCGATATCCACTTCCACTTGATGCTGGGAAAATCACCTAAGAAATGATGCGGAGCAGTACGGACCCCATGCAGGTCTAGATTGTGAAACCATTCCCCCAGTTCCGAAACGCGCTGGGAAATCTGATCGGCGGGCAAGCTACTGATCGGATCGTTCGGATGAGAAGGCTTATGGAGCTGTTCGGGGGATAGCGACATGTGGGGCAAACCAAGTGTCCCTAAAAGATGCGGCTTTCCTTGATGGCGTTGCGTTTTGCCCCTGCGGGACGGCATGGGCTGGCTTTCACTGCAACCGCAAGGGAAAGAAGCACATCCAAGCCGCTCATGTCCGACTCGGCCCTCAACTCGCCTCTGAGTTCGTCGCTTACTTCGGCAGTGGCCACTCCTTTGCCTCCCGAAGCGCAGGGACTCTATCGCGAAGTACTGGTAGCGCTCAACGAGGGCGGAATTCCTTACGCCGTAGCCGGAGCATTCGCATTACAGAAGTACACGGGAATTTGCCGGGTGACGAAGGACCTCGATCTGTTCATGAAAGCCGAAGACATCCCCCGCGCCATCGAACGCTTGCGCAGTCACGGGTTTGAATGCGAGGTAACCGATCCAGTATGGCTGGCGAAAGCATTTCGCGGCGAGTACTTCGTGGATTTCATTTCTGGCATGAGCAATGCCGTGATCGTGGTTGACGAAAGCTGGATGCAGCGGGCGCTGAAGACGACGATCGCGGGCGTGCCTTCGCAGATTATCGCGGCCGAGGACCTGCTGGCCTCGAAGCTTTTCGTGATCCGCCGTGAACGCTTCGACGGTGCCGACATCGCGCACATTATTCATGGGACCAAAGGGCGACTCGACTGGACCCGCGTTCTCGATCACGTGGGTGAGCACTGGGAAATTCTTTTGTGGGCGTTGATTCTTTTTCGCTACGTTTATCCCGCGCACACTGATTATGTTCCGCACGAGTTATGGCAGGACTTGCTGTCGCGCTACATGCACCTGGTACAGCATCCTGATCCGAAGGCGCCTTTCCGCGGCAGCCTGGTGGATGACAACATGTTCTCTATCGACATGAAAGATTGGGGCATGGAAAACCTTGAGAGCGGATACCGCGAGCGTCAACTGAAGAAACAGGAATCGATTCGCACTTCACGCGGGCCCACACAATGAGAATCGCCGCCACTGCCGACCTGCATTTCACGCCTGCACGATATAGCGCTTTGCACGACCAGCTGAATCGAGTGCGGGATGAGGCAGATGTGTTTGTGGTAGCGGGCGACCTGACAAACTACGGCCGGCCGGATGAAATGGAGCCTTTACTCAACGTGCTCGTGCGGCTGCGAGTTCCGACCATCGCGGTGCTGGGAAATCATGACTACGAGTCAGGTCGCGAAGGCGAACTCATCCGAATGATGACTCAGGAAGGGATCAAAGTTCTCGACGGCAGTGCGTATGAACGCGATGGCGTTGGTTTCGCGGGAACCAAAGGTTTCGTCGGTGGATTCGGCCGCGGCGTACTTACGGCTTTTGGTGAACCTGAGATCAAAACGTTTGTTCGCGCCAGCATTGACGAAGCATTGAAACTGGAACGGGCCGTGTCTCAGCTCCGCACTGAGAAGCGCGTGATCGTCTTGCATTACGCCCCTATTGCGGCGACGGTGGAAGGAGAGGCGCCTGAGATATTCGCATTCCTCGGAACTTCGCGTCTTGCCGAGGTGGTGGACCGCCATGGCGCCGATCTGGTACTGCATGGCCATGCTCACAACGGCAAATGCGATGGAAAAACTACCGGAGGCATCCCGGTCCACAATGTAGCGATCACCTTGCTGCAGAGGCAAGACCCTCCGGCCGTGTATCGGGTTTTCGACATCTAGCTTCCACTCGCAGGTTCGCACCCGTCTTAAATCATCTCGCGAACTTTGTCGGAGATCGCGGTCAATGCGATTTTTCCGCGATTAGGTTCACCACGCGCCAGGGATTCGGCAAAGTGCAACGCCTGATCGGCTGTAATTTTTCCGGGCAGTGGTGGCTCGAGCGGGTCGACAACCGCCTGCAGAATCGCCGGGCCCGGAGCGGCAAGAAACTGTTCCATTACCGCACCACACTCATCGGGATCCTCAACGGTGAACCCGACGCCACCGCAGGCGTGTGCGAACGCCGCGAAGTCAATGGGATGCAATTCAACTCCGAACTCCGGATTGCCCAGGAACACCATCTGCTCCCATTTGATCTGTCCCAGCACGTTGTTCTTGATAATCACAACTTTGATTGGGAGACGATACTTCACTGCGGTAACGAAATCGGCCATCAGCATGGAAAACCCGCCATCGCCGACGAATGCTACAACCGGCCGGTCCGGATATGCGACTTGGGCGGCAAGTGCATAGGGCAGTCCGGCCGCCATGCTGGCTAGATTGCCGGAAAGGCTGTGCATCTGGCCCCGCTTGGAAGGAACCTGCCGCGCCCACCAGGTTGTAATGGTGCCGCTGTCGCACGTGGTGATCGCGTTCGCGGGAAGCCGCTTGCCCAATTCCCACGCCACCACCTGCGGCTTCATTGGTTTGTCGCGACGGCTTCCGCGTTCCTCCATTACCTGCCACCAATCCTTCATTCCCGCTTGCGCTTCTTCCAGGAATTTGCGGTTCGGGTTGCGTTTTAAGGAAGGAATCAAAGCTCGAAGCGTATCGCGGCTGTCGCCGACTAAACCCTCCTCCACCGGATAACGCAAGCCGATCTGCTGAGGATCGCGATCGATTTGAACACCTCGTGCCTGGCTTGGCTTGGGCATGAACTCAATGTATGGAAATGCGCTGCCCACAATCAGCAAGGTGTCGCACTCTTCCATCGCTTCCTGTGATGGTCGCGTGCCCAACAAGCCGATTGAATTCGTGGTGTACGGGCTATTATCGGCGACAGCTCCCTTTCCGAGCAGTGCTTTGATGATCGGAGCGCCCAACAACTCCGCAACCGCCTCGAGCTCATCGCCCGCATGCAATGCGCCCTGGCCCGCAAGGATGGCCACCGTCTTTCCCGCATTCAGGATTTCCGCGGCTGCACCGAGTTCTGCTGGTGTGGGAACCGGTGCGGGAGAGGCATAGCGGTCGGATGTGTGATGGGGGACATTTCGCTTGGATCTGGTGCTCTTCTTCACTTCAAGTTCCTGAAAGTCCACGGGGATGGTGATGTGCGATACGCCGCGGTACGCCAGCGCGGTCCGGCAGGCAAGATCTACGACATTCTCCATGTGATTCGCCCCCATCACGCGCTCGTTGTAGACGCAGACGTCGATGAATAATTTGTCGAGGGCAACATCCTGCTGGGTGTGGGTTCCGATCAGGTCGTGAAACTGCAGGCCGGTGATGGCGAGCACCGGTTGATGATCGAGCTTGGCATCGTAAAGGCCATTCAGCAGATGAATGCCGCCGGGCCCCGACGTAGCCAGACAGACACCCAGCTTGCCAGTGAACTTCGCATATGCGCAGGCCATGAATGCGGCGGATTCCTCGTGCCGCACCTGAATAAAACTAATTTTTCCCTTATTGACCCTCAGCGCCTCCATGATTCCGTTGATACCATCGCCAGGCAGTCCGAAAACAAACTCCACTCCCCAATCGATAAGCCTTTCTACCAATACCTCGCTTGCATTCATGATGACGGCTCCAATTCTTGCGGAATAATCGCTTTAGGATGCCGTCAATAGTTACAATGTAAGCCCGCGCCTTACAGAATGATTCACAATCCAGTACAGCTTAAACCTGATTATCCAGTGCTCCAGCTTGTTCTACGGTTGCAAGGTGAGCGGATGTCTTGTGGCTCATGCGCACACGGCACAGCGTTCGCGCAACTCTGTTCGCATGCGAGGAAGCTATGGGATTGATACTCCTGATAATCGTGCTCCTGCTGGTGGTTGGAGCACTGCCCACATGGCCGTATAGCACTGGCTGGGGATACTACCCGAGCGGCGGCCTGGGGCTGATCCTGATTATCCTGCTCATTCTGCTTCTCATGGGCAGGCTTTGACGGATAGGTCGTAGGATTCCACCACCGCACCTGGAATCTTCATTCGGGACCTCAAAATCACAATCGAGGCTAGGCAATGTCATCTCCGGAAAAGAAACCGCAACCGGCAGGCTCGTTTATTTCCGATATCCAAGAGCTCCGTCGCCGCGCGCGCCAGCATATTGAAAACGGCGCCGTCACCGACGCTTACCGCGGTGATCGCGAGACCGTAATCCGTTTGCTGAACGAAGCACTCGCGACCGAACTGGTTTGCGTGCTTCGTTACAAACGCCATTACTACATGGCGTCCGGCATTCATAGCCAGGCCGTGGCTGAAGAATTTCTGGAGCATGCGCAGGAAGAGCAAGGCCACGCTGACAAGATTGCCGAGCGCATCGTCCAACTGGAAGGCGAGCCTGATCTGAATCCCGAGACTCTGGCCCGTCGCAGTCACAGCGAATACGTGGAAGGCACCAGCCTGGTCGACATGATCCGCGAAGACCTGGTGGCCGAGCGGATTGCCATTGATTCGTACAACGAAATCATTCGCTACCTGGGCGACAACGATCCCACCAGCCGCCGCGTGATGGAAGAGATTCTGGCGACCGAAGAGGAACACGCTGAAGAGCTCAAGAGCCTGATTGAAACCATCAGTGACGCAGAAAAAGAAAAGCCCGGATCGGACAAGCGTCAGCTAGGGCGAGCCTCTTAGGTGAACGCGGCCGGGGGCCTTTTTCCCACAGGGGAGAAGTGCTCTTCTTATCAAGCATTTACTGTCGCCGAAACGTTCGGCTAACCTGATTTTCATAGGGTTTTCAGTGCAGCGGCCGTACAGGATTAACCTGACTCGACTTACGGTATTCGCCGAATTGTTACCGGGTACCGGTTTGCTTACAGTGGCACTATGCCAAGACTCGCAAAGCACACTTCTGCCTCGCAGGTGCCACCGCCGGTAGCGTTGGCGACGCATGAGCAAGTCGCTGCGCGACGTCCAGTGCTGCTTTGGATCGATGATTTCGAGCCGGGCCTCGCGCTGTACCAGGTCATGTTTGAAAGACTTGGCTTTTCGGTACTCACGGCTTCAAGCGGCCAAATGGGATTGAAACTGGCTGAGCAACACCCGGTCGATGTTGTTGTCACCGACTTCGAAATGCCCAAGATGAATGGCGAGGCTGTAGCCACGGCCATAAAAGCGTCGAAACCGGGAACTCCGGTCGTCCTGTTCACCGGCAGCACACTGGTTCCGCAGAGCGCACGTCGTGCCGTGGATGCTTGCTGTGACAAAGCCGGATCACGGGACCAACTCTTAACAACTCTGAATCGTTTGCTGCACAAGAAACGTACCCGCACCCTGCAACCCCCACCCATCGCACCGGCGTCTCATGAACGGCATAGGACGGTCGCGTAGATCGCTAAAATCCAGGAACAGACGATCGTTCGAAATTTAGAGAGATCAGGAGAGTAATCATGAAGAAGTTAGTGCTGTCGATGTGCTTCACATCCGCATTCTTCGTGACCGCGGCGGTCGCGCAAACCACGCCGGGCGGGTCACAAGGTACACAGCAATCCTCACCTGGCATGAGCCAGCCCAGTCAGCAACAGCCAGGCATGGGTCAGCCTTCCGACAACCCGCAGGCCGGTCAGATGGGGCAGGACCAGAACAATCCCAATAATCAGAACCATGCCGACAAAGGCGAAAAGAAATTGAAGGGTTGCGTACAGTCGCAAGGTGGACAGTTCATTCTCGAAACCAAAAAGGGCAAGTCAGTATCTTTGACTGGACAGGATGTCTCGGCCCACGTCGGACACGAAGTCGAAGTGAAGGGCACCTGGGGCAGCGGATCGAGCTCAGCAGCATCCGCAGGTAGTTCCAGCGACTCTTCCGACAAGACCTTCAACGTAGCCAGCGTGCAGATGAAGTCAGAAAGCTGCGGCGGCAAACATCATGACAACGCGGCAGCAGGCAGCAGCACCGGATCATCGCCGAGCGGCGGCAGCACCGGATCGACCACTGGCGCTGGCAGCAGCACCGGAAACTCCACCACTCCACCACAGTTGTAGCGCTTCCCTGGGAGCAAGACAAAAGGCCCCGACGTTTCGGGGCCTTTTTATTTTTCGGCGAAAAAACTATTTTACTTTCGCAAAGATGATGACCAGCGTGTACAGCGCCAGTGATTCAATCAGCGCCAGGCCAAGAATCAGCGCGAACTGAATTCCGGCACGAGCGGCGGGGTTGCGCGCTAAGGCCTCGGTCGCCGACGCGGTTGCGCGGCCCTGTCCGATACCACAACCCGCGGAAGCGATCGCCATTGAGAATCCCGCGGCGATTGCTACCCAGTTGGTTCCGCTCGCTTCACCGCCCTGCGCGAATGCAGGAACCGCGAAACACAGCGCCGACAATCCCATAAACAGATTGCTCAAAGTACGCATCATGGTACGCATTGTTGTTGTCCTCCTATGAATTGCCGCCAGTGGGTGGTTGACGTTACCGTACAAACGCCCTCACGCTGAACGGCGTAAAACAGCTTTTAGCTGTTAGCTTTTAGCAAAAAGTCTGACGCCGATGCTAACAACTGAACTTGTCAAATTCTAGTGCTCTGTCGCTACTGCACCCGCCAGGTACACCGTCGTCAGCAGGACGAAGATGTAGGCCTGCAGCAGCGCCACGCCTATGTGCAATCCGAGAAAAATGACGGGCACGCCGAGCGGGATAAGCGAAAAAAATACCAGCGTCACCATGTCTCCCGCAAACATGTTGGCGTAGAGACGGATGGTAAGCGACATCAGGCGAGCAAGGTGACTGATGATTTCGAGCGGCAGCATGAGCGGGGACAGCCACCACATCGGTCCCAAAAAATGTTTCAGATAACCAATTCCGCCACTGACGAACCCCTGTGCCTGGTAATAGAAAAAGGCGCAGATAGCGCAGCCCAATGGGACGACCGGTGAAGCGGTTGGCGATTCCAGGCCCGGCACAACCCCAAAAAGATTGGCGATCAGAATAAAGAGGCCCAGCGTAACCAGGAAGGGCGTGAATCGTTCACTGTGATGGCCGATTACGTCGCGGCTCTGGCCTTCCACGAAACCGTGGATCCCTTCGAACATGTGCTGCAAGCCACCAGGATTCTCAACCGAAAGTTGCGAGCGCACCAGAATGAAGACCAGCAG
>Ga0136846_1240067_pt1 | contig 13937 bp, 12 predicted proteins | sample HopSoiMetagenom2_FD_96841 | JGI IMG/M metagenome (GOLD analysis project Ga0136846, IMG submission 96841) | Grasslands soil microbial communities from Hopland, California, USA - 2 Assembly 2016 (version 4) | ecosystem: Environmental > Terrestrial > Soil > Grasslands | place: USA: Hopland...
CTTTGGTGGGCAGCGCCGACATCCAGTCTCTCGCCGATCTGGGCAACAGTTTCGAGGTCGTGAAGACGATGCGAGTCACGCCGATTACCAGGGACGCCGTGTTCAGCCTGGTGATGGCAACGCTGGCGCCCGTCGTCCCGCTGATGCTGACGATGATGTCGTTCGAAGAACTGGTGAAGACCTTGTTTGGCGTGTTGTTCTGAGAGCGGTCCGACCGAGAACATCGACACGCCGGCACCGAACTCGCTGATACTAATCGTGGGATGACCGACGACACGCCCATCGATCCCATCGTGCGTCCGGCACGCACTGCCGACGTTCCGACTCTCGGCCGCCTCGGCGCTCTCCTCGTCCAGGAGCATCACAACTTCGACGAGCGGCGGTTTCTCGCTGCCACGAAAAGCACGCCCGATCATTACGGCGCGTTCCTTGCCTCCCAGCTCGACGACCCGAACGTGATTGTGCTGGTCGCCGAAAGCGCCGGACGCGTCATTGGCTATGCGTTCGCTGCAATCGAAGGCTACGACTACCTGTCGCTTCGCGGACCGGCAGGCCTGCTCCACGATCTGATTGTGGATCCTGCACACCGCGGGCGCGGAGTCGGCCGGGTGCTGCTCGAGGCGACGTTTTCGTATCTGAACGGGCGTGGTGTGCCGCGCGTCGTGCTGTCGACGGCACAGCGGAATGAATCGGCGCAGCGGCTATTCGAGCGTATGGGCTTCCGGCGAACGATGATCGAGATGACGCGCGAGTTGGACGGCCCGCCGACGAAGTAGCTACTCACAAGCATGAGGGCGCCGCTCAGCCGGTGCCACGGTGTCGTCGCCGTCGCCTTGGGTAGGCATGCAACATGAGTCTCTCTCCTCGCTCCGGTCGAATGTCAACTGAAGCACAATCATTGCTCACGACCACCTCAAGACATCCGCCGCATCGACGGCCGCGGCGCGGCGCGTCGGCACCACCACAGCCAGTAATGCCGCCGTGATCAGAATCACTGCCGCTGCGACAAACGCGACAGGATCGTGCGGCGACACGCCGAAGAACATGGCCGCCACCACGACGCGACCGGCGAGGAGTGCGGCACCGGCTCCAAGTGAAAGACCGATCACGACCGGCCGCAAGCTGTCCCACATCAGTAGCCGCAGCAGATCCCGCGGTTCCGCTCCCATTGCGACGCGCACACCCATCTCTCGCGTACGCTGGCCGACGACTGACGCCGTCAACCCGTACAGACCGATGACGCACAGGACGATGGCGATGAGGCCGATCGTGCCGGTGAGCATGGCCAGCATGCGCGGTCGGCTGGCTTCCTGCTGCAGACTTGCAGCGATGCTCGTAATCTTGACTTCAGCCTGCGGATCGATCGATCGCAGGCGCTGGCTTGCCAGCTCAGTGACACCGGTTGCGCCAGGTGCAACTCTGATCAGGAGGCGACCGAATTTTTCGTTGGCGGGGTCGAGCGGCTCGTAGATAGCGTAGGCATTGCGCTCGTGCAGTCGTGCCGTGATCGCGTCGGCGACGACACCAATGATCATCGGGCGCGCCGATCCCGGAGTCAGCGGGATTTCGGGTGGCAGCATCTGGCCGACCGGCGACTGGTCGTGCCAGTAAGCCCGTGCGAGCGACTGGCTGACAAGTGCAAACGGCGCTCTTGCCGCGACTTCGTCCCGCGTATAGGTCCGCCCGGCTACGAGGCGAAGGCCGATGGTGGCGAAATAATTGGCGCTCGTGCGATTGAGGTTGACGACTCGATGCGGTTCGTCGCGAGTGATCGAGAGCTTGATGCCGCCGCCGAACGGCGGAACTTCAACCAGCGTCGCCGCTGCGATGCCTGGCACTGACTGCAGCTCCGAAAACCCGCGCGTCCAGAAATCAGTGGTGGAGTCACCCAGTCCCGCCGAGACCGAGTACAGGCCGGCTGGATCGAAGCCGACGTCAATCGTCGCTGCGCGGAAGGTCGCCCGCATGAACAGCATTGCCACGACGATGAGGAGCACGGAGACAGCCGCCTGAGTCATGACGAGCACCGACCGCAGCCGCCCCGGCGCCAGTCGATCCTGGCGCGCGCCCTCACCCTTGAGCGGCGTGACGAGATCCGCCCCGCGACCGTGCCAGGCTGGCGCCAAACCAGCGCCGACGCCTGAGACGAGCGTCACGACGCCGAGAAACAGATAGACGTGCAGGTCAGGTGCGAGGTCGGCGCCGGCCGGGGCTTCAATCATCACGCCGATCAACGGCATCGCCCAGTAGGCGAAGACGAAGCCGATCATTGCGGCGACGACTCCGAGCGCGAGGCTTTCGGTGACCAGCTGCCGGACGATGCGCCACCGGCTCGCACCGAGCGCGGCGCGCACGCCCATCTCTCGCTCGCGCGTGATCGCGCTGGAGATGAGAACTGTTGCGACGTTCGCGCACGCGAGGAGTAGTACCAGACCGATCACCGCAAACACGAAGACAGTAATCGCGATCGTCATTGCGGAGGATACCCGCCCAAGCCCGCCGTGTGTATCCAGTTTGACGCGCAGCTTCGACTCGGTTTCTGTTGCGCCGCGCGGTAGCGCGCCAGCGACCGCGCTCAGCTGTGCTTCCGCTTCGGCGAGTGAGACTTGCGGCAGCAACCGTCCAAAGACCTCGACGGGCCTGTCGTCCATCGTTTGAACCGGCCCGCTGTTGTATACGGCGGGATGCGCTGGCATAGGCATCCAGAGCAGGGCGTTATGCGGGACCGAGAATCCGCGATCCGCGACACCGACGATCGTCGCGCTCGCGCGGCCAACGCGGATCGTGCGCCCGATGACCTGGGGGTCGCGATTGAGTCTCGCGGTCCAAAAGACGAAGCTGACAACAACAGGAACCGAATCGGCGCGTCGCTCGTCGGCACGATCCAGTGAACGGCCGGTCACAACGCGTCCACCCGTTGCGCTGAAGAAGCCACCGCTCACAAATGTGAGCGGAGTCACGGGACCATCGACGTCCGCGGCTGTTGTGCGGACGACAGCACCATCCGTGAACACGGCTTCGACCTGCATCCGTGTCGACCCTTCGCGCAAGTGAAGGAACTCGTCGTACTGCCAGACACTCCATGTCGACCGGTCTGTCGTCTTCAGCACGCCAGGGGCGCGGTCCGGATCGACGACGCCCTCTCCGCGCAGGACTGCGGCGTTCATGATGGTGAAGGCAGCGGTGGCGATCGCCAGTCCGAGTGAAAGCCCGACGATCGTCAACAGAAGGATTCCTGGCTGGCGTGCGAACAGGCGCACCGCATATCTGAGGTCCCCTCGCACATCGCGGAAGAGCGCCAGCACGGATAAAGGAGAAGGTGTTTGCATGATCTGTCCGGATCGGAGCCACAGGCTTCCGACATCGTGATACAGGCGCCAGTGCGCGTGGACCGCGCCGCGATCGCGCCGGCGGGCTTCGAACAGTTCGCGCAGGTCGGCTTGTACCTCGGCGCGGGCCTCGCGCGGCACGGATGACAGCCGCAGCAGCCAGCGCGCGACGAGGGGGAGATGCGGCTCCGTCACGAGCGGCCTCCTTCGGTAATCGCGTTCCAGATCCGCTCGCGGACGCGGTGCAGGTCTCGGGCAGTGCGCAATCCGCTCGGCGTCACTATGTAGACGCGTTTCGATTTGCCGCCACGCTGCGCCACCGCCTCACTCATCGTCGATCGGACGAAGCCTTTCTCCTCGAGCCGCGTGAGCGCGGCGTAAATCGACCCGATCGAGATCGGCCGCGCCGTGACCTTCTCGACGTACTGCTGGATCGGGACGGCATAGGTGTGGTCGCCGAGCGCGCGGACCGCGAGCAGCGTGAACTCTTCGAACTCGCCGAGGCGTTCGCCCTTCATCGTTTACCCGAGGGGCTGCGCCCCTCGGACTCCCCAACACGCTCTCTCGCGAGCCGCTTCGTCGGCTCGCTCCGTTCGCGTGGCTCGCTCCGCTGCGCTCGCTCGCGGCTTCTTTCGCCCGCCAGTGCCCGCCAGAGCGTTGACGCAGTTCATGTGACGAACGGATATCACAATTAGTTCGCATTTGTATAGAAAATCTTCGCTGCGGATGAGGCCGAGACTGCATGCAGGCGATTAGCTGATTACAATGCGACGGCCGTCCGCGAAGATCCGACACAGGCGTCACAGGTGCCGCACTGGAAAGTGTCGTCGATATCCGCCTCATGAAAGTACTGGAGAAGCACGCGCCATCGGCAGGTCAGCGCCTGTCCGTACAGCACCATTCGTTCGAGCTTCTCTTCGTCGTTTTTCCGGCGTTCTGACTGTTCCTGCAATTCCGCCTCACGCTCACCATCGCCGAGTTCCTTGCGGTCGAGCCTTGTTTGCGCGCCGCGAAATCGCGCGGCAATGAAGTAGCGGTGAGTGCGGCGATCGGCGGCATTGAAGAGGAGAGCGCAGCGCGCCGGGGCACCATCCCGACCCGCTCGGCCGGCTTCCTGGTAATACGCCTCGAGCGAGCCAGGAATCGCGTAGTGAACAACCAGCCGGATGTCCGGTTTATCGATGCCCATTCCGAAGGCGTTGGTGGCGACGATGGCATCGAGCTCGCCGGCCATGAAGCGATCCTGATTCTCGTGTCGCACCTGACGTGACAGGCGGCCATGGTAAGGAGCAACCTTGAGCCCCGCTGCTGCCAGCTCCGTATGGACGGCTTCCACCTGCTTCACAGTTGCCGTGTAGACTATTCCGGTGCCTTCGCCCTGCCGCACCAGTTCTGCGAGTTGCCGCCGCTTGGCTTCGTCCGACGGTGTTTGATGCACGTGCAGGTGCAAGTTCGATCGAAAAATTCCAGTGTTGACGATGTGCGGCGTGGTTAAACCCAGTGACCCGATGATGTCCTCAATGACCGCAGGTACGGCGGTGGCGGTCAGCGCCAGGACGGGGGGATGTCCAAGGCGCTCGATGACATTTTTCAGTTCGATGAAGGCCGGCCTGAACTCGTGTCCCCACTGCGACACGCAGTGCGCCTCGTCTACCACGAATCGATCGATCGTGTGCTGACTGAGCATCTCGACGAACGCCGTATCTGTCGACAGCCGTTCCGGAGTTGTGAAGACGAACTCAGTACCGGATCGCACTCTTTCCAGCGACTCGCGTTCTTCGACCTTCGTCAGGGCGCTGTTGAGCTGCGTTGCGTCGACTCCGAGCTCCTGCAGTTTGTCGTTCTGATCCTTCATCAAAGAAATGAGGGGAGAGACGACGATGGTGGTGCCGTCCAGGTGGAGACCGGGGAGCTGATAGCATAGCGACTTCCCACTGCCGGTCGGCATCACGGCGACGGTGTCGCGGCCGCTCAGGACTGATTGGATGACTTCATCCTGCCCCGGGCGGAGCTCGTCAACACCAAACACACGGCGCATGACGCGGTTGAGCTGTTTGGTCGTGGCATGAGTTGCGCGTCGCGCCCTGGTTCGACTGGTCACGAATCAAACCTGCATACAAGCTTCGGTCCGCCCGGAACGGGCGCGAAGGACAATTCAAATGAGCGACTACGAGTATCGACAACTCGGACCGGGTGACATTCAGCTCTTCAGAGACCTGCTTGGAGTGTTTGCCGAAGCGTTCGGCGAACCGCAAACGTACCTCCCCGCCCAGCCGGGGGACGCATACTTGCGCAAGCTGCTGGGGCAGGACACATTCATCGCCGTCGTCGCTCTTGACCGCGACGAGGTCGTCGGCGGCCTGGCGGCCTATGTTCTCGAGAAGTTCGAGCAGGCGCGCAGCGAGATCTACATCTACGATTTGGCTGTTGCCGAGGCGCATCGGCGAAAGGGAATTGCCACCGGCGTGATCCGGCATCTCCAGGGCGTGGCGAAAACGTATGGCGCGTGGGTGATCTTCGTTCAGGCGGATCCTGGTGATGCTCCGGCGCTGAACCTGTATGCGTCACTCGGAACGCGAGAGGACGTTTACCACTTCGATATCCCGGTGAGCTGACGTTCGAATTCTGAAAATGTGAAATGCCACGGCATCTTCTTCTTCTTTGATGTGTCCGACCCTCGCAAACCAACATTTCTGTTCTCGACCAGCGGCACGCTCTCGAACATCACGGATGACTTCCTGCCGCTGAAGGACGGCGGCTTCCTGGTCACTCAGATGGGTTCTCATACTGGCGGCACACCAGGTCGCGTCGCGGAGTCACCGACGACGATAAGCGGCTGGTGGTCAGCGACTACTTCCTCAATGAGGACGACTTTGGGAAAGTGCACTTCGAGGGGGATCATCATGTTCACGCGCTGAAGGTGTCCAGGAATCGGCTCGCGGTGGATGCGCGATTCGATCTGGATTTCAATACGGCGTTTGCGACAGGGCCGGCTCGGCCCCATGGTGTGGCAATGAAATGATCGATCAGTTCTCTTCGACCATCTTGCTTACACGCCCTCGCATGTTCAGCGGTCAGATCACCGCCGTAACCGCGCGAGAGAACGGGGCGCGAGGCTACGGCGGCTGCGACGCTCAAGCGAGTCCCACAGGCGTAAGCCGCCGCGAATGGCGGCCCGATTATCGCTGACGTGAACTCCGCGAGGGATTGCCTTGAGTTTCTTGGTCTGTCCGCCGCCAAGCACGACATAGTCGGCTTGCAGGGCCGCCTGCAACAGCGCGATGACCTGGTGCACATGGTGCGTCCATTTCTTACGCCCGAGTCGCATCAGGCCGCGAACGCCGACGTAGTCCTCGTATGTGCGACCGCCGCGATAGGGAAGGTGCGCGAGCTCGAGCGGCATGAGAACGCCGTCGGCCACCACGGCGGACCCGAGTCCCGTCCCGAGTCCCAGAAACAGCATGCGGCCGCCGGCATATGCGCCGAGCGCCTGCATCGCTGCGTCGTTGATGATTTTTACCGGCACACCGAACGCCTTCTCGTAGTTGAAACGCATCCAGCCGCCACCGAGATTGTGGGGTTCATGCGCGGGTCGGCCATGTCTGACGACGCCCGGGTAACCAATCGAGACGGCGTCGTACTGCCAGCCTTCAATCACCTTGCGAACCTCGGCGGCCATGCGAGCCGCGGTCATCGATTCGCCGGAGCGAATCTTCACTGGCGTCTTGCGTCCCGCCATGCACACCTTGACATTAGTGCCGCCCACGTCGACGACCAGGATGCGCATCAACCACTCCGAGGGGCTGCGCCCCTCGGACTCCCCTGCACGCTCGCTCGCGGGGGCCCCAAGCCCCGCTCCGCTCGCGTGAGCTCACTCGCGCGCTCGTTCGCCACCACTTCTCGCAACGTGGTCACCCTTTGGGTTTGATCGCCGAAGTGAACCCAGTTCGATTCGGCATCTTCACTTTTGGAAGCGATGTCGCATCCATCACGTCATCGGCGCCGATGATGCCGTTGAGATGCAGCAGATACGCGGTGACCGCATATGCCTCCGCGTCAGTGAGCGAATGCGGCGCCGGGTATGGCATGGCCCGTCGCACGTAATCGAACACCGTCGTCGCGTACGGCCAGTAGCTTCCGATCGTCTTCACCGCCGTCGCGCTCGTGAGCGAGCCTGGCCCGCCGACGAGACGATCGTTCACTCCATTGGCGCCCTCAGGACCGTGACACATGATGCACTTGGTTGCGTACACCTCGGCGCCCTGCTTCGGCGTTCCGGAGCCAGGCGGCAGACCAGCGCCGTCAGGTCCAATACTCACGTCCATCGCGGCGATATCGGCAGCGCTCGCAGGCGCGCCAAGTGAAGGACCTTTTGGCGCCGGAGGCGGCGGTGAGGGCCGCCGTTCCGGCGCGCCTTGCGGGGATGACGTCTGCGCCGCGTCGAGGATGCCGGGCATCGCAGGAGCCGCGGCCATGAGCGCGCACGCAAGCCACGCCAACGTTCTCGCTCTAGACATAGACATTCCGGACCTCGCCGGCCGCTGAGACGCTCCAACTCTGGAGCGCATGATAGTGATATCGATACGCGGCACCGCGTTTCCCGAGCAGCGCGTCGCGCGCCGGTTGAACGGCACCGCTCTCGTCGATCGCCCGGCTCACCAACACCGCGGGCCGGCCATTCCACTGCCACGCCATGCGAAAACGCGTCAACGCCTTCGGCAGCACGGGCGCGGACAGCGCTGCCGGTGCCCAGGTTTTGCCGCCATCGGCGGAGACGTCAACCCGGCGTATCCGGCCGGAACCGGACCATGCGATCCCGCTGATCTGATAGAGACCAGATCCCTTCATCTTCAGCCCGCCGGATGGCGACGTGATGACCGACTTCACACCCATCGGAAACGTGAACTGGAGCGCGGTGCCGTCTGGCAGCATGTCGGTGTATTTCGACGTCTCGTCTTTCGTCATCAACGGCTCGGCCGTCACCTTCAGGCGTCGCAGCCACTTCACGTTCGTGTTGCCCTCCCATCCCGGGAGCAGGAGCCGCATCGGGTAACCGTTTTCGGGCCGCAGCCGTTCCCCGTTCTGGTAGATCGCAATCATCGCGTCGTCGAGAGCCTTGTCGATTGGCACGCTTCGACTCATCGCGGCCGCATCGGCACCTTCGGCGAGCAGCCACTTCCCATTCGGATGGACGCCCACTTCGTCCAGCAGGGTGCCGAGCGGGACGCCCGTCCATTCGGCACACGACACCAGGCCGTGGAGGACACCGGCGCCGGCCTGCGGCGGCGCTGCAGCATATAACGCCGTGCTGTTGCCGGAACACTCGATGAAGTGGATGCGGGAGATCAGCGGATAACGCGACAGCGTCTCGAGGTCGAACGTCAACGGCCGTCGGACGAGACCGTGAATGAGCAATCGATGTTGCGCCGGCGGGATGTCAGGCACGCCGCTGTGATTGCGTTCGAAGTGAAGTGAGTTCGGGGTAATCATGCCTTCGAGAAATTCCAGCGGTGCGCGTGAGGATCCGCTGCCGGTCGTTCCGGGCATCGGACCAACGAGCCGCTGAACTGCCGACTCGTGAGCGGACCGTTCGCCGTACGGGCGTAGCGGAGCACCCGGCGCTTTCATCCACTCGGGCACGTTCTGCTGGGCTGACAGTGGCACGGCTCGCAACAGCGATACGCCCGCGGCGCCGCCGGTCAGAAACAGGCGGCGGGATAACAGGCCATTGTCGGCGACCGGCTCGAGATCGTCTGGCTTGGGGTTCGACATCCTGAGGTCCTTCGGGCAGACATACTATGTCTGTTGCGCGACCGCCACCAAACTGAAACGTGAGCGCCCATGGCATCCATTGACGACCTGCGACTGGAAACGCCGCGCCTGATTCTCCGCACGCCTTGCCTCGAGGATCTCGATGCGTGGAGCGAGATGATGGCTGACGAAGTCACGGCGCGGTTCATCGGCGGCGCCGCGCCTCGATCCGTGTGCTGGCGGCAGCTGATGACGCTGATCGGTGCGTGGCACGCTCACGGCTTCGCCATGTTCTCGGTTATCGAAAAGGAGAGCGGACGCTGGATCGGACGGCTCGGACCATGGCGGCCGGAAGGCTGGCCGGGTACCGAGATTGGATGGGCGATTGTTCGCGACCGGTGGGGCCGAGGCTACGCGGCCGAAGGCGCCACCGCGGCCACGAACTGGGCGTTCGACACACTGGGCTGGTCGGAAGTCATCCACTCTATTGCCCCCGAGAATGTCGGTTCGCAGCGGGTCGCGCAGAAACTCGGGTCACGGGTTCTCGGGCCCGGGAAATTGCCGCCGCCCTACGAGAACGACACAGTGGACCTCTGGGGGCAGACGAGAGACGAGTGGCGCAGTCAGGGCCGCCACGCTCCGGTATAATCCGGGCCACCTCCGTTGCCTCTCCTTCCCGGAACCCGTCTCGGTCCTTACGAGATCCTGTCGCTGGTCGGCGTCGGCGGCATGGGAGAGGTATACAAAGGGCGCGACACGCGGCTCGACCGCCCGGTCGCGGTCAAGATCCTGCCCCCCGCGTTAGCGGCGGACGGGCAGTTCCGTGAGCGCTTCGATCGCGAAGCTCGCGCAATTTCTCAGTTTGACCATCCGCATATTTGCGCGCTGCACGACGTCGGTGAACAGAACGGGACGGCGTACCTCGTCATGCAGTACCTCGAAGGCGAGACGCTGGCCGATCGAGTGACGCGGGGCGCACTCCCGATCGCTCAGGCGCTCACCATCGCGATTGAGATCGCATCGGCACTCGACCGGGCGCACCGGGCGGGCATCGTTCATCGCGATCTGAAGCCCGGCAACATCATGCTCACCCGGGCTGGCGCGAAGCTGCTCGATTTCGGCGTGGCGAAGTCAATCACGTCGGTGGTCGTGAGCGGCGCCGCGTCGACCCTCGCGCCAACGATTACCAACCTTACGGCAGAGGGCGCGGTGTTCGGCACGGTCCAGTACATGGCCCCGGAGCAGATTGAAGGCCATGAAGCAGATGCCAGGACCGACATCTTTGCGCTCGGCGTCGTGCTCTACGAGATGGTCACCGGGTCGAAGGCGTTCAACGGAAACACGCACGCGAGTCTGGTCTCGTCGATCCTCAGAGACGAGCCGCGGCCCCTCAGAGAGCTCCAGCCGCTGACACCGCCGCTACTCGATCACATCGTGTCCCGCTGCCTGGCCAAAGATCCCGACGAGCGATGGCAGGGAGCCAGCGACTTGAGCCGCGAACTGCAATGGATTCACCAGGCCGCCGCGGTCAGCGGCGGAACTGTGCCCGCAGTGGTCCGAGGCAGGTTCCGCGAACGTGCCGTGATCGGGATCGGCGCGGCTCTGGCAGGCCTCATCCTTGGTAGCGCATTTACCGCGTTGGCGATCCGGTTCGTCACCCGGCAATCCGGTGAGCGACTGCCGGCCGTCGTGCGCTCCGTGGTCAGCATCACGCCGGCTGAACATCTGCAGGCACGGCCGATCGACCGGACCACTAACGAAGGGCGTCCGAGCCAGACGTCGATGGCGTGGTCGCCTGACGGACGCTCGATCGTGTTCAGCGCCCTCCAAGGCGACCGTCAGCAGTTGTACTTGCGCGCCATCGATCAGCTCGCTGCGACACCGATGGCCGGCACCGAAGGCGGGGGCGCACCATTCTTTTCTCCGGACGGACGCTGGGTGGCATTCTGGAGCGGAGGCGCCCTGAAGAAGACGCCGGCGGACGGCAACGGCCCGGCGACAACGATCTGCGAAATAGCGCCGATATTCGGCGCAAGCTGGGGGGCGAACGACACGCTCATCTTCTCCCGGGCGCAGCTCGGATTGTGGCGGGTCTCCGCCCTCGGCGGGAAACCGGAAGTCATCGTCGCGCCCGACGTTGGAAAGGGAGAGCTGAAGTACGTGCTGCCGCGGATCCTTCCGGGCGATCGGACGGTGATCTTCACCGTCACCCACACGCCGCTTCCTACGTGGGACGACACGGAGATCGTCGCGCAGTCGCTCGCGACGGGCGAACGCAAGGTGCTCGTCCAAAGAGCCGCTGATGGCCGCTACCTGCCGTCGGGTCACCTGGCGTACCTCCGCCGCGGCACGCTGATGGCCGTCCCTTTCGATCTCGACCGGCTCGAGGCAACCGGCGGCGCGGTGGCGCTGATTGACAACGTGATGCAGGCGGCCAACGAGCTGACCGACAACTTCGACTCTGGCGCGGGCCAGTTCAGCGTCTCGGCAACTGGAGCGCTGCTCTATCTCCCTGGCGGCATCTTTCCCGACCCCGAACGGTCGCTCGTGTGGGTGGATCGCGGCACGGGTGCTGCTCACACCCTCGCGTTGCCTACAAAGGCGTATCTTTCGCCCCGAATCTCGCCCGACGGCCGGCAGGTGGTCGTCTGGACGCAAGGAGACCGGAACGTCTGGATCCACGATCTCGTCCGCGGCACGCTGAGGCGGCTGACGTCCGAGGCGAGGAACGCGCGTGCGATCTGGACCCTCGACGGCAAGCGCGTCACCTACGGGTCGACGACGGGCGGAAACGAGAACCTTTTCATCAGGCCTGCGGATGGCAGCGGGCCCGCGGAACGGCTGACGACGAGCCCCAATCTTCAGTTCGCCGCGGCGTGGTCGCCAACCGATCAGGCGCTGGTATTTGTCGAACAGTACCAGCCGGTCAGCACCGACATCATGGTCACGCCGCCGTCCGGCGATCGAACGCCGCGTCCGCTGGTTCACACTCAGTTCTCCGAGGGGTACCCGGATTTTTCGCCGGATGGCCGATGGCTGGCGTACGCGTCTGACGAATCGGGCCGCACGGAGGTGTACGTGCAGCCGTATCCGGGACCCGGCCCGCCGCAGCAGGTCTCCACCAACGGAGGGATCGGACCGGCCTGGTCGCGCGATGGGCGCGAACTCTTTTACGCCAACACCCAGGCCGTTGGTGGACAGGCGACATCGACGGAGATGATGGCGGTTCCGGTGACGCTTCGACCAACATTCACCGCGGGTGCGCCGCGCCAGCTCTTCGAGGGACGGTACGGCGCGACGTCGGGCATCCGGTCTTACGACGTGACAGCGGATGGGAGGCGGTTCCTGATGGTCCAGCAGAGGGAGCGTCCCGCAGTGGCGGCTGCAGAGATGATCCTCGTGCAGAACTGGCTCGAGGAGGTGAAGGCTCGGGTGCCTGTGAAATAGTGCCAGCCCCGACGGCTCTCAGTTCTCCTCGGCCATCTTCCTGACCACGTTCATCGCGTACTCGGGGGTGCTCGATGTTCCATGCTCGGTATCGACGTAGCCGGTCCAGTTCAAACGGCGGAGTTCCTTGAAGATAAACGGATAGTTGATTTCGCCGGTACCCGGTTCGAGCCTTCCAGGATTGTCGCCGACCTGCACCAGCTTGATCAGTTTGTCCTGCAGGCCGTTGCGAAGGCTCACCGCCAGGTTCCCTTCGGTTCGTTGCAGATGGTACAGATCGAAGCAGATCTTCACGTTCGGGTGGTTGACTTCCTTGCCGGCGCGAAGGACATCTCGACGGTGGGGCATAGCGCCGGATTATACGCGCTCTAATTCCCGAAGCCCTCCTCCACAATCCGTCCTGCCCTGTCGAATGTGACGACGACCGAGAGGCGCGCGTTAGACGCAACGTCGTCGCCGCCCGGAGCCATTGCGAGGAACCGCGCGTCGAGCAGCCGCACGGACGTGAGCGTCGCCGTCGGGTGTGAAATCTGCGCGATGGGGAAGCGCGCGAAGTCGAAATACAGGCGGCCCGTTCGAGTCGTGCCTGCGCGGACGACGTCGGGTCCGCTGTCGCTCGCGAGCCGACTCGCGTGGACGGTGGTCCGCTTGTCGAAGACACTTCGGTCGCTCAACTCGTAAGTGCTCGGATGCTGGCGGACGATGTGCCACGTGAATGGCGAGAAGAATGTCGGAAGCGCGGCGGCGTCGAGGCACGCGCCGGGAGTGGCGCGTGACCCGTCGATCGCTCCGGAATGCACGACGAAAGTGGGAGCGGCGGCACACGGCGCGTGAGTTCCGGCCGCGTCGAACGATGCGCCGTTCGCGAGCGCCCGCTCGTGCAGCGCCGCACGCGCCGCGTAGTCGCATCCCATCAGGGCGAGCGCGATAACCGCCAGTCGCTCGCGTCCCCTCCACGAGCCGGCAACGAGCGCGACAATCAGCACCAGCCAGAGATACACGTCGATGATTGGCATCCAGTCCAACGCGTACCATGTCCAGACGAACGGGCTGAGCAGACGCGTGCCGTACGAGGTCGGCAGATCCATCAACACATGACACACGATGCCGATCATCGCGAGCAGCCACCATCGCACAAAGTGTTGTGTCGCGATGCCCTCGGCACCATTTCGACGCGACCGTAACCGTGCCCAGGCTGAGATGAGGCCCGCGGTAGCGAGACCGAGGCCAATCACACCGAGCGGACCGTGCGTCGGCCCCCGGTGCGCGGCGAGGTAGTCGACACCGCTGCGGAGTCCCGCGACGATGTCGACGTCAGGCGCGTTCGAGGCGACGATGAGCGTCGCCGTCGCATAGGGGACGCGGCGCCCCAGACCGGCGCGCGCCACTGTCCACCCGAAGAGCGAATGC
>Ga0136846_1220257_pt1 | contig 13936 bp, 11 predicted proteins | sample HopSoiMetagenom2_FD_96841 | JGI IMG/M metagenome (GOLD analysis project Ga0136846, IMG submission 96841) | Grasslands soil microbial communities from Hopland, California, USA - 2 Assembly 2016 (version 4) | ecosystem: Environmental > Terrestrial > Soil > Grasslands | place: USA: Hopland...
CAGGGCAGCGTCGCCATCTCGGTCTTGTAGGTCTCGGGCGTCGGGTTGCCCCAGACCGGCTTCACCGAGCCGAACGGCACCGCGGTGTTCTCCGAGTGCCCCCAGTTCATCATCACGCAGCCGGTCGCGCCCATGAGCGCGGAGATGCGCTGCTTCTCGTGCCGCGCCGGATGGTAGGACAGCTCCGAGAACGTGATCTTCCCGACCGCGCTCCTGCCCTCGTATTCGTGAAAGGCGCCGGAGGCGACGTCGATCAGCTCGCCCGAGAGCCCGTCGGCAAGCGTCGGCACGCTGTGGCCGAGCGTGTTCGCCTCGATCGCGATCTCGACCGGCGCGACGACGCGCATCTCCGCCGGCTCCGGAAAGCTCACGAGGCCCGACATCTCGAACACGCGCGCGGCGACGCCCGCCTCGGTCAGCGCCGCGGCGCTGTACTCGGCCATGCGGCGCCCGTTCTCGGAGCCGGCGAGGCGCGACGGGATCGTGGTCGTGATGCGTTCCACGTGCCCGCGGACCTCATCCGCCGACACGGCTCCGACGACGCGCTCCTCCGACATGCCCCGATGCACCACCCGCTACCCTCTTGCATTCGGGCGCGAAAAAACCTTGAAGTCAACGCGTCCGACGCCTGCCGTTCCGATTTCCAAGATCCGCTGAACCAACGATAGGTGGTGCATGCCGGACGCAATGCACGCAGGAGAGCGCGCGACCTTGTCCGATCCGGTCACGCTGCAGATCGTGCGCGGCGCGCTGAGGGCGGCTCAGAGCGAGATGGAGGCGCTGATCGAGCGCACGGCGATGTCGCCTTTCATCCGTGAAAAGAAGGACTTCTACGCTGCCCTGTTCGATGCCCATGGGCAGCTCGTCGTCGGCTCGAACCTGCCGGTGTTCGGCGACGTGATCGCGCCGATCCTCGAGCACTACCCGCGCGAGACGATGAGGCCCGGCGACATCTATTGGTTCAATGATTGCTACGCCTCGCGCGGTGCCGTCTCCCACTCGCCGGACCAGGTCTTCGTGGCGCCGGTGTTCGCCGACGGAGAGCTCTCGGCCTTCGCGCAGTCCTGGGCCCATTTCAACGACATCGGCGGCATGCGCCCCGGCTCGCTTTCGCCCGATTGCACCGAGATCTACCAGGAAGGCATCATCGTGCCGCCGGTGCGCGTTGCGCGCGAAGGCGTGATGGTCGACGAGCTGCTGCGCCTTTTCTTCCGCAACTCACGCTTCCCCGAGATGGTGAGGGGCGACACGCGCGCCTCGATTGCCGCGATCCGGCTCGGCGAGCGCCGCCTCGTGGAGCTATTCGAGCGCTTCGGCCGCGCCAAGGTCGCCGACACCTTCGCGGCGCTTCTCGACGAGACCGAGCGCGAGCTGCGCGCGAAGCTGCGCGCTCTGCTTCCGTTGGGGGAACACCGTTTCACCGACCGCGTCGACAGCGACGGCCACGGCACCGGTCCCATCCGCCTGCGCTATCGCCTCGACGTCACGGCCGAGCGCATCACGCTCGACACGAGCGAGAGCGACGACCAGGTCAAGGGGCCGGTCAACTTTCTGATGAGCCCGCCCGTCCCGGCGATGGTGTTCGGCTCCTACCTTTTGGGGGAAGGCTCCAGCCTGTTGAACGCCGGCGTCGAGCGTGTGATCGACGAGGTGATTCTGCGCGAGGGCTCCGTGCTGCAGCCGAGATTTCCGGCGCCGCTCGGCATGCGCGGAGTCACGATGATGCGGAACATGGCGGCCTGCCTCGGCCTTCTCAACGTCGCGGCGGGCGGCAAGGCGATGGCGGCTCACAGCGCCTACGTCATCTGGTACCTGCGCGGCCGCAAGGACGACGGCGAGCTCTTCCTGCTGTCCGATGGGCTCGCCGTCGGCTACGGCGCCCGCCCGACCTCCGACGGCAACGACGCCGTCTACCTCGTCGCGCAGGAGAACTTCCCATCGGAGTTCCTCGACTCGGTCTTCCCGGTGCGCGTGCGAAGCTATGCGATCAACCCGGATACCGGCGGGCCGGGACGCTGGCGCGGCGGCTGCGGGCTTATCCGCGAGGTCGAGGTGCTGGCGCCCGAGGCCATGGTTTCGATGCGCATCGATACCGTCGAGAATCCGCCCTGGGGCGTGGCCGGCGGTCACGCCGCGGGAAGCGGGCGCTGCGTCGTCAACCCGGGTCGCAGCGACGAGCGTGTCCTCAAGCCCTTGAGCGACGGCAACATCGTTTTCCGCGGCGATGTCGTGCGGGTCGAGACCGGTGGCGGCGGCGGTTGGGGGCATCCCTTCGATCGCGAGCCCGAGCGCGTGCTGGCGGATGTCCAGACCGGCTTCGTGAGCCGCGCCAAGGCGGAGGAGGATTACGGCGTGGTGCTGACCCGGGACATCGCGGTCGATGCTGCGGCGACGCGCGAGCGGCGCTCGGCCCGCCCGGTGGCGAAACTCTTCCACCGCCACGGCTACCAGGACGCGCTCGATTGATGGCAGCACCGGATAGCGCGCCGGCCGTCGTGATCGGCATCGACACCGGCGGAACCTTCACCGACGTCACGCTTCTCGACCCGCGCACCGGCGGCGTCGCGAACGCGAAGGTAGCCTCGACTCCCGCCGACCCCTCGCAAGCCTTCGGAGAAGCTCTCGCGGCGATCCTGCGCACGTGCGGGCTCGCCGGGGCGGATGTCGCGCGCGTGCTGCACGGCACGACGGTCGCCACCAACCTGATCCTCGAAGGCAAGGGCGCGCCGGCTGCGCTCATCACCACCAAGGGCTTTCGATACGTGCTCGAGATCGGCCGCCAGGACGTGCCGCGGCGCTCGAGCCTGTTCGCCTGGATCAAGCCGAAACGGCCGGTGTCGCCGGCGCATATCTTCGAGGTCGCCGGGCGCATCGAGCCGAACGGCGCCGAGCTCGAGCCGCTGAACGAGGCGGAGGTGCGCGACGCGGCGCGCGCGATCCGCCAGGCCGGCATCGGCGCGGTCGGCATCGTTCTGCTGCACAGCTACGCCAACCCCGTCCACGAGCGACGCGCCGCGGCGATCCTCGCGGAGGAGCATCCCGAGGCGCTGGTCTCGATCTCGAGCGAGGTGCTGCCGGTCTTCCGGGAGTACGAGCGCAGCATGACGACGGTGCTGAACGTCACCGTCATGCCGGTTGTCGCGGCCTATGTGGCGCGGCTCGATCGCCGCATCGAGGAGCGCGGCATCGCGTCACCGCTCCTGCTCATGAAGTCGAGCGGCGGCGTCACGAGCGCGCGCAGCGTGCGCAAGGCGCCGATCGAGACGGCGCTCTCCGGCCCGGCAGCCGGCGCGGTCGGCGCGAGCTTCATCGGCGCGAGCGCCGGGCTGAAGGACCTCATCGGCATCGACATCGGCGGCACCTCGGCCGATGTCACCCTGATCCACAATGGCCAGCCGGGGCTGACGATGAGCGGCCAGGTCGCCGGCTGGCCGGTCGGCCTGCCGATGGTCGATCTCGTTACCATCGGGGCGGGCGGCGGCTCGATCGCGCGCGTCTCGGCGACCGGCGCGCTGACCGTCGGTCCGGCGAGCGCCGGCGCCGATCCGGGACCCGCCTGCTATGCGCGCGGCGGTGACGAACCGACCGTCACCGACGCGCATCTTGTGCTCGGGCATCTGCCGCCGTTCCTGCTCGGCGGCAGCTTCGCCCTCGACGCGGAGGCGGCGCATCGCGCCGTGCGCCGGCGCGTCGCAGAGCCGCTCGGCATGAGCGTCGATGCCGCCGCGCGCGGCATCCTTTCGATCGTCGACAACCACATGGTCGGCACGATCCGGCTCGTCTCGGTCGAACGCGGCCATGATCCGCGCGAGTTCGCGCTCCTGCCGTTCGGCGGCGCAGGCCCGCTGCACGGGGGGTCGCTGGCGCGCCTTCTAGGCATGCGGACCGTGCTGGTGCCGCCCAATCCGGGCGTGCTTTCGGCCTTGGGGCTGTTGGTGTCCAACCTGAAAGCGGAGTTCGCGCGCACTGCGTTGCAGCGGGCCGGCGCCATCGACCTGGCGCTCGTCCGGCGCGTTTTCGCCGAGCTCGAGGCAGAAGCGATGGCCTGGTTCGAGGCCGAGCGCGTCCCGGAACCTGCCCGGCGGATCCGCCGGCAGGCGAGCCTGCGCTATCAGCACCAGGGCTTCGAGCTCTTCGTGCCGTGGGACGCAGGCGAGGTCACGCAAGCCGCGATGGCCGAGACCGTCCGCAGCTTCCATCGCATGCACGAGCGGCTTTACACCTTCGCTCAGGAGGACACGCCGGTCGAGATGGTGACGCTCAGCATCGCGGCCGAGGGCGTGTTTCCGCCGCCGAAGCTGGAGGAGCTCGCGTCCGGCGGCGCGCCGGCGGACGCGATCACCGCGCATCAGACGATGCGCCTCGAGGGCGGTCCGGTCCGATGCCCGGTCTACGAGCGCTCACGTTTGGCGGCCGGCGCGGAGATCCACGGTCCGGCCATCGTCACGCAGCTCGATTCGACGACGCTGCTCCTGCCCGAGCACGTCGCAACGGTCGACCGTTTCGGCAGCCTTGTCGTAACCGAGCGCGGCTGAAGCATGATCCCGAACAGTGGCTACCGGTTTTCGGAAAAGATCATGCCCTAACTGGCGCGCGCCTATTGCTCCGCGGTGATGCCGGCCGCCTTGACGATCTCGCGGTAGCTTGCCACCTCGCTCGCGACGAGCTGCCCGAGCTGGTCGGGCGTCATCGGTTCGACGACGATGCCGAGCTTGTCGAGAATATCGTGCACCTCAGGCTCGGCGAGGGCCTTCCTGGCTTCCGCATTCAAACGCTGGATGATGCTGTCCGGCGTGCCGGCCGGCGCGAACAGCCCCGACCATACCGTTCGGACGATCGGATAGCCGAGCTCGTTATAAGTGGGAACGTCCGGAAGCAGGGGCGCACGGTCCTTGGAGCTGACCGCCAATGCGCGAAGCCGTCCCTCCTGAACCATGGCTGCGACGACTTCGGGCTGCGCGATCGTCATCGGCACGTGGCCGGCGAGCACGTCGTTGAAAACCGGACCGGCTCCCCGATAGGGCACGATGGCGACATCAATGTTGGCCTGACGCTTGAACAGCTCGAACGTTATCCGGCTGGCGGTCGCCGCGCCCGGAGAGGCATACCACGGCTGGCCCGGGTTCTTGCGCACGTGATCGACGAGCTCCGCCAGCGTCTTTGCCGGAAAGCTGGGATTGACGATGAGCGCGGTCGGAGCTGCGCCGAGAAAGGCGATCGGCTTGAAATCCCGAAACACATCGAAGGAGAGGTCGCCATAGAGGCTCGGGTTGATCAGGAAGGGCGCGCTTCCGACGAAGAGCGTGTGCCCGTCCGGCGCCTGCTTTGCGACATGCGCCGGTGCGAGGTTTCCGTTCGCGCCGACACGGTTCTCGACGATGAAGCGATAGGGAAATGCCCGGCTGAGGCGATCGGCGATCAGCCGCGCGAGGATGTCCGGCTGGCCGCCCGGCGGCGTCGCGACGACAACGGTCACGATGCGCGTCGGGTAGCCTTGGGCGACGGCGGCCGTAGACGCGAGCGCCAGCACGCCCAACACCCATGCGAAGCGGTGAAGGATGTGCAACATGATTGTGCCCTGAACCGGCGCTGACGCGGGAGGCGCGCAGGATGACCGTCCGTCGATCACGCTGTCAACGGCAGTCTGCCCCGGCGCGATCGCTTTATGATCGGCGAAATCTATGCTGAAGGACGAGCGCGTCATCGTCACTCCGGCCTGGGGCTCCGCAATGGCAAAACTTCGCGAGGTCGACCTCGAAACGAACCCCGAGATCGCCGAGGCCTTCAAGCGGCTCGAGGCAAGCCGCGGCTGGATTTCCAATCTGATGCGCTCGATCGCCCATGCCCCCGAAGGGCTGCAGCGATACCAGGCCCTCGGGCATTACGCGCGCTACGACACCGACTTGACCGAAGCCCAGAAGGAGCTCGTCGTCTGCGCGACGGTGCGCAACGTCTCCTATGGCTGGGAGCATCACGCGCCGCTCGCAAAGCAATGCGGCGTGACGGACGGCCAACTGGCGCTGTTGAAGGCAGGCGAGGTTCCGCCCGACCTCCCGCCGAACGATCAGGCGCTCTGCCGATTTACGTTCGAGTTCAGCTCGTTCAAAGGCGTACGGCAGGAAACCGCAACGGAGCTTCTCCGACACTTCACAGAGCGCCAGATCGTCGACATGGCGCTGATCAGCGCCTTCTATCTCTCGGCCGGCGCCCTGATCATCGGCTTCGACGTCGAGCTCGAAGGTCCGGATGCACTGCGCCGCGAGCAGGACTGGCAGCGCCAAAAGCTGCAGGGGGCTTAGACGAGGTCGGTAACCGTCGCACGAGAGAGTAGAGGCGAAGGTGCGCAGGGGGGCTGCCGGATGGCGCTGAGGGAGTTCGATGTTCACGGTGAAGAGATCAGCGACGAGGAGACCGAGGAGATCGTCAAGCCGGGCGACCCCCGTCGCTCTTTGGTCCGCTACCGCCCCGACGGCAGTGAGCTGTTCGTCAGCGCCAGGATCAATCTGCCGCTCCTGAGGGCTGCGGTTGCTCTTCCCGTCCTCCTTCTCAAGCCGTCTTCCCGCGACGACGAGGTGCTCAAACCCAATGATCCGGCTCTCGAGGCGGCCGGCGGCTGGGACCTGCTTGCACCTGAAGGGTCGCGGCGGAACTGGGGGTTCTTGGAAAGGATCTGCGAAGATCTGGCTGAGGCGTCCGTGCCCGCCTGCTACCTGGCCGAGCAGCATGGCGCGAACCGGCGCGATTTCTACTTCGTCACCGAGGACGTCGCCGGCCTGGAGCGGATCGCCCGCGCCGCGGCGGAAGCGCTGTCCTTTCCGCTGGCGATCGAGCGAGGCGGCCTCGCCGAGGTCGCGCCGATCATTCTTCCGACGGAGGCGATCGGCGAACTCGGCCTCGAGGTCGCGGCCGATGCCCGCGTCCGCCCGACGCGGTTCGAATTCTGGGGCGCCGATACCTCGCTGACGAGGCTCCGGGCCGAACTTGAGGGGCGCGGCTACCGGTACGCCGGGCTCGATCGGGGCGTCATGGAACTGCGGATGATCAAGCCGGTGCCGATCGACGGGCCGGGCTTCCTGTCGGTGCTGAAGGAGATCGCTCCCTTGGCGCGCTCGCTCGGCTGCAGCTATCGCGGCACGGAGACCATCGCGGGCTCCGACCAGTTCGCCCTCAACCGGCCCCTGCCCGACCGCTACGCTGCCGATACGGCTCGAGGCGTCTTCGGCTGGTTTTTCGGCAAGAAGCGCCGGTAGCCGGTTGACGCTTGAAAGAATTTCGAATTCTCTCGAAATATCGCTTGACGCCCGCCCGCGCCGGCGTCATGTTAGTTCCATGAAAGTCGAAAAAGCAGCAAAGCAACTCGAGGCGCTCGGCAACCCGACGCGGCTCCAGGTCTATCGCGCACTGGTGCGCGCCGGCCGCGCCGGCCTTCCCGTCGGGCGGCTGCAGGAGAAGCTGAACGTCCCGGCCTCGACGCTCTCGCACCATCTGCACCGGCTCATCCTGACCGATCTCGTGCAGCAGGAGCGTCAAGGCACCACGCTGATCTGCCGGACGAACTATCCGGCGATGCGTGGCCTCCTCGGCTTCCTGGCCGACGAGTGCTGCGCCGACGCCGTCTGCGTCACCGAATCGGGCAGGGAGGCGGCCTGATCTTTTTGTTTGACCCAAGCTTCGATGTTTCCAGAACTATGGTGGCCGCAATGGCAAGATGCTCGAAAGCTGGCGGTGAGCGACAAACGCGCGGTCCTCGAACCCCTGAGCGAGGACGCCGAGCGTCGCCTGCGCTGACGACTTGGGGTCTTGGCCGAACCGAAAGGAACCCGTCATGACGACCAACATCCGCGATTGTCCCGTTGCCGTCGTCGGCGCCGGACCGGTCGGCCTTGCGGTCGCCGCGCATCTCATCGAGCGCGGCGTTCCGGTGCGGGTCTATGAGGCGGGTCCGACGGTCGCGGCGAGCGTGCGCCAATGGGGCCATGTGCGGCTGTTCTCGCCGTGGCGATACAACACCGACCGTGCCGCCCGCGCGCTTCTCATGCGGCACGGCTGGCAGGAGCCTCCGGCGGACGCCTTTCCGACCGGCGGCGATCTCTACGACGCCTATCTGAAGCCCCTCGCCGCAACCCCGGAAATGGCGGCCGTCGTCGAAACCGGCAGCACGGTCGAGGCGATAACGCGGCAGGGCCTCGACAGGGTGTCGGGAAACGGACGCGGAACAAAGCCGTTCGTCGTCTCGGTCGCGAACGGCGGCGGCGCGCTGCGGCGTGACCTCGCACGGGCCGTCATCGACGCGTCCGGCACCTGGACCATGCCGAACCCGCTCGGAGCCGGCGGCTTGCCGGCAGAAGGCGAAGCCGAGCACGCCGGCCGGATCGCCTACGGGCTGCCCGCCGTGCTCGGGCGCGACCGCGCGGCCTATGAGGGACGTGCGACCTGTGTGGTCGGCGCCGGCCACTCGGCCGCGAACGTGCTGATCGATCTCGTGAAGCTTGCTGAGCGCCGGCCGCGGGCCACCGTCGTCTGGGTGGTGCGCGGCACGAACCCCGGCCGGGTCTTTGGCGGCGGCTTGGCCGATCGGTTGCCGGCGCGGGGCGAGCTCGGCGCGCACCTGCGGGATCTCGTCGACTCCGGCCGGGTGACGCTCGTGATCGGCTTCTCGGCGACGGCGGTGCGCTCGGCTGGCGACCGCGTGATCCTCGAAGGTGAGACGGCAGATGGCATCCGCACTCTCGGGCCGGTCGACCGGATCGTGGTCGCGACCGGGCAGCGCCCGGACCTTGCGCTGACCCGCGAGCTGCGCCTCGCGCTCGACCCCTGGCTCGAAAGCGCGCGGGCGCTCGGACCGCTGATCGACCCGAACCTGCACTCCTGCGGCTCGGTTCCGCCGCACGGCCACCGCGAGCTCTCGCACCCCGAGCCGGGTTTCTACACCGTCGGCGTGAAGAGCTACGGCCGGGCGCCGACCTTCCTGCTGCTGACCGGATATGAGCAGGTCCGGTCGGTCGCGGCGGCGATCGCCGGCGATCTCCAGGCCGCCGACGGCACGCAGCTCTGCCTGCCCGAGACCGGCGTCTGCACGAGCCAATTCGAGCGCACCGGCGGCGACGCATCTCCGGGGTGCTGTGGCGGGCCCGCGCCCGATAACGTCGACGCCTGCTGCCTTGCAGACGTCGAGGCCCGGACGACGAAGGGCGAAGGTTGCGGCTGCGGCGCGCCTGTCGCATCGTCGCACCGGGCCGTCGAGCCGGTCTGAGCATCCCGGGTCAAAGCGGCGTGGCGGCATCGGCAACACGATTGGTGGTCGTCGTCTGCGCCGCGCAGGTGCTGGTTCAGATCGGTGCGTTCTTCTGGCCGGCGCTCTTGCCCCGGATGGTCGCGCTCTGGGGGTTGAGCTACAGCGAGGCCGGCTGGATCACGGCCGCCTTCTACGGCGCCTACATCGTCGCCGTGCCGGTGCTCGTCACGCTGACCGATCGGGTCGATCCGAAGATCATTTATCTCTTCGGCGTCTCGTTGACCGTCGCCGGCCACGCGCTGTTCGCCCTGACGGCGGACGGGTTCTGGTCGGCCTTCGGCGCGCGGTTTTTGACCGGCATCGGCTGGGCCGGGACCTATATGACCGGCCTTAAGCTTCTCGCCGACCGCGTCGACGGCAAGCTGATGTCGCGCGCGACGGCCGGGCACGCGGCGAGCATCGGCATCGCCGGCGCCCTGTCGTTCGCCTCCGCCGATTTCCTCGCGCGCGTCGCAGGCTGGAACGCCGCCTTCTTCGCCGCCGCCGCGAGCGCGCTCCTGGCGTGGCTCGTCGTATGCTTCGCGGTCCCGCGGGCGCCGCGTCGCGACCGGCCGCCGAGCGCCGGCGCGGTTTTCGATTTCCGCCCCGTGCTGCGCAATCGCTCGGCCATGGCATACGCGATCGTCTACGGCATACACACGCTCGAGATGAGCGCGCTGCGCGGATGGGGCGTCGCCTACCTGGCTTTCGTCGCGACCGCGACCGGGACGTCCGCGGCGGCGCTGTCGCCGGCGGCGGCGCTGACCGTGCTGGGGCTCGCGGGCACTGTTGCCAGCATCCTCGGCAACGAGGCCGCAATGCTCTTGGGCCGCCGCCGTCTCATCGCGTCCGCCTTGGTCGCATCGATGGTCTGTGCCTGCCTGCTCGGCCTCGTCGGCCCGAGCTCGTATCTCCTCGCGGCGTCGCTGCTCCTTCTCTATGGCCCTATCGTGTGGCTCGATTCGTCCTCGTTGACCGCCGGCACGGCCGGAACCGCGGAGCCATCGCGGCGGGGCGCGACGCTCGCCGTGCATTCGATGCTCGGCTACACGGGCGGCTTCGTCGGTCCGCTCATCGTCGGCTGGATCTTGGATGCGGGCGGCGGCATGGCGCGGCAGGCTTGGGCCGCCGCCTTCTTCGTCATCGCGCTGCTTTCGGTGATTGGGTTGATTCTGTTCGCGGCAATGCGCCCAAGCGGGTTGGAGGGTGACCGATCGAACTGATTCTGCGCGCGCTGCGCCGAAGTGCCCGAGCTCTCGGTGAGCTCAGGGCCTCACGGTCTTGGCCGGACCGTGACGGCGAGGCGCATCTCCGGATGGATGCCGCAGGTGACCGCGAACTCACCCGCCTCGGGGAAGCCGAGCATCACCGTGTCGCCGGGCTCCTGCGCCTCGGAGAAGGCCGGCAGGCGCGGGTCGTCGACGCGGATGTTGTGGGTGCGGGTGTCGTCGTTGACGAACCGCAGCGCCTGGCCTGCCGCCACCATGACGCTGCCGGGGCTGAAGCGGCGCCCCTTCTGGCGGATCTCGCTTGCCGCGATTGCGGGCCCGGCCGGCGCCCCGAGCGTCTGCACCCGCGCCGGCAGCGCCGCCGGCCGCGGCGGGTCGTCGCTCGACAGCGTCGCCAGGAACGCGACAAGCTGTCCCCGCTCCTCGGGCGAGAGGTCGAGGCGGGCTTTGAGGTCGGCCGAGAGGGTCGGGCGCCGGACCACCCCCTCGGCATAGTGCGCCACCACCGCCTCGAGGTCCGCCAGCGAGCCGTCATGCATGTAGGGCGCGGTCCAGACCCGCTCGCGCAGCGACGGCGTCTTGAAGGCGTGGTCCGCGGCCGCAAGCTTCAGCTCCTCGCCGCGTCCGCGATCGGCGCCGGGGAGCCCGATGTCGTGGAATGCCTCGTCGGTGAAGCGCCAGCCCTTGTGGCAGGCGACGCAGCCCGCCTTGCCGACGAAAAGCGCAAACCCTACGCGCTCCTCCGCGTCGAGGGCCGCCGCGTCGCCCTCGAGCCAGCGGTCGAAGCGGGTCTTCGGCGACACGAGGGTGCGCTCGAAGCTCGCGAGCGCGGCGCGGATGTGGTCCTCGGTGACGCGCTGATCGTCCGGGAACGCCGCGGCAAAGCGCGCCGCCATGCCAGGATCGGCGGCAAGGCGCGCCGCCGCCTTGGCGATGTCGCCGCCCATCTCGCGGCCGTTCTCGATCGGTCCGCTCGCCTGCGCCTCGAGGCTAGGCGCGCGCCCGTCCCAGAAGAAGGTCAGGCCCCAGGCGAGGTTCCACAAGGACGGCGTGCGCCGCGGCAGGGGCTCGCCGTCGAGGGCCAGCCTGCGCGCGACGCCGTCGGAGAAGGACAGGGCCGGATCGTGGCAGGTGATGCACGCCGTGGTGCCGTCGCCGGACAGGCGCGTGTCCATGAACAGGGTCCGGCCGAGGTCGACCTTTTGCGGAGTGACTGGATTGCCCGCCGGCGCCGGAATCGCGGACGGCCGGGCGAAGGCGGCACGCCACGCCACAAGCGCGTCGTCGGCGGCGAGGACGAAGAGCGGCTTCAAGGCGCTTGCACGACGGCTCGGCTGGACGTTGTTCATTTTGGTGGCGGGGACACAACCCTCCTCATGCTGAGGTGCGAGCGGAGCGAGCCTCGAAGCACGCACCGGCGGCTCACGCTGCATCGGCAGGGTTGCGTCCTTCGAGGCTCGCCTTCGGCGAGCACCTCAGGATGAGGGCTTGGGAGATGGCCCCGGATGAACAGCCTTCATGGTCAACATTTACCGGAATCGCCCGAGCTGCAGCTCGATCTTCGACACGTCGGCGAGCACCTGCGACACGTCCCGCACCGGCGTCTTCGGCGGCACCGGCGCCGGCCAGGCCTTCTTGAGGTCGGCGAAGGCCGCCTGCGCGCCCTTGAGGGCGTCGGCGTCCTTCTGCCCGATGCCTTCGGCGACCGTGCCGAAGAGCTTCTCGGCTTGCCAGACGAAGCCGCGGGAGTCCTGGTACTCGACCGGCTTCGCGATCCGGCCCTTGGCGATCGCCTCCTCGTATTCGCCCATCGCCGAGCGCAGCATCTCGAGGACGGTGTCGACGACGAAGGGCTGCCAGTCCGCCGCCTTTGCCTTGACGCCCTTGTCGGCGGCGGCGAGGCGCTCTTCGAGCCCTGCCAGCGCGGTGCGGTGGGCGCCCTCGTTCTTCGCCTTGACGGTCTGGGCGAGCGCCTTGAGGGCGGCGAGGAAGGGCGGCACCTCGTAGGTTTTCAGGTCGCCCCGGATCTTGCCGTAGATCTCCTCCGACGGGTGCAGGAAGTGCGGCAGCGCCTCGGCCCAGCGCTTCTCGCGCACGAGCTCGTCGCCGACGAGGAGATGGCCGCGGATCAGCTCGATGTCGCGGTAGAAGCGGACCGCCGGCTTGAGGCCCGCGTCGTAGGACGCCTTGGCGCCCTCGCCGCCCTCGTCCCCCTCCCCGCCTTCGCCGCCGGCTTTCGCCTTGGCGGCGAGCACGAGGGGGGCGCCATGACGGTGCGCCGCCGCGGCGTGGCGGCCGGCCGGCGCGACTCCGTCGCCGGGGATCGGCAGCGGCCTCTCCTCGTGCGCTGCCACCTGCGAGGTGACGAGAACGGCGGTGCCAAGCCCGACCCAGATCTTGCGGCGCTTCATGCGGTCTCCTCCAGGCGGGTCAAGGCCGCCGCAGGCTGCTAGTTTAGAACTGTTGAAAACTGCAAGCGTTTCCAGGCACTTAGCTATCTGCTAAGGGTCGCCCGGGCAACCGGAACCAAAGTCTCATGCAGCTTGCGATCGCCGACGTCCTGTCGGCCGAGGACGCCGCCGAGATCCGCGCCGCCCTCGCCCATGCCCCGTTCGAGGACGGCGCCCGCACGGCGGGCTGGAACGCGCGCCTCGTCAAGGACAACGAGCAGGCGCGCGACAGCGCGACCCTGCGCCTCCTGCGCGAGCGCGTCGAGGGCGCGATCGGCAAGAACGAGCTCTTCTCACTCGCGGTGCGGCCGAAGGCGCTGACGCCGCTCGTCTTCAGCCGCTACGGCGGCGGGCAGGCCTACGGCTCGCACGTCGACAACCCGCTCATGGGCGGCATCCGCACCGACGTGTCCTTCACCCTGTTCCTGGCCGAGCCCGAGGCTTACGACGGCGGCGAGCTCGTCATCGAGAGCCCGAGCGGCGAGGACGCGGTCAAGCTCCCGGCCGGCCACATGGTCGTCTATCCCTCGACGGCGCTGCACCGGGTCGAGCCGGTGACGCGGGGCGAGCGCGTCGCCGCGGTCGGCTGGGCCCAGAGCCACATCCGCGACGCCGCGCAACGCGAGCTCCTGTTCGACCTGGAGACGGCGCGCCGCCGCCTCTTCGACCGGCTCGGCAAGACCGAGGACCTCGACCTCCTCGCCAAGAGCGCCGCAAACCTCGTGCGGATGTGGGCCGAGATGTGACCCGGAGCGCGCCGAAGCAGCGGCCGATATCTCCGGCCTGGAAGGCGTGGATACCTGGGCCGAGCCCGCCATGACGGTAGAGGAGCGGATTGCCGGTTCGGAAAAATTCTAGAAAATAATCCTTGACACTGTTCCTGTTTCGTACTTATCTGCCGCCGCTCCCCTCCGGCGAGGAGCCGCGTGCGCACCGGGTCATGCAGGCGGAGGGGAGGCGGTCCCGCGGCGGGCGCTCGGTGG
>Ga0136846_1235099_pt1 | contig 13935 bp, 11 predicted proteins | sample HopSoiMetagenom2_FD_96841 | JGI IMG/M metagenome (GOLD analysis project Ga0136846, IMG submission 96841) | Grasslands soil microbial communities from Hopland, California, USA - 2 Assembly 2016 (version 4) | ecosystem: Environmental > Terrestrial > Soil > Grasslands | place: USA: Hopland...
CTTGCCGCAGCCAGGGCCCACGGCATGGACCCGCACCTATTGGCCGGGGTAACGATGGTTTTTTAGGGGCGCGGGGAACTGCGCAATCGTTTAGGGGCGCGGGGCTGTATTCGATATGCGGCTCCGCCGCGTGGGCGCGACAAGCCCCAACGAACCCGCAGACGAAAACCGCCCACCCCGCGGAGCGCTACGCGTCGCCCCCCGCCGCACCCGGATCCGCCGACGCCACGTCAAGCAACTGATACCGATCGATCGCCTGCTTCAGCACCGAACGATCAACCTTCCCCTCCTTGGCCAGCTCGGTCAGCACCGCCACCACGATCGACTGCTCGTCGATGTGGAAGTGGCGCCGCGCCGCACCCCGCGTGTCCGCGAAGCCGAAACCGTCCGCGCCCAGCGACTGGTACGTCCCCGGCACCCAGCGCGAGATCTGGTCCGGAACCGAACGCATCCAGTCGGACACGGCCACGAACGGACCCTCGGCCGAGCCCAGCTTCCGCGTCACGTAGGGGACGCGCTGCTCCTCCTCGGGGTGCAGCAGGTTGTGCTGCTCCACCGCGACCGCCTCGCGCCGCAGCTCGTTCCAGGAGGTCGCCGACCAGACGTCCGCCCGTACGTCCCACTCCTCGGCGAGGATCCGCTGCGCCTCCAGCGCCCACGGCACCGCGACACCGGACGCGATGACCTGCGCCGAAATGGAGCCCGAAGCGCCCGCGCCCACCCGGTGGATGCCCTTGAGGATGCCGTCGACGTCGACGTTCTCGGGCTCGGCCGGGTGCTGGATCGGCTCGTTGTAGACGGTGAGGTAGTAGAAGATGTCCTCACTGTCAGGCCCGTACATCCGACGCAGACCGTCCTGCACGATGTGCGCGATCTCGTACGAGTACGCCGGGTCGTACGCCACACAGCCCGGGTTCGTCGAGGCGAGCAGCTGCGAGTGGCCGTCCGCGTGCTGCAGACCCTCACCGGTCAGAGTCGTACGGCCGGCGGTCGCACCCAGCACGAAACCGCGCGCCAGCTGGTCGGCCATCTGCCAGAACTGGTCGCCGGTGCGCTGGAAACCGAACATCGAGTAGAAGACGTACACCGGGATCAGCGGCTCGCCATGGGTCGCGTAGGCCGAGCCGGCGGCGATCAGCGAGGCGGTGCAGCCCGCCTCCGAGATGCCGTCGTGCAGCATCTGGCCGGTCGGCGACTCCTTGTAGGCGAGGAGCAGCTCACGGTCGACCGACTCGTACTGCTGACCGAGCGGGTTGTAGATCTTCGCGCTCGGGAAGAACGAGTCCATGCCGAACGTGCGGTACTCGTCCGGCGCGATCAGCACGAAACGCTTGCCGATCTCCTTGTCCCGCATGAGGTCCTTGAGCAGCCGGACGAACGCCATGGTCGTGGCGATCGACTGCTGACCCGACCCCTTCTTCACACTCGCGTACGTCTTCTCCGGCGGCAGCGTCAGCGGCTTGGCGCGCACGACACGGGTCGGGACGTAACCGCCGAGCGAGTTGCGGCGGTCGTGCATGTACTGGATCTCTTCCGAGTTCCGGCCCGGGTGGAAGTACGGCGGCGCGCCGCCCTCCAGCTCCTTGTCGGAGATGGGGAGGTGGAGCCGGTCACGGAAGCCCTTGAGGTCGGCCGCGGTCAGCTTCTTCATCTGGTGCGTGGCGTTGCGGCCCTCGAAGTTGGGTCCGAGCGTCCAGCCCTTGACGGTCTTGGCGAGGATGACGGTCGGCTGGCCCTTGTGCGCCTTGGCCGCCGCGAACGCCGCGAAGATCTTCCGGTGGTCGTGACCGCCGCGGCCCAGGTGCAGCACCTGGTCGTCGGTCATGTTCTCGACCATCGCGCGCAGCCGGGTGTCGTCACCGAAGAAGTGGTCGCGGATGTACGCGCCGGTCTCGGTCGCGTACGTCTGGAACTGGCCGTCGGGGGTCGTGTTCATCTTGTTGACGAGCACGCCGTCCCGGTCCTGCGCGAGCAGCGGGTCCCAGCTGCGGTCCCACACCAGCTTGACGACGTTCCAGCCGGCGCCCCGGAACTGCGACTCCAGCTCCTGGATGATCTTGCCGTTGCCGCGCACCGGGCCGTCGAGTCGCTGGAGGTTGCAGTTGACGACGAAGGTCAGGTTGTCGAGGCCCTCGCGCGCGGCGATCGACAGCTGGCCGAGCGACTCCGGCTCGTCCATCTCGCCGTCACCGAGGAACGCCCACACGTGTGACTTGGAGGTGTCCGCGATTCCGCGCGCCTCCATGTAGCGGTTCATGCGCGCCTGGAAGATCGCGCCGAGCGGGCCGAGGCCCATCGAGACGGTCGGGAACTCCCAGAAGTCCGGCATCAGACGCGGGTGCGGGTACGAGGACAGCCCGTACGGCGCCTTCGACTTCTCCTGGCGGAACGCGTCGAGCTGCTGCTCGCTGAGCCGGTCGAGGAGGAAGGCGCGGGCGTAGATGCCGGGGGAGGCGTGGCCCTGGAAGAAGATCTGGTCGCCGCCGTCGCCCTCGTCCTTGCCCCGGAAGAAGTGGTTGAAGCCCACGTCGTAGAGGGAGGCGGAGGAGGCGAAGGTCGCGATGTGGCCGCCGACGCCGATCCCGGGCCGCTGGGCGCGCGAGACCATCACGGCCGCGTTCCAGCGGGTCGCGTTCAGGATGCGGCGCTCGATCTCCTCGTTGCCGGGGAAGAAGGGCTCGTCCTTCGTCGCGATGGTGTTGACGTAGTCCGTGCTCCGCATCTCGGGCACGGCCACGCGCTTCTCGCGGGCTCGCTCGATCAGCCGCAGCATCAGATAGCGGGCCCGCTCCCGGCCGCGTTCGTCAACCGCGGCGTCGAGGGAGTCGAGCCACTCCTGGGTTTCTTCGGGATCGAAGTCAGGAACCTGACTCGGAAGGCCGCCAATGATGATCGGGTTGCGATCTGATCCGGAAGCCACGCTGTTCCTTCGCTCTCGGAGGGCTTGATCCGGAACACGCTGTGGGCCTGTCCCGGGGGCTACGAATGCACTGGCCCCATCGTGTACCCCGAGGCCGGGTACGTCACCTCTACTCGGAGGTAGCCCCGGGTGGGGGGCGCCCGGCAGAGGGGCCGCAGCCAAATCGCAACGATACGCCCAGTCCGTGACGTGTTCCGTAAAGCGATTCGGATCTAGCACGTTTGTGTGAGAGGTTCGGGAGTCACTCGGGAGCAGCAAAACCGCAAAGCGGGCAGAATGGTGTGGTGGGCGTCACTCGTTCCCGGAACCACTGTCCGCAGTCGGGGCGACACCGCCAGGATCGTCACCGTTTCGGCGGTCTGAACGGCCGGGTACTTGCGCGATCCGCCCCGTCCGTGTGGACTACGGCCAATGCTTCGCGCACGCGCGTGGCTGGACATTTCTCGAACATGATCAGGAGGCAACCCGTGAGCGCGACCGCGGACCACGCGGAGGAGCGGACCAACCCTGCCGTCAGGCTGGGTTTCCAGCCCGAGCAGGTGGTCCAGGAGATCGGCTACGACGACGACGTCGACCAGGAACTCCGCGAGGCCATTGAGGAAGTCATCGGCGGCGATCTGGTGGACGAGGAGTACGACGACGTCGCAGATGCCGTGGTGCTGTGGTTCCGCGACGACGACGGCGACCTGACCGATTCGCTGGTGGATGCCACCACGTACATCGAAGAAGGCGGCGCGATCCTGCTCCTCACGCCCAAGACGGGCCGTGACGGCTACGTGGAGCCGAGCGACATCTCTGAAGCCGCGACGACGGCGGGTCTGTCGGCGACGAAGAGCGTCAGTGTGGGCAAGGACTGGAGTGGGAGTCGGCTGGCGACACCCAAGGCAGCGAAGTCGAAGAAGTAGGTAGTGACCGTGGCCGAAGCGGGCCGTCTGCCGGGGGCTGCCGCCCCCAGGCGCCCGCTTCGGCCCTGAACGGGCCTTGTCCTCAATCGCCGGACGGGCTCGGAACGCCGGCCGGAGCGGAAGAAGCGCCCCGGCCTGCTGCCTGTCCCGCGGTCGGTGCTCACTAGGGTGTTCTCACCCGAACAGCCCACCGAAGGGATGCAGGATCATGGCGATCGAGGTCGGCGACAAGGCCCCGGACTTCGAACTCAAGGACAACCACGGCGCCACCGTGCGGCTCTCGGACTTCCGTGGTGCCAAGAACGTGGTGCTGCTCTTCTATCCCTTCGCCTTCACCGGCGTCTGCACCGGCGAGCTGTGCGACCTGCGGGACAACCTGCCGAGGTTCTCCGACCGGGACACCCAGGTGCTCGCCGTCTCCAACGACTCCATCCACACCCTGCGCGTCTTCGGCGAGCAGGAGGGCTTGGAGTACCCGCTGCTGTCCGACTTCTGGCCGCACGGCAACATTTCGCGCGCGTACGGCGTCTTCGACGAGGACAAGGGTTGTGCGGTGCGCGGGACCTTCGTCATCGACAAGGAGGGCGTCGTGCGGTGGACCGTCGTCAACGGCCTGCCGGACGCGCGTGATCTGAACGAGTACGTGAAGGCACTCGACACCCTGTGATTCTTCGGTTCCAAGCCCTGCGTGGGGCGGGAACCCGTCACTAGGATCAACACGTTGATCCGATACCGGCGCACGACGGGGCACTCCGCCCCTGGACAGCAGACGAGACACCAATGGAGGACTCGTGGGAGTCAGCCTCAGCAAGGGCGGCAACGTATCGCTGACGAAGGAGGCCCCGGGTCTCACCGCGGTCATCGTCGGTCTGGGGTGGGACGCCCGTTCCACCACCGGCACCGACTTCGACCTCGACGCCAGCGCGATCCTGACGAACGCGGACGGCAAGGTCAGTTCCGACGCCAACTTCGTGTTCTTCAACAACCTCAAGAGCCCGGACGGCTCGGTCGAGCACACCGGCGACAACACCACCGGTGAGGGCGAGGGCGACGACGAGCAGATCAAGGTCAACCTCGCGTCGGTCCCGGCCGACATCGACAAGATCGTGTTCCCGGTCTCGATCTACGACGCCGACAACCGTCAGCAGTCCTTCGGGCAGGTGCGCAACGCGTACATCCGCGTCGTGAACCAGGCGGGCGAGGCGGAACTCGCGCGCTACGACCTCTCCGAGGACGCCTCGACGGAGACCGCCATGGTCTTCGGCGAGCTGTACCGGCACGGTACGGAGTGGAAGTTCCGTGCCATCGGCCAGGGTTACGCGTCCGGCCTGCGCGGTATCGCGCAGGACTTCGGCGTGAACGTCTGAGCCGGCTCCCTCCGGCTCCGTCGTCCGGCGTCGCACTCCTGTGCGGCGCCGGACGTGCTAGGGACACCTGATCGCACACCAGTTCCGCGATCGCAAGGCTTTACTCGGGGAGGACCAGCAGCATGGGCGTCACGCTTGCCAAGGGGGGCAATGTCTCCCTCTCCAAAGCCGCACCGAACCTCACCCAGGTGTTGGTCGGGCTCGGCTGGGACGCGCGTTCCACCACGGGCGCGCCGTTCGACCTCGACGCCAGCGCACTGCTGTGCGGGGGTGGACGGGTGCTCGGCGACGAGTGGTTCATCTTCTACAACCAGCTCACCAGCCCGGACGGCTCGGTCGAGCACACCGGCGACAACCTCACCGGCGAGGGCGAGGGCGACGACGAGTCGCTGATCGTCGACCTCCCCAGGGTGCCGGTCGCCTGCGACAAGATCATCTTTCCGGTCTCGATCCACGACGCGGACAACCGGGGCCAGACTTTCGGTCAGGTCGGCAACGCCTTCATCCGGGTTGTCAACCAAGCCGACGGCCAGGAGTTGGCGCGCTACGACCTGAGTGAGGACGCGTCGACGGAGACCGCGATGATCTTCGGCGAGTTGTACCGCTATCAGGGCGAGTGGAAGTTCCGTGCGGTTGGACAGGGGTACGCGTCGGGTCTGAAGGGCATCGCTCTAGACTTCGGAGTCAACGTTTCGTAAAGCCGAGTACGGCAGCGGGGGAGACCCGTAAACACACGATTGGGTAGCCAGTGATTCTGAAAACCTTCGGCTGGTCGTTCGCGGTCACCGCGCTCGGCCTGGTCGCGGCGGTCTTCTACGGGGGGTGGACCGGGTTCGGCATCGTGGCGATCCTCTCCATCCTCGAGATCTCGCTGTCCTTCGACAACGCGGTGGTCAACGCCGGCATCCTGAAGAAGATGAGTGCCTTCTGGCAGAAGATCTTCCTCACCGTCGGTGTCCTCATCGCCGTCTTCGGTATGCGTCTCGTCTTCCCCGTCGTGATCGTGGCCATCAGCGCCAAGATCGGTCCGATAGACGCGGTCGATCTCGCGCTCAACGACAAGGACCAGTACCAGCAGCTGGTCACCGACGCCCACCCGTCGATCGCCGCCTTCGGTGGCATGTTCCTGTTGATGATTTTCCTCGACTTCATCTTCGAGGACCGGGACATCAAGTGGCTCGGCTGGCTTGAACGCCCGCTCGCCAAGCTCGGCAAGGTCGACATGCTGTCGGTCTGCATCGCCCTCATCGTGCTCATGATCTCCGCGATGACCTTCGCGACCAACGCCCACCAGCACGGTGGCGCCCACGTCGACAAGGCGCAGACGGTACTCATCTCCGGTATCGCCGGTCTGATCACGTACATGATCGTCGGCGGACTCTCCGGCTACTTCGAGGACAGGCTCGAGGAAGAGGAGGAGCGGGAGCACGAGGAGGAGGAAGAGGCCGAGCGCAGCGGCAAGAAGAAGCCGGCCGTCGTCCTCGCCGGCCAGGCCGCGTTCTTCATGTTCCTGTACCTCGAAGTCCTCGACGCGTCCTTCTCGTTCGACGGTGTGATCGGTGCCTTCGCCATCACGAACGACATCGTGCTGATGGCCCTGGGCCTCGGTATCGGCGCCATGTACGTCCGGTCGCTCACCGTCTACCTGGTCCGCCAGGGCACCCTCGACGACTACGTCTACCTGGAGCACGGCGCGCACTACGCGATCGGCGCCCTCTCCGCCATCCTCCTCGTCACCATCCAGTACGAGATCCACGAGGTCATCACCGGCCTGGTGGGTGTCGTCCTCATCGCCTGGTCCTTCTGGTCCTCCGTGCGCCGCAACACCAAGCTGGCGGCGGCCGAGGGAAAAGCGGCGGCCTCGGACGAGAAGACTGAGGTCTCGTCCGGGGTGTGACAGCCTCCGCTGGGAGGAACGCTCTGAGCGGGGCGGCTACGAGGAATCGTCCTCGTCGGCCGCCCCGCGGCTTTGACGCCATGAACGAATGTGCGGGGCTGGAGGGGTGGGACGGGTGGGGACGGGATTGAGTTTCTGGGACGATCTGTGGCGCGGCCGTACGACGGACTTCGACGCCGGCAGTGCCGCGAGCAACTCCATCGAGCTGACCAAGCGGCACCAGCGGGTGTCGCTCACCAAGCAGGGCGCCGCGACCGGGCATCTGCGCATCAACCTGTCGTGGCGGATGCGTACGTCGGACATCGGCGGCCCCAAGCGCCAGAGCCTGTGGCGCCACCCCTTCCAGGCCCTGAAGCCGGAGGCGGTCCAGGGACACACCCAGAGCATGGTCAACGTCGACCTCGACCTGGGCATCCTGTACGAGCTCACCGACGGCACGAAGGGGGTCGTACAGCCCCTGGGCGGGTTCCTCGGCGAAACGAACGCGCCCCCGTACGTGAAGCTGAGCGGGGACGACCGGTTCGGGTCGGCGTCCGGTGAGACGGCGTACATCAACCTTGATCACCGGGACGAGATCAAGCGGTTGCTGGTGTTCGTGTACATCTACGACCAGACGCCGGCGTTCGACCGGACCCACGCGGTCGTGACGCTGTATCCGAGCAACGGGCCGCGGATCGAGATAGGGCTCGACGAGCGGCACTCGCAGGCGCGGTCGTGTGCGGTCGTGTTGATCGAGAACGTGAAGAACGAGTTGATCGTCCAGCGGGAAGTGAAGTTCGTCTACGGGTTTCAGGCGGAGCTTGATCGGTTGTACGGGTGGGGGTTGCAGTGGGGCAGGGGGTACAAGACCAAGGCGGAGCGCTGACGCTGGTCTGGGCGGGGGCGCCTTCGAGCTCGGGGGGTGTTGTGCGGGGGCGGGTGCGGGTTCGTTGTGGCTTGTCGCGCAGTTCCCCGCGCCCCTTTGGGGCGCGCCTGTCCTAGCGTCCGATGAACTGGGGGCCCTGCGGTGGTAGGCGGAAGTCCGGGGACGGGGATGTTCTTACCGGCTGGGGGTAGCCATACGCCGGAGGGCTCGTGTTCGGGCTCGTGGGCTGGGGGTAGCCGTAGGTCTGCTGCGGAGGGAGAGTGGGCGGATGCTGGACTGTGGTGGCCGCCGAGGGGTCCACGGGCGGGTCGTTCGTGGTGTCGGGAAACGGTTCCGGGGCCGGCTGGTCCTCCACCGAGATACCGAAGTCCGTCGCCAGACCCTCCAGACCGTTCGAATATCCCTCGCCCAGGGCGCGGAACTTCCAGCCGTCGCCGCGGCGGTACAGTTCGCCGCAGATCAGCGCCGTTTCCTCACCCGTCTCCGGCTTGACGTCGAAGTACGCCAGCGGTGCGCTGTCCGCCACCGCACCGTCGTACAGCACGATGCGCAGGGACCGTACGCGGTCGAAGGGGACGCCGTCCGCCGAGGCGATCAGCAGAATCTGTCCGACTCCTGACTCGACACCGCTCAGATCCGTCTGGATGGTGTCGGTGAGGCCCTCGGCCACCCGTTTCTTGCCGAGCCGCCAGACCTTGCCCGAGGGGTGGCGGGGCTGGTTGTAGAAAACGAAGTCCTCGTCGGAGCGCACACGACCGTCGGGGCCGAGGAGGAGCGCCGAGGCGTCGACATCCGGAACCCCCTGGCCGGGCGTCCAGCGCAGCACCGCGCGCACCGTCGTCACCTCGAGTGGGACGTTCGACCCCTTCAGCATCGCGTGCGTCATGCGGTCATCCTGCCCTCTCGGTCCTGGTCACGACAACGCGGGGGCATCGGTTCTGCGTGTCCGCGTTACCTGAACTTCATTCTCAGTGGGAACCCCTGACATGGATCCCTACGTACTATTACCGGCCACCCTTCAACACTCGGCCGACACTCGATCATCACTCGACCGGCATCCCAGCCTCCACGGGGAGTTCCATGCGTCATTTCGGGCACATCGCCCCTGAGGTACGACAGCGTCTGTTCCACCAGGAGCCGTGCGAGTTCTCCGCCGACTCCCCGGCCCGGGTGCTGGCCACGGCCCTGGGAGCCACCCTGTACAGCCCGGCCACCCGCCCGAACCTCGCCGACGCCATCGTCAAACAGGTCGCCCGCGGTGTCGTCTCGATGGTGCTGTGCCTGGAGGACTCGATCGACGACTCGGAGGTCGAGGCCGCCGAGGAGAACCTGGTGCGGGAGTTCGGTGTGCTCGCCGAGCGCCCCGACGCCGCCACCGGTCTGCCGCTGCTGTTCATCCGGGTCCGTAAGCCCGAACAGATCCCCGACCTCGTACAGCGCCTCGGGGCCACCGTCCGGCTGCTCTCCGGGTTCGTGATGCCGAAGTTCACCGAGGAGAGCGGGGTGCCGTTCCTGGAGGCCCTCGCCGACGCCGAGGCCGCGAGCGGGCACCGGCTGTTCGGCATGCCGGTGCTCGAATCCCCCGAACTCATGTACCGGGAGACGCGCGTGGAGACCCTCGAGGGCATCTCCCGCGCCGTCGACAAGTACCGCGACCGCGTCCTCGCCCTACGCCTCGGTGTCACCGACTTCTGCTCCTCGTACGGGCTGCGCAGAGCCCCGGACATGACCGCGTACGACGTCCACGTCGTCGCCTCCGTCATCGCCGACGTCGTCAACATGCTGGGGCGGGCCGACGGCACCGGGTTCACCGTCACCGGGCCCGTCTGGGAGTACTTCCGGGTCCAGGAGCGCATGTTCAAGCCCCAGCTGCGCCGCAGCCCCTTCCTGGAGGGGCACGCCGAGGACCTGCGTGAGACGCTGATCGAGCACGCCATGGACGGGCTGCTCCGCGAGATCAGCCTCGACCAGGCCAACGGTCTGCTCGGCAAGACCTGCATCCACCCCTCGCACGTACTGCCCGTGCACACCCTGTCCGTGGTCAGTCACGAGGAGTTCAGCGACGCCCAGGACATCCTGCGGCCCGAGCGCTGCGGCGGAGGCGTCCTGCGGTCGGCGTACACGAACAAGATGAACGAGGTGAAGCCGCACCGCGCCTGGGCCGAGCGGACCCTCCTGCGCGCCGAGGTCTTCGGCGTCGCCAACGAGGACATCAGCTTCGTGGAGCTGCTCACCGCCGGCATCCCCGACTGACCCGCCGTCCGCCCGGCATCCGCAACCTCCGCAACAACCCCGACGAACACACAGACGAAAACACATAGGGACTCATGAACAACGCTGTGCACAACGGGGTCTGGACCGGGACCTGGGTCGCCGAGCGGCTCGGGGTCGAGCTCGTCGGCGACGACGAGCTGCCCGAGCTGCTCGGGCTCGCCCTGCGGCGCAACCCCAAGCGGGCGCACCTGCTGGTGTCGAACGTGCTCGGCAAGCACGTCCCGCAGTCGCCCGCCGTCGTCTACGACCACGGCTTCGCCCTGGGCGAGCGGGTCCGCGAGCTGCTGGGCGCCGACGAGTCCAGGCGCGCCGTCGTCCTCGGGTACGCCGAGACGGCCACCGGCCTCGGCCACTGCGTCGCCGACGGTGTGGGCCTCGCGCCCTACCTCCACTCCACCCGGCGCCCGGTCGACGGCGTCGCCCAGGCGGGCGGCTTCGAGGAGTCCCACTCGCACGCCACCTCCCACCTCCTCCTCCCGGAGAACCGCGGCCTGCTGGCCGGCCCCGGCCCGCTGGTCCTCGTCGACGACGAGTTCTCCACCGGCAACACCGTCCTCAACACCATCCGCGCCCTGCACGAGCGCTACCCGCGCGAGCGGTACGTCATAGTCGCCCTGGTCGACATGCGCGCAGCGGCGGACGTGGCCCGCCTGGCGGAGTTCGCAGAGGAGATCGGCGCGCGGGTCGACCTGGTGGCAGCGGCGAAGGGCACGGTGCGCCTGCCCGAAGGCGTGCTGGAAAAGGGGCAAGAACTCGTCGAGCGGTACGAGAACCCCGTAGGGGCGCGGGGCAGTGAGATGTGCGGCTCCGCCGCGCGGGCGCGACCAGCCGCAACGAGCCCGCAGTCGCCCCACAACCAGCCCACCCGAGTCGAACTGCGCTGGCCCGCCCGACTGCCGGACGGCGGCCGCCACGGCTTCACACCCGGGCACCGAATACGCCTGGAGGCCGCGCTGCCGGCGATGGCGGCAACGCTCGCCGAAACGCTCCCCGACGACGCCCGCCGTGTCCTCGTCCTCGGCTTCGAGGAGCTGATGTACGCCCCGCTGCGCCTCGCCCGCGAGCTGGAGCGGGTGACGGAGGGCGCCGAGGTCCGCTACTCGACGACCACCCGTTCCCCCGTCCTCGCCGTGGACGACCCGGGGTACGCGATCCGCAGCCGCCTCGCCTTCCCGGCCCACGACGACCCGGCCGACGGCCCCGGCGAGCGGTACGCCTACAACGTGGCCGGCGCCGGCTTCGACGCCGTCGTCGCGGTCGTGGACTCCGCCGCCGACACACCGCGACTGCACGCCCCCGACGGCCTGCTGGCCACCCTCGCCGCGCACACGCCGAACGTCGTGCTCGCCGTCGTCCCCAGTTACGTACCCGCACCCTCGCACGTACCCGAAAGGCCCCGCATGCTGCCCGAGCCCCTCCGTGGTCCCGCGTTCTCCTCGTATCCACCGGACGAGGTCGGCTGGCTGCTGCGGGATCTCTCGGACGTCCAGCTCGAGGCGCCCACCGAGGAGCGCGAGGAGGCGATCCAGGCGGGCGGCGCGCACTACGCCGAGTCGCTGCCGGTCGAGTACCAGCCCAGCGACCAGTACCAGGAGCTGTTCCGCGCCGCTCTCGACACCTCCGCCGCCAGGATCGCCCAAGCCGTGGGCGCGGTCACGGAGTTGGTGCTGTCGGAGCGTTCACCGCGTCCGGTGCTCGTCTCGCTGGCGCGGGCGGGGACCCCGGTCGGCGTGCTGATGCGCCGCTGGGCCCAGCACCGGCACGGGCTCGAACTGCCCCACTACGCCGTGTCGATCGTCCGGGGCCGGGGCATCGACGCCAACGCGCTGCGCTGGCTGGCCGCCCACCACGACCCCGCCGACGTCGTGTTCGTCGACGGCTGGACCGGCAAGGGCGCCATCACCCGCGAACTCGCCGACGCCATCAAGGAGTTCGAGGCCTCCGACGGCATCACCGGCTTCGACCCGGAGATCGCGGTCCTGGCCGACCCGGGCTCCTGCGTCCGTACGTACGGCACCCGCGAGGACTTCCTCATCCCCTCCGCCTGCCTCAACTCCACGGTGTCGGGCCTGATTTCACGGACCGTCCTGCGCGCGGACCTGGTCGGCCCCCACGACTTCCACGGCGCCAAGTTCTACCGTGAACTCGCCGGCGGCGACGTCTCCGTGGACTTCGTCGACGCCGTCGCCGCCCGCTTCCCCGAGGTCACGGACGCCGTCGACACCGCGGTGAAGGACCTGCTGGCAGCCGACCGCGCCCCGACGTGGGAGGGCTGGGCGGCGGTCGAGCGGATCAGCGAGGAGTACGAGATCCACGACGTGAACCTCGTCAAGCCCGGCGTCGGCGAGACCACCCGGGTGCTGCTGCGCCGCGTCCCCTGGAAGATCCTGGCCCGCGCTGGCGCGGGCGCCGACCTCGACCATGTGCGCCTGCTCGCCGAGCAGCGGGGCGTACCCGTCGAGGAGGTGGCCGAACTCCCGTACACCTGCGTGGGGTTGATCCACCCCAAGTACACCCGGGGTGCGACCGGCGCCGACGGCAAGGCGGTGTCGGTATGAGTCCCGTGCTCGTCGCCAGCGATCTCGACCGTACGCTCATCTACTCCGCCGCGGCCCTCGCGCTGACCATGCCGGACGCCCGGGCGCCCCGGCTGCTCTGCGTCGAGGTGCACGAGACCCGGCCGCTGTCGTACATGACGGAGACGGCCGCCGCCCTGCTCACCGAACTCGGTGACGAGGCCGTCTTCGTCCCGACGACCACCCGTACCCGCAAGCAGTACCTGCGCATCAACCTGCCGGGCCCGGCGCCGACGTACGCGATCTGCGCGAACGGCGGTCACATCCTCGTCGACGGTGTCGCCGACCTCGACTGGCACGCGCGGGTGCAGGCTCGGCTCGCGGACGAGTGCGCCTCCCTGGACGAGGTCCGGGAGCATCTCGCGGCCACCGCCGACCCGCTGTGGGTGCGCAAGCACCGTATCGCCGAGGACTTCTTCGCCTATCTCGTCGTCGAGCGGGAACTGCTCCCCGAGGAGTGGGTGAAGGAACTGGCGGTGTGGGCGGAGGTCCGCGGCTGGACGGTCTCCCTCCAGGGCCGCAAGATCTACGCCGTCCCGAAGCCGCTCACCAAGAGCGCGGCCATGCGCGAGGTCGCCCGCCGCACCGGCGCGACGCTCACTCTCGCCGCCGGTGACTCCCTCCTCGACGCCGACCTGCTCCTCGCCGCCGACCGGGGCTGGCGCCCGGGTCACGGTGAGCTGGCGGAGAGCGGGTGGACGGCCGACACGATCACCGCGCTTCCCGAGCGGGGGGTCGCGGCGGGAGAGCGGATCCTTCGGGAGCTCCTGCGGGAGACGCGGGAGCGCTCCGCTTGAGGTGACGCGGGGGCTGTCTGTCGATTGGGTGCGGCGCCGTGGTGGCTGGTCGCGCCCACGCGGCGCAGCCGCATATCGGATTCAGCCCCGCGCCCCTTTGGGGGCGCTGGACGCGACCACCGCCACGGCGGCCCCGGCGATGGCGAGGCCCGCGCCGGGTGTGCCGACCCCGTACAGGGCGGTGACCCGCTGGTGTGCGGGCCCCGTGGCTGTCATTCGGCCAGGCTGGGGAACCCAGCCTGAAGGGACCCTGAACCTTCACCGGTGGGCGTCGCACCTCCCCTCCGGGCGGGCCCTCAGCCGCAGCAGCCCCCGCCGCAGCAGCCGCCTCCGC
>Ga0136846_1236216_pt1 | contig 13933 bp, 7 predicted proteins | sample HopSoiMetagenom2_FD_96841 | JGI IMG/M metagenome (GOLD analysis project Ga0136846, IMG submission 96841) | Grasslands soil microbial communities from Hopland, California, USA - 2 Assembly 2016 (version 4) | ecosystem: Environmental > Terrestrial > Soil > Grasslands | place: USA: Hopland...
CCACCGAATTACTTTCCAGTTGCTCAGTTCGAGGCGTGATTCCGCGCCGTACTCGCTTTGAAGCCGGTACTGCACCACATCGAATTGCAACGGCCCAACTGCGCCGAGCAGCGGAACCCGCTGGGTCGCGTTCTTCAAGTGAAATGCCTGTACCACCCCTTCCTGCAAAAGCTGATCCAGACCTTCGCGAAAGCGCTTGAACTGCGCGGTGGTCGGGCTGTGCAGCCAGCCGAAAACTTCTGGCGGAAAGCGCGGGATCTCATCGTAAACCACATCTGGATTCTCCGAGAGCGTGTCGCCGATCCGGAAATCGCTGTGCCCCACCAGGCCGACCACATCTCCCGGAAACGCTTCGTTCACCGTTTCACGGTCGCGCCCGAAAAGCTTGTGCGAACTGGAGAGGCGCAGTTTCCGGCCCGTCCTTGTGTGCGTCACGGTCATATCGCGCTCGAACTTGCCCGAGCAAATCCGCACGAAGGCAAGGCGATCACGGTGGCGCGGGTCCATATTCGCCTGGATTTTGAAAATGAATCCGGAAAAACCCGCGGAAATCGGATCAATAACATGCCCGCTGACCACCCGAGGCTTGGGAACAGGGGAAAGTTCAAGAAAAGAATCCAGCATCAACTGCACGCCGAAATTGTTCACCGCGCTTCCGAAAAAGACCGGCGTGAGTTCACCGGCTTCAACCATCTCGCGGTCGAACTCCGCCCCAGCGATTTCCAGCATTTCCAATTCTTCGGTAACGCGCGCGTAAACGTCCGGAGCCATTTTTTCGCACACCACAGCATCGTCCAAACCGTGCACCGAGACGGGGGCGCGATAAGCCCCGCCCGGCACTCGTTCAAAGAAGTGCACCCGCTTTTCCCGGCGATCATAAACACCACGGAAATCCTTGCCATCGCCCAACGGCCAATTGACGGGATACGCTTTGATGCCCAGGACACTCTCCAGTTCATCGAGCAGTTTGAGCGGATTCCTTGCGGGGCGATCAAGCTTGTTTATGAAAGTGAAAATCGGAATGCCTCGTTGGCGGCAAACCTCGAATAACTTCCGGGTTTGCGGCTCGATACCTTTAGCCGCGTCAATCACCATCACCGCCGAATCCACCGCGGTGAGGACGCGATAAGTGTCTTCGGAAAAATCCTTGTGGCCCGGTGTATCCAGAAGGTTCACGCAATAGCCGTCATACTCGAACTGGAGGACAGTCGAGCTCACGGAAATCCCGCGCTGCTTTTCCAATTCCATCCAGTCGGAGGTGGTGGCGGATTGATTTTTGCGCGCCGTCACTGACCCCGCGAGATGTACAGCGCCGCCGTACAACAGGAGCTTCTCGGTCAAGGTTGTCTTGCCCGCGTCCGGATGCGAAATAATGGCGAAGGTGCGCCGGCGCGAAATTTCGTTCTGCATTTGATTTATATCGATAAACAAAGTCGGTCGGTTAAAGAAAAGATTGCGAGGCCAGCGAAACGAGCTGCGATATTCAACTCCTAAGGTGGAGTGAGCGGGAAAAGACGCGCAAAAGGCCCAAAATCATTTGAGCGCAAACTTTTCGGTTGAATTGTAGTCATCTGCACGGCTGCGCGAGAACAGTACGTCTAAAAGGGCGTTTTGCAAGTGCCTCTGGAACCGCGGGCCCTGCAAGGCAAAAATAAAAAAGCCGCCAAAGCTATGCTTCGGCGGCCCGTAAAAATATCGAAATCAGTTTACTTCTTCGCCACTTCGATTTTCTTGGCTTCGATGACCTGCTTGCCATCTTCTTCTTTGACGGTGCCAGTCACGCTGACGTCTTTGCTTTCCTGGCAGATATTCTTGTGGAAAGCCTTGGCGACGTCGTTATTAGCCAGAAGATAGGTCTTGTCCTTCCCATCTTCTTTCACTGTGATCGCCATCTGGCAGGTTTTGGTCTCTTTCAATGAGCACTTGGCACATTCGCCTTTGCCCGTGAGTGTCTTTTCCTTATCGGCTGCCACAAGGTTGAAGGACAACGCGCCCATGGTAGCCGCCACTGCAAACATTTTCAGTAAAGTTTTCATTTTTTTCTTTGCTTTGAACGAATGATCTGTTTTTGCCAGAGATTGTCAAGAGGTAAAAAAATCGAGGATCCGCCTCACTCAAGCTCTTCCCACGCAACGATCGTAGCAACATTTCCGACCAAACTCAAAGACCGGGTACAATGTCGGCGTTATTCGCTGGCTGCGGCGGCTTGGTGCTCATGGCTGTGTCCCCGGAATGCAGTGAGAGAAGGAAACGGAAAACTCTTGAGCGCCCATAATGACCCGACGTCCTCTCCCTCCCGAATTTTGTAGAAGTGGTCCAGCATTAAGCCTTTCACCACCTGTGTTTTCCCCGTCGCCGGCCAGAAAATCTCGACCGCACGTATCGACTTCGCCAAACCGAGACCAATCTCCTGCCTCAACGGTGATGCGCCAAAACTCGCTCCGGTACCTACCGTTTTATAAATCGATCGTTCTCCCTCTGGAGTCTCCACAATCACTCGAATTCGAGCTCCAATCGCTGCTCGGTTTGAACGGACCCCTTCGAGTTTAAGGGTAATCCAATGATTGCCATGGCCGGGATTTCGGAACAACACGCTCCGATAGTGATCTCCGACGTAGGCTCCGCCGATCACTTCAAAAATGTCCTGATCGCCGTCGTTATCAAAATCAGCAAAGGAAATACCATGTCCCTTTTGGATATGTCCAAATCCGCCGGATGTGGTTACATCCTGAAAAAATTTTCCTTCCACATTTCGAAACATCCGGTTCGGCACAATTGTGCGAAGGTCCGGGTCTCCCGTCCCGAGGTAAAAATCCAGCCAACCATCGTTATCAAGATCCCCAAAGTTCGCTCCCATGGCGTGCAGGAGTTTGTCAAGCCCTGCGGACACAGTTACATCGCTGAAAGTTCCATTGCCGTTGTTTTTATACAGCCGCGCCTTTTCTCCATTATGCGGCAGCCCAAGATAATCGGCGGCGATATCACCGACGCTGGAAATCGAATAGCCGGTCACCATGATGTCGAGCAGACCGTCGTTATTAAAGTCCCAGAACCACGTCGGAAAACTTGTCATCGGTTCGGTCACCCCTGCCTGCGCCGCCACGTCTGTGAATTTCCACTTGCCACCATTGGTGGACGGTCCGTCATTGCGAAAAAGAATATTGGGACCGTTGCGGGTGGAAAGGTACAGATCAGGCCTTCCATCATTATTGTAGTCCCCACTCGTGACTCCCTTTACAAACCTCGTCACAGCCACTCCAACCTCCTCCGCGCATTCGGTGAAGGTCCCATCATGGTTGTTGTGGTAGAGTTCGCATGCGTTGGTGTCGGTCGGCGTCGTTTCATTGCCGATGAAAACGTCCAGCCAGCCATCGCCGTCAAAATCGAACCAGGTTGCAGTCTGTGAGGGATGCAAACTGAGCAATCCGGCGGATTCGGTGACGTCTTCAAAGGTGCCGTTGCCATTGTTTCGCAGGAGGGATTTGGGCTCATGACCGGCCGCTCCAAGCCAGGCGCCCCGCATCACAAAAACGTCGGGAAAGCCGTCGTTGTTATAATCCGTCTGCATTATCTGGAGTCCACCCGTCAACCCCTTCAGTCCTGCCTCTATCGTCCGCTCGGTAAAGGTTCCGTCGCCGTTATTTCTGAAAAAGCGCAATTGTCCCTTCAAATTCCAGTTGGACACCATCAGGTCCAGATTTCCGTCTCCGTCAAAATCTTCCGCGATGCTGCCGCCCGCCAGACCGTCCACATCGAGACCAACTTCGCCGGCAATATCCGGGAAACGCTTGATATCATAATCCGATTCGAAAACCTTCGGAGGAATGAGCCATTTTGGAGGCACCTTGTCGGGGTACTCTCCCAGCGTCATATAAGCGATATTCAACAACCACCGTGCATCGAGGTCCTTCTCATCCTCGGTCAGCAGTTCGGACAAAACCGCGATGGCGCCCTGCGACCCGCGCGGCAATTTATGAACCCCGCCTTTCCCGATCGGCACGAGGCATGAATCGATGGTATGATTAGTCAAACAGTTCTCCTGTTCGCCAAGGCGCATGTAACAAAGGGCGCGCGACAGCCAAAATCCCCGTTTCACCTCCGGTTTCAGGACCTTCCCCGTTTTTTGCAGGTTCTGCAGAAGTCCGGCAAACACTTGCAATGCCTTTTCGCTCTGTCCGGCATACAGCAATTCGACGGCCCACTGTGGCTGCAGCCTGAAGGCTTCTTCCATGTCTTTGGAGTGAACGGCCTCGAGCAGACGCCTTTCTAAAAGAGCAGCCAGCTCCTCATTAATAAACGCCGTTTGGCCAGGATTCTGTTCCTCCTTCTTCCTGAGTTTGGAGAGCATCTCGACCATCCGCCGCGTTCCAGCCGGCTGGACGACATTTGTGATCCCGTTTTGATCCACCGTGCAAAGAGGATCGTTTGTGCCATTCGTCGCGGCGGGTTTTACGGCCTGAGCAATGGCTGAACAAATTCCCAGGCCAAATAAAAACAGGAGAACCGCGGCGCGGCGCGCTGCCTCAAGAATCAGGCTAAAATGCCGTGCAGAATGGTTGGATTCAGAATGGCTACGCCGCGTCCCTTTTGTAAGTAAGCAAACGATTCTCCTTTCTTCCATTAGCCGCCCGATAAAGGAAGTCATTTGGGACAAAACGGTTCATTTTAGGGACGAACGGGACTGCGAAAGCAGCCAATTCAATTTCTGAGTTGCAATCCGTCTCTGTATATTTGAGAAAAAAGCTGGCCCCGTGAGGGCCAGCTTTAAGTGAAAAGACCGCTATTTGATTTGAATCCAGGCTTTATGCTGGCTGCCATCGGAAAGGGTCACGGCGATTTGCCAAATGCCCGGAGTAACTCCAGATATTTTGGTGCTGAGGTTGTAGTGCCATTCAGTGCCCGTAAGGTGGAGGAACAGGTCTCCTGTGGTCACGGCCTCCTGCGGGGAGGCGTCGATAGGCGAGTCACCGGTAGTGAGATCGCTATATTTTACGATTTGCAATTTGTGATTGCCCGTCGTCACCGCCAATCCATTGGAAGCAGCCGAGAATTTGATCGGAATGGTGCTGCCATATTTGAAAGCTCGAAGAGGAGCGGCAAAGCTGCCGCCGGTTTCGTCCGCCCCACCCACCGGGCTGGAGAAGCCGGTAAAATCCAGTGCCTTGCGAGTCACATTGAAGCTGCACGTCGCAACATTGCCGCTGGCGTCCGTCGCTGTGACGATCACCGTCGTTCTTCCAACCCGGAAGCCAGACCCTGAAGGCAAAGAGTAGGTCACGCGTGGATTCGGATCGGCGATATCCGATACCGCTGCTGGCGGAAAGGTCACCGGCACGAGCAGATCCACACTGGAGCCGATTGAAATATCCGCCGGACAGGTAATCACCGGCGGAGTCGTATCCCTGACTGTGACATTGAAACTGCCCTGGGACTGATTTCCATGTGTATCAGTCGCGGTGAGCAGGACGGTGCTGATTCCAAGCGGGAATATCGAGCCGGATGGAACCGAAGGAATCACCGGAACGACACCGTCAATAAGATCATCCGCGAGAACCTCGTAAGCTGCGGGAGCTCCGGCCGGGCTGATTGCTTCGAGCACCAGATCATGCGCGCCGCGGGTTACTGGCGGCGTCGTGTCCCTTACTGTGACCTTAAAACTCGCCTGCGACTCGTTACCGTGAGCATCTGTTGCCGTCAGGACAACTTTGGTCGTTCCAAGCGGGAATATCGAGCCTGAAGGGATCGAAGGAATCGCTGAAACGACACCATCTACGAGATCATCCGCAACAATATTGTAGGAAGCGGCCGTGCCTGCCGGGCCGAACGCCTCGAGCACAAGGTCAGATGCGGGACGGATAACAGGGGGAGTGGTGTCGCGGACCGTGACTTTCAAGCTGCTCTGGGATTGATTGCCGTGCGCATCCGTTGCCGTCAGGAGAACGGTGGTGCTTCCAGGCGGAAACATTGAGCCTGATGGAATAGAAGGAATCGCTGAAATGACGCCATCCACGAGATCATCGGCAAGAATGTTGTAGGAAACGGAGGCGCCAGCCGCGCTAGTCGCTTCAATTACGATCTCCGCTGCGGGACGGATAACAGATGGAGTGCTGTCACGCACGGTAACTGTGAAGGAACCCGTTGCAGTATTTGCGTGCGAATCGGTGGAACTGACATTTACGGTCGTGGTGCCGATCGGGAACGTGCTTCCCGACAGCGGGTTTGCCAACACAGCGGTCGGTCCATCGACGAGATCATTCGCAGACGCTTTGAAAGTGACAGCCGCGCCCGCTGAACTCGTAGCTTCAGCGATAATACTCTCAGGCAAGCTGAGAACCGGCGGTGTCGTGTCGCCGACGACAACAGTACGCGTCGCCGTTCCAATATTTCCACTCGGATCGGTGGCGGAGTAGCTCAAAACGTACGTCCCGGGCGTGTTCACATCGACCGCGCCGCTCACCGTAACCGGCAATGGCCCCGCGCAAGAATCGGCCGCTGTGGCTCCCGGGTCAGAAAAGGTAGAATGGGTCTCAAGAGATATTGTGGACTCGCCATTCAAGCTCACAAGCGGCTTGGTTGTATCCACGACCAGAACCGTGCGCGCGATGGTTTCGCTATTTCCGCTCGAATCGGTGGCCGAATAACTCAGGGTATAAGTTCCAGGTGTGTTCACATCGACCGAGCCGCTCACGCTGATGGGCAAGGAGCCGGCGCAATTATCAAACGCAGCAGCCCCAGGATCAGAGAAGCTGGTATGGCATTCGACCGTCATCGTTCCGGCAGAGCCCTTGAGAACAAGCACCGGCTTGATTTTGTCCAGCACGGTTACGATGGCAGTGCATTGGCTCGAGGCTCCATGGCTATCAGTGACAGTCAGGGTCACCGTAGTCTGCCCCAATGCGTATGGTCCGGCAGGTGATTGGGTAATTGAGATCGTGTCACCGGCATCCGGATCAGAAGAGCCATCATCAATCGAGGCGTTGGCCGAACAATTGGCCTCAATCGGAACCACAACGTTCTTGCACTTCGCCACAGGCGGATTGTTCACATCCGCATCCTGGAACTCGAAGATCACAGTCATGGTTTGGTTTTTTGTCGAAAAAAAGCATGTCCCGGTATTCACGCCGCCCCAACTCGCATTGCCAATTGCCGGCCGGATTGAATAGCGATCACTGCAGCCGCAGAGCTCCTCGTCCACGGCGAGCTCCGCGTTGTTCGGCTGACCGGGCGCCACACAATTTGTTCCTACTCTCCAGGTGTGCCCTCCAAATACCCAGGTGCGGGGCTGCAGAGTACGCAATGCACTGGCGATTGACGATACGATGTCGGAATCAGAGATTGAAACGCCGATTGGATCAAACGTCCCCAGGATAGTGACCTTCGTGTATTTATGGTCCGTGGTCAGTTGGGAGCGGAATGTATTCCATGCGGTTAGTTGAAATGTTGGCGCCACGTTTACTTCGAATGGTTGCGAGAAAACGACCGAGCCGTTGCTATCCAGGAAAAGGAACTGAGCTGTAAGACCGGAGCTCTGGCCGACAGCAGTCACGGTCAGAACTGCGCCAAGTTCATCCTCGTCAGCCGGAATAGTCCAGCTTGTGATGAAAGCCCCATTCGCGTCGCTCGGCACAGTCCAGGGCTGGTGGGCCGGACTGGTGTCATTGTCGGATGTGCCCCCGGCATGGAGAACAAGTAGTTGGACCGATTCGCCGGCTTGAAATCCAGAACCGGAAATGTTTGCTGTAGCTCCCGGCGGGTAATCCGCTTGATCGGTTGTCACGACAGGAATGGCCGCCTGGGCTGGAAACAAATTCGACGCAAGCAAGCCTATTAATAGAAGACAGATCTTAAAGAGACAGCAATTTCTAATCGATTTTTCCCCTCTTGGAATCGAAGTGATTCCTCCCCCGAGCGACTGAATAATATGGTGCATTGTTTTCATAGATTAGCGATCTGTTGGTACGTTTGGGGTGTATTATGCGGCGGTGTTCCGGAACTGCGAACACCGAGCCTCTGTCCAGAAGTTCTCGTTTGCATTAGTTTTCTTTGAGCAACCCTTAAACTTCCCGAATCAGCGTGCGCATTCTGATTTTTTTCGGGTCTTTGTCAAACTGCATGTTTCGACAGCAGGGTGAACTCGCGTAACTTTGCTTCTCGCAGGACTTTCCTGCTACGATCTTACCTAAGATGAGCAGGAGGCGGGCCATACTCACTGCTAAAGATGATTCCTTCGGCACTACCTCAATAGGAGCAAAAAGCGGTTTGTCGAGCGCGGCTGGATCAACTGACACTCTCCGCGCTGTACCGCGCGATCAATCCAGTCCTCACGGCATAACGGAAGACCCGCGTGAAAAGCCAGCAGGCCAGCGCGATGTACACAATCGCCAGAAAGGCCGCGATCGCGAGCGAGCTCATCGAGACAGCGGAACCCGCGACGAGTTTCCGCATCTCTTCAAAAACATAGGCAGGCGGCAGCAGCCGCGAGATCACCTGCATCCATTCCGGCAGAGTGCTCAGTGGATAGAACACTCCCGCAAAAGGTGAGATCATCGCGGGAATCGGCCAGATAAACCACTCGGACGCCGGTCCGAACCGCATCACGATGGCGCAGCCGACAATTCCGAGCGCAATGCCAAACAAAAACAAGATCATCAAAAACGGAAATACCATCAGGCCATAAACCGCAAAGGAGAGGCCGAAGAAACCGGTCGCGAGCAGCAGCATCACGATTAATCCCACAATGCTCGAGCCAACGCTGGTTACGACAAGCCCGCCCAGATATTCGGAAATCAAGAGCGGCGAGGCGAAGGTGTTCAAAAAATTTCGCGACCAGACATCTTCGAAAAAGACTCCAGCGACACCGTGCAGCACACGGACAAAAAAATCGAAGAAAAGAACGGCGCCCAGGAGCCGTGGCACAAAGTTCAATCCGGAAGTCGTGATGCTATTTAAATACTTCGTGATAAAACCCCACAGGAGAATGTCGATGGCTACCCAGACGAACAGCGGCAGCCATCGCGCCGGGCTTCCGCGCAGCAAATAGAGATAGCGCAATAGAACTGCGCCGGTTCTAACCAATCTCATCGTCAGCTTCCCCCGTAAACCAGCGGCTCGCGCGCCACTGAAATGAAAAGCTCCTCAAGCGTTTCTTTTCCATGCTCGCCCGGCAGCACTTTTGGATCTCCTTCCAGCAGAACCTTTCCATGCGAAAGAAAAAGAACCCGATCGCAAACCTCGCTCACTTCGTACATGTTATGCGAGGTCCACAAAACTCCGCAGACCCCTTTTTCGACGATCGTTCGAATTTTGCGCCGGATATCCGAAGCCGTAGCCGGATCAAGCGAAGCAGTGGGTTCGTCGAGCAAAAGCAAGTGCGGCTCGTTCAGCATCGCTTTCGCCAGCGCCACCCGCGTCTGTTCTCCGGAAGAAAGCACTCCGGATTTGGTGTTCTGAAATTCTTCCAGTTCGAACTCTTGCAGGAGCGCCGCAATTCGTTCCTGGCGATTACGAATCCCGTAAATCATCCCAAAGACCTGCAGGTTTTGGCGGACGGTGAGGTTTCCCGGCAGCGGAGCATAGACCGCCGCGAAATTGGTTCGCTCGAGGGCCTTGGAACGCGCCTTGGCCAGGTCAATTCCTTCGATGCGGATGCTTCCTGAACCGGGCTCGAGCACACCCAGAATCATATTAATCGTGGTGGTCTTGCCGGCTCCGTTCGGACCAAGGAGCCCAAGGATTTCTCCGCGGCCGACCTGAAAAGAAAGGCTCTCAACGGCGATTTTGTCGCGGTAATTTTTCCCCAGCCCTTTCACATCCAACACCGGAACTTCCATGACTCCGCGGCACTCTCTCCTATGAAGCCACCTGCCGCAATCACAAGCAGGACGTTTTCGCATGGTAGGTTCGAATACTCCTTTGGTTTTGCTCGCGCTGATCGAGCTTCTTTCGCATTTTACCGGCGATGAAATCGCCGACCCGCCGCCGCCATTTTGCCAGTGATAATTATTCGGGCATTTGTCCCGAGTCCTGGAAAGCTCTGGAAGAAGCCAACCGCGGACATGCGAAGAGTTACGGTGATGATATTTACACCGCCCGCGCGGCCGATCTCCTGCGGGAGTTGTTCGATACTAAGTGCGAAGTATTTTTCGTTTTTAATGGCACGGCGGCCAATTCCCTTTCCCTTGCTTCCTTGTGCCAGTCGTACCACAGCATCCTTTGCTCCGAACTCGCGCATGTCGAAACCGACGAATGCGGTGCGCCGGAATTTTTTTCGAACGGCACGAAGGTTCTGCTGCTGCCGCATACGAATGGCAAAATTCAACCGGAAGAAATTGAGCGGATGGTGAAGAATCGTTCGGACCTGCACTTTCCGAAGCCCCGCGCTGTCAGTATCAGCACCGCGACCGAGGTCGGAACGGTTTATTCGGTTCAGGAGCTGAATGCGATTGGCAAAAAATGCAAAGACCTGAAACTCAAGCTCCACATGGATGGTGCCCGTTTTGCCAATGCCGTGGCATTTCTGGATGTGCCACCGAAGCAGATGACCTGGCAGGCCGGCGTGGATGTGCTTTGCTTCGGCGGAACGAAAAACGGAACTCATATCGGCGATGCCGTGGTGTTCTTCAAGCCTAAGTTGGCCGAAGAGTTTGAATATCGCTGCAAGCAGGCGGGGCAGCTTGCCTCAAAAATGAGATTCCTCTCGGCGCCGTGGGTCGGCCTGCTGCAGAACGGCGCGTGGCTAAAGTACGGAAAACACTCGAATGCTATGGCTCAGCTTCTTTACGATGAACTCGCAAAAATTCCCGAAGCGCGAATTCTTTTTCCACGAAATGCGAACTCGGTCTTCGTGGAACTGCCGGGCAATGCCATTCACGGCCTCTGGGACCTGGGCTGGATGTTTTACACTTTCATCGGCAGCGGCGGCTCGCGCCTGATGTGTTCCTGGGACACGACCGAGCAGGATGTAAAAGACTTCATCCGCGATCTGAAGAAAAACTTGTCGGCCAAAAGCAAAATCCCTCCCCGTTCGAGGAGGGACTCGCCGTTTTATCACTGATTAGATTAGTTATGGCTTGCGCAATCGGAAGAACCGAGCCGCGCCGTCCGTCGGTATCGTAACGCTATTGTTTATCACGCCGGGGACCGCCTGCCAATTCGGTGAACTCAACGAGGTGCTGCCTTCAAGCGTGTAGCCCGTAACCGTAGGGTCCCACTGAATCGTCAGGTTTCCGGCGGCTTTGCTGACATTAAGCGTAGGCGCCGCACCGGAGCTCTCACCGATAGAGTACAACCCGAAATCATCGATTCCAAAGTACCAGCTATCGGTGCCGTCTTGAGCAAAACGGAATCGGACTTTCGCCTGATTATCCGCCGCTGGCAGCCGGAAAAGTTCAATTCGCTTTGATTCTGCCGGATCGTCATTCACTCGTGGACTGATGAACGGCGCAAGCGCCGGAGAGATTTGGGCGCCGATGAAAGCACCGTAATTTCCACCTTTGTCCTCGCCGGTGTTCGGATCGGCATAATGCGCGACATCCCCATGGTCGGCCGTCAGAGTCGCGACAGCGTCTATTGAAGTGCTTCCATCGGTATTCGTGACGAGCGTAACATCGGAAGGATCGATCATGTAAACAATAGGCAGCCAGGTTTGTCCCTGGTCGATCGAATATTCTACCGACGCCGAGCTGTCCTGGTTCTGTTCCCATAAACTGTGGAACGAAAGATAAACATTCGTTTTGCCGGAGAGGTCAAAGTCCGGCGTAAAGAGATAGGCAATCTGTGCAGTGCCATTGCGATAACCCGAATCGCTGAACAGGAAACGTCCGCTTGCTAGCGCGTTGGTGTACACTTTTCCATTTAACACGTTAAAAGGGTTGGGCGTCAGCACTCGATGGTAATCGTCTTCCCATTCCTGCGGATTGTCCGGATTGCTGTAGGTGACAAACGAGCCTTTAAAACGATCCGCGTCCACTGCGGTCCACGTTTTGTAAGCCGCGCTGTCCAGGTTGCCGAAATCGACATCCGGGTTTTGCACATCGGTGAAATTCTGCTCTGTCCAGCCCGCGGGTAATTGCCCTTCAGGCACAGCGTCGAAATTCTCGAAGTAAATCGGAGTCGGAAGAACCACGTTCTTGTAATTGGCGATTTTGAAATGAATGTCACTGGTAATCGTGTTCGCCGGAGTGCCATTGTCCTTAAAGCTGAGTTGATAAATATGATCCGAATTGGGCGCCGGAAGCTCGGGTGAGGAGGATTGCACGATCGTATTTTCACCATCAACCGTGATTTGGACCGGCACGGTCGTTCCATCCAGTTTGAGAGTGATCGTATTGGTGTCAACCTTCGTGGTGCCATTAACCAGCTTTGCGCTGAATGTAAAAACTGGAGGAAGGTTTGAAGAAGCATCGGATGGTGTGGTGCTGACGATTTTGGCCGGCGAACTGCTCGCGTTCAGCACGGTAAAGGCTTCGCTGGCCAGCGGATTATATCCATCATTTTCAAGCAGGTAAGCAACGTATTCGCCGCCTGCATCGAGACCGCCCGCAAAAGGAATAACACCATTGGCAACACCTGTATTTCCGTTTCCCGTTCCGTCCACGTATTTCCACAAAATCAAAGCGGCACTGGCACTCGGCACGGCGTCGGCGCGGTAAATACCAATCCAATCTTTAGGATTGGCCGGTCCATTCGTGAAAGCCACATTGATGTTTTCTCCTTTGAGATATTCCCGTTTGTCCACGTGAACGATCGGCGTTGAGGGATCAACGATTTTGAAAAGATTTGAAGAGAGAATGGTGTAGCCGTCGTTGAGCAGGAAAAACACATCCCAATCACCGGCTATGGCCAGACCCGACGGAAAGGTGACGACGCCTTCCTTGAGTCCCGTGTTTCCGTTCTGGGTGTTATCGACGTAATTCCAAATGGTCGATTCAGGTCCGCCGGGAGTTTGGCCATCCATGTACACTCCAATCCAGTCCTTGGGATTTCCCGGGCCATTCCCGAACTGAACGGAAATCGGTTCATCAGGGTAGTACATATCGTGATCGGGCAGCACAAATGGCTTAACCGCGACCGTAAAAGTCGTTGAAGCCAGCGCAGTGTAGCCGTCGTTCTCCAGCAAAAAGGCGGAGTAGCTGCCGGCCTGGCTTAAGCCTGGAAATGTGAGAGTGCCGCCCGTTTGGGGATCGGTTCCAGCCTGCGTCCCATCCACGTACAAATAGTAGATGGACGGAACAGAGGAACTGGGAGTCTGTCCTTGAAAATAGATTCCGACCCAATCTTTCGCGTTCCCCGGCCCATTGGCAAATGTAACGCTAATCGGCTCTCTTGGGTCATATGTCGCTTTCCCGGTTGTTACGGTGGGCGTCGTTTGAGCATGTGCGGCCAATGCCATTAATCCGCCGCAGAGCACAGAGAAAACGGTTCTGCTGGCGCAGAGGTTGCGGGTTATCATAGGTAGTCTCTTCATAGGTTTTCTGTTTTGTTGAGCGCTTTGAAATCTTTATGGGGTGCAGACTATCGGCGTGATTCCGTTCGGTCCGGGCGTCGCCCATCCGCTGACTATTCTTTCCCCTTCCGGGCTGTCAAGCGAGTGCCATGCGGGATCTTCTTCCGTGCGGACGAATCGCAATTTCTGCGCGAGGCCGCGGCCTATCTCCGGAGCTTCTCCCGTGTTCTGCGCTTTTTCCATGGCCGCTTTCAATTCGGGTGAATATTTCTCTAAATACGCTATTTTCCACGATTTCCGGTCTTTGGGATCGCCGCTCGTTGAGATCACCACCGCCGTCACTCCGTCTTCGGCAGAATCGTTGATCCCTTTGATTGGAGGCACCGCCTTCCTCGAAGCAATAAAAAGTTTCTTTTCACTCAAGTCGTAGAAAAACGCCTTTTCAGACGGGCCGCTATTTTCCTGCACAAATCGCCAGATAAAAAATCC
>Ga0136846_1218038_pt1 | contig 13932 bp, 10 predicted proteins | sample HopSoiMetagenom2_FD_96841 | JGI IMG/M metagenome (GOLD analysis project Ga0136846, IMG submission 96841) | Grasslands soil microbial communities from Hopland, California, USA - 2 Assembly 2016 (version 4) | ecosystem: Environmental > Terrestrial > Soil > Grasslands | place: USA: Hopland...
CCTTGTCCGGATGCTGTAGCGATAACATAGGCCCCGGCGTTTTTCGCCATTTGCACCATGGTGGCCCCCGTTGCCCCCGCGGCGCCCTGGATTAAAACTTTCTGATCTTTCGCTAATTTCCCCTCGTTAAATAATACTGATTGGGCGGTGCCGATATTAACCACCAGGACGGTTCCTTCTTCAAAGGAGGTATTAGTCGGTTTAATAGCTACGTCACTTTCATTTGCAATCGCGTATTCGGCATACCCGCCTTCTCTGGTCACGGCGATTACCTGGTCACCTGCTTTAAATTGGGTTACCTTTTCTCCGGTGGCAACAACAATCCCTGCTACATCTGCACCCGGTAAAAAAGGCAAACTGATGGGGCGGATCTGTTGCATCATGCCGCTACGTAATTTGATATCCAGGGGATTTACACTGGCTGCTTTAACTTGAATTAAAACTTGAGTTTCATTGCTGATTTCAGGCCGGGGGATTTCTGCCGCCTCTATTACATTTGAATTGCCAAATGCCTTATATAGTATTGCTTTCACTTTGTTAATTTAATTATATAAACAAAAGTAGAAGTTAATGAATGGGTAAAATAACCGAAAAAGACATAAGAATAGTCCTATCCGGCAGGCAATATTTAATATGAAAGGAAAGATGCTTTATGAAGCGTAGGAGAACTTCTTTGGGGTAATGCCATATTGCTTCTCGAATAATCGGCTAAAGTGGCTAAGGTTTGAAAAACCCAATTCATAACCAACCTCTGAAACGGAATGTTTAGCCTGTTTCAACAGAAAGGCGGCTTCTTCCATTCTGACCTTCTGGTAATAATTATAAATTGTATCTCCAAATGTTTGCTTAAAAAGCTGCTTAAGTTTCGTTTCGCTCATTGAGGCCATAATGGCTAATTCATTTAGAACCGGTGGGGTGCTCAGGTCACTTAAAATTTCATTGCGAATAACTAAAAGTTTTTCTGCATCGTTACTATTTATACTCTTGAAAGTTGTATGCTCCCTGAGCGACAACTTGCTAAAAAGGAGGTACATCAATTCCTGTACCTTAATTTGTACATAGAAATTATTCAGCAAGTTATTCATGTCCACAGATACAATATTTTTAAGCAGTAACTGCATTTCGGCATCCAAACTTTCAAAAAAGATAAAGGACGCGTCTTCCGCTATGATGGTTTTTAAGGTACCATTGGGCTTTTCAATAGATAGAACTGAGCGTAACCTGTTAGCAGTGATACCAACTACCACGTATTGAATATTGCTGCCGGCAGGAAAACGAATTTCTGTGCGTAAATCATTTGATGACAGGAGTATGGAAGATTCATTTTTTTGCGGGCATGGTATGTTTGCCTTATCGTGATATTTAACTTCAAGATCTTCCCTGTCATTATAAAAGAAAATGGTGCGGACATCATTAGCTATTGCAGCCGGATTGCGTTTAACAATCAGATCTTCTTTCAATATATAACGATGGATCGTTAATTTGAAATCATCCCCAAACGTAACTTTACGCACATAACCTTCTCCAAGTGTCTTCGGGATTTCCAATACATTGTCCCTAACGGGCGCGTTGATATGTTTTGAAAACAGTGTTATAAAGTCAAAACCCGGGGCAGTTGTAAATTCAAAAATCATTGCGGAAAGTACTCATTAAGGTTATGTAAATTTCTCCAAAAAAAGTCACTTTCTTTCAATAAATTTCCATTGATGACGAGTGTTTGATACTTAAATGGAAGATAATTAGAGGCTGCGGTATTATTTGCAACCGTGTTTCTGTTAATGTTTTACAAGCCGGGCTGTTTCGCGCTCCCGATGAGGTTAACGTCTACCAGTTCCAGTTTCTTCACCATATGTGCTACGGTAGTTTTGTACTTTTTAAAGTGAGGTGTAGCAATATGTTTTAGGTAAGCGGCACTGTCGGCGTAGATCTCCAGGATAGTTATCCGTGATGGGTCTTTTTTGTCGGCGACCGCGTAATAGGTCAATACGCCAGGTTCCAGCCGCACAGCCGTTTGCATCTGTTCTTTCAGTGCTGCATTATATTGCCTGAGTTGTGTCGAATCAACTTCAATTTGAGCTATACGAATCATGCGCTTATCTGTTTGTGCTTTGGCATGTAAAATAGAAAGGAATAACATTCCACAACAGCCAAGTATCCTAAATGATGCCCGGGCTGCCGTCCTGTAAAAATGATTGCTGATTTTCATAGATCTTTTATTTAGTAGCCTTGAGCTTAGCCAGCACTGCACGGGCGGCTTCTGCCTGTTGTTTCCCGATGCTGCTTTCCACTAAGGCAAAAGTTTGTTCCAGTTGCTCTTCCGTAAGCCCGACATTCATTCCCATGCCAAGGTGGGCCTGTAACTGTGCTTCCAGTCCCGGCAAGCTCGCAAGTACTGTGATCGTTGCCAGTTCACGCTCCTGATAAGTCAGCACGCCCCGCCCAAAGATATCAGCAAACAAGTGCTCTTTCAAAAAAGCATCAATGCCGGGCGCGAAAGCATTGGCGCCGGTCAGTGGGCCGTTCTGTGGCTTTCCTGTTAATGTTTCCAGTGTTTTCCTTCCCGCCTCGTATTTGCTTACATTATCGCCGGTTACAGCTGTAGGGGCCTGCCCTTCGGCATCTTGTATACCTTTGGATTTCCGTTCCTCCAGCAGGGACATGAAAGTGGTAATGCCGTTGAGGCTGCGCGGAAAACCGCAGTAGGCATATAACTGCACCAGTTCTTCCCTGATCTGGTTGATGGTCAATCCGGCGTCAAGGCCTGCATTCAGCGCGTTTTTTAATTGCGGCAGGTTACCCGTTGCGGTAAAGGCGGCAATCAATACGACGTGTTTTTCGTTTGCAGTTAACCTGTGACTTTGCTGTGCATTCATAGTGAAACTCGTAATTGTCATCAGAAGTATTAAAAAAATACGGATATTGTTTAACGCAAAATTCGTGCGAAAATATCAGTCTGTGGTTATACAGAATCCTGAAATACTTACCATCATTCCTGATTGTGATACAATTTATAGTGTTTATCGTATTGTAGATGGTTATATACTATGAATACCGGAAATTGAATTATAACCCACTTAGTAAGTTTCCTGAAATGTATCCAAGTTCATTGAATCTACTATGCCCGTTGCATACCATTGGCTAAATATAGCTGTTAATTGAACAGATTATAGCCCATTAGTAGAAAATTACAGGGACGATTTTTTTAAAGTTAATTGTTTTATAATATTTTCATTGTATTCGTTTTTTGAGATAAACATTATTTGGAATCATTAACCTGCTGAATAGCATCCCCGGCTACTTTCGCGTTTATGGGGTCGCCTAACTTCGTACGCTGCTCTTGAATGCCTTTCATGAATTTTAACACGGGGCGGTTGGAAAGTTATGCTGTTAAAATTGGAGTGCAGTACCGCTTTTGAACAGCCAGGGCATTAATTCTATAAAGAGACAGGCAACCTTTACAGATTGCCTGCTATACCTCAATGAAAATATAAACGTGTTTGTTGCCTGCTGCAGCGTAGCAGTAAGCTATTTTTTAAGCTTATATACTATACTTATTGAAGGAGTGACTCCGGTGTTATTCAGAATCAAAGTAGTGTCTGTTTTAAGGATAATCTTTCCTTTTACATCTGTTCTGCGAACCTTATTCGAGTTGAGGAAATAAATACTATCAGATGCTATCTGAAAGCCGATCACTGAATCTGCTTTAATAGTATAATCAAAAGTCGTCTTGATATTACCTGCTTTAGGATAGACCCCGAATGTGTTTTGGTTGAAATTTTGACCGTTGGATAACCACGAAAATGTATTCCCACCGGCAATTTTAGCCCAGGTGCCGTTCCCGGTACGAATGGAATCTTCTACAAAGTTATATTTTTTACCGTAGTTAAAGTGATCTACAATGATTTCTCCCGTTGAATCCTTTTTGGTGCACGATTGCACTACAGCAAGTAAAACGACAGCTATTAGAATTTGAAACTTATTCATATGTAAAGTGATTAAAGGGTTTGATAACTGGCCTATTAGGATTACGTGAGCATATGCGTTTTTGCTACAACCCTGAATAATTATCGAAGCTATTGATGACGGAACTTCCGGAAGTGGGTTTGGAGTTTTTCGTTACACGTTGACCATATAGGCTATCCGATCCAACTGTGCAAAAAATAATTGTTCAAAAGTATAAGTTTACTTTCAAATCCCTGTTTCTATCGAAAACCGTAATGATGCTGTTACCTTAACCGATTAAATGATATATTTGGGTTTAGCTATTTAAATTGAACATTAAACCACCATGATGTTTGCGTAATTAACTTGATATAAATAAAAGAATATTCGAAAACGCATGGGCCCCGAAGATTTATATGTAGCAGATGATGCTGACCTATTATTGCTTTTAAGCGAAGGCAACAAACTCGCCTTTGATGCTTTATATAATAAATATTGGAGACAGGTTTACAACACAGCCTATAAAAGGCTGAACGACGCGGAACGGGCTCAGGATATTGCCCAGGACGTGTTTGTGCAGCTGTGGGTGCGCGGTTCAAAATCGCCTATCGAAAACTTACCGGCCTACTTGCTGGTTGCTGCCCGCAATGGCGTTTTTAAATTCATGGAAAAGGAATCGCGGTACGAGGCCCTGCCGGATACCGCCCAGGAAATTGAAAGCCAACTTGGCCGTGCCGACGCCAATGTGCTTCATGACGAATTTTTAAAAGCCTTTAATGAGCTCATAGATACTTTACCGGACCGCCAGCGGCTTATATTCAATTTGCGTTTTAATGAAGGTCTTACGAGCCAGCAAATAGCGGATCAGCTGCAAATTTCGCCTAAAACTGTCCGTAATCAAATGGGAAAGGCTCTCGCCACACTCCGTAAATCACTTTTCTTACTTCATGTATTGCTGTATTTTTATCAAAAAATTTGATAAAACGTTTTTTCGTTAAAGCTGGTTCCTTATTTTTATCAATACGGTTGTTTTATTGATAAAAATTTATCGCTAAGGGCTCGGTTGTATATTATTCCTAAAAAAAGATAAAAATATTTTTATTTAACATGGGCTATTTTCATTTTGCCGACTCGTGTATGTATAAAGGATATAAATGGACGAGGCGAACAAACAATATTTTATACAAATACTAAAAAAATACAGACTTGGTGAAGCTACCGAGGAGGAGATTAAATTCCTGGACGCCTATTACAACCTGTTTGAGTTAAACGATGGCCTTATCACCGATGAAAACGAGGCCGACTACCTGTACCTGAAAGATGCTATTAAAGCCACAGTTGATAAGCGGATAACCCAATACGAAAAAAAGCCCGTTTCCATGCCATCGGGACCTGGTTGGTTCAGGTATGCTGTAGCTGCCTCAATTCTGTTGTTTATGTCGATGGGTGCTTACTTTTTCATTCGCAGTAATCGTAAGGCCGATAATTTCGCTGCAAACACCTATAAGGGCATAATACCCGGAACCAATAAGGCTACACTTAGGTTGGCCAATGGCACAACCATCTCGCTGGATGATGCCGGCAAAGGGCAGATAGCTGAACAAGCCGGTGTCAAGATCTCTAAAGCTGCCGATGGCCAGATCGTTTACCAGGCCGATGTGACGGGGCAGGAGCAGGCCGTACAAAACACCGTTAGCACCCCCAAAGGCGGGCAGTACAGGATCATCCTGCCCGATGGCACCAACGTATGGCTCAACGCGGCATCTTCGATAACATATCCAACCGTATTTAAGGGCGCCGAACGGCTGGTAACACTTAATGGGGAAGGTTATTTTGAAGTAACCAAAAATAAGGCGATGCCTTTCAGGGTAAAATCGGCCATACAAACCATCGAGGTGCTGGGTACTCATTTTAATATCAATGCCTATAGCGATGAAGCCCAGGTAAAAACTACCTTGCTGGAAGGTTCAGTAAAAGTTATATCGGCAACAAGATCAACACTTATTACTCCTGGCGAACAGGCTGCGATTAGCAGGACAGGGAATGGCGTTATTGGCAAGCAACGGGTAAATGTGGACAAAGAAGTAGCCTGGAAAAACGGTGTATTCTCGTTTGCAGATGAAGACATCCGCGCGGTAATGCGTCAGGTTAGCCGCTGGTATAATATTGATGTGGTTTACGAAGGCGATATTCCGGATGAAAAATTCTTTGGCGAAATTTCAAGGAGCAGTAACCTGGGCGATGTTTTCAGGATCCTTGAACTAAACAATATGAAGTTTGCGATGGAAGGCAAAACGGTAAAAGTATCTTACAAAAAATAATACGCAAGCCTCAACCTTACGCTTACAAAAACAAAACAAAACATTATCACTAAAACAAAAGCTTTATGGATAAACAACTACAATAAATCTCAGACACATCTCATACTAACAGACCAACAATTAACCGGAAGCCTCTCACCGCTTCCGGTTTAAAACAGGTCGCGCAGCACAAGTTTTGGAACCCTCGGCTGCATTTTGTTAACCCAATCTTATTCAAAAATATGAAATTAACTTTTCTTTACAACGCCGTATGCGCAATGCGGGGGGTAAAGTGCAAATTCTTATTGGTATTGAAACTCACCACTGTCCTGCTGCTTATCGGTGCATTGCACTTGTCAGCCGCAAGTTATTCGCAAACGGTAACTATTTCGCGCAAAAATGCCACACTCGAAACCCTTTTCGGGGATATAAAGCAGCAAACAGGTTATTTGTTCTTTTACAGCGAAAAAATAAATACGGGTGGCAAAACTCAAAATGTTGAGCTTAAGAATGTGCCTTTAACCGATGCTCTTGGTATCCTGCTAAAAAGCTATGATCTCACCTACACCATAGTAAACAAAACTATTGTTATCAGGAATAAGGTACCGGAGGAGGGGTCAGGAGAAGCCGCAAAAAAGGCCGAAATAAACGGCACCGTGGTGGATTCGATAAACAATAAAACAACACTGCCCGGCGTAAGCATTACCCTTAAAAAAACTAAAACCTTTTTAGGGCAAACCAATGGCAATGGCGAGTTTAAAGTAGCTGTTGATGAGGGTGACATCCTTGTATTTACCTACATAGGCTATAGCACCAGGGAAGTTAAAGCGGTTACCGGTAAACCGATGCTGGTAAAACTTGGCCAAAAAATGAATAACATTAATGATGTGGTAGTAACAGGTTACCAGGTTATTAAAAGAGATAACTATACGGGTAGTGCCATCTCGGTAAAAGGGGACGACCTTAAGCGGGTAAACCCTAACAACATCATTCAAAGTTTGGCGGCCTTTGACCCCTCTTTCCGGATAGATCAGAACAATCTTTTAGGGTCGGACCCAAATGCCCTGCCAAAGATCAACGTAAGGGGATCAACCACGTTGCCCTCATTAAACGGTGGCGTGCTTGACCGCAATAACCTTTCAAGCTCATATAACCTGCCTGCTTTTATATTGGATGGTTTTGAGGTGAGCCTGCAAAAAGTAACCGATCTTGATATAAACCGCATAGCCAGTATCACCATTTTGAAAGATGCAGCAGCTACGGCGGTTTACGGTTCGCGTGCTGCCAATGGCGTGATCGTCATAACTACCAAAGCGCCTAAACCGGGTAAATTACAGCTTAACTACAACTACGAGCTAACCGTTACCGCGCCCGATTTAACCGATTATCATGTGCTTAATGCTGCCCAAAAGCTTGAATATGAAAAGCTGGCGGGTTTATACGTTGCCGGGACTTCAGCCGCTTATAACCAGGATCAACTTGATGAAATGTATTACAGCAGGCTTAAAAATGTGGTAAGCGGTATAAATACCTACTGGCTGTCGCAGCCCTTGCAAAACACTTTTGGTCATAAACATTCGTTATATGCCGAGGGGGGCGATACCACTTTCAGGTATGGTGTTGATTTGCGTTACCAGAATACGCCGGGTGTAATGAAGGGCTCGGGCCGTACACGCTACAGCGGCGGTATGGTGTTTAACTATAACCCTACCCGCAATTTACTTTTCAGGAACGAGCTTACCGTTACGCAGGTTGATGCCACCGACTCCAAATACGGCGATTTCAGTACTTACGTGCGCATGAACCCTTATTATCCTATCCGCGATGGCAGCGGTAACCTGATCAGGGAAGTGGCCAACTGGCGTGTTGACACCCATGCAGAAGGGGCTGATCAGTTCAAGAACGTACCTGTACTAAATCCACTGTATGAAGCCAGCCTGGGTAATTTCAGCAAGAACGCTTACCTCGAGGTTTTAGATAACCTTTCAATCGATTGGAAAATTACACCGTCGTTAAGGTTCATTGGTTTGGTGAGCATAACTGACAATAAGGCCACCGCCGATCAATTTATATCGCCATACAGTAACGTTTTTTATCTAACTCCGGCCAGCGAAATCCAAAACCGCGGTAGTTACACATACGCCAGCAACAATACACTCAATATTGACGGTAATGCCAGATTTGTTTACAATAAGCTAATGGGTGATCATGCTATTAACGCGGTATTAGGTGCCAATATTACATCAGATAAAAACGACGCTAAATCATTTGTTGCAAGGGGCTTTTCTAATGATAAGTTTACCAACGTAGGTTTTGCCCGCAGTTATGAGCCAGATGGCCGCCCCAATGGCAATATTACCTTAACAAGGTTGGTGGGTACTTTCCTTACAACTAATTACTCGTATAAAAACAAATACCTGATCGATGGGACCTTTCGTTTAGATGGTTCATCGGCCTTTGGCTCAAACAGCAGGTTCGCGCCATTTTATTCGGGTGGTTTAGGCTGGAATATCCACCGCGAAGGCTTTATGAAAGGCCTGTCATCCGTTATTAACAGGATGAAGTTAACCGTAACTGCCGGTATGGTTGGGTCTGTTGATTTTCCGCCTTATTTGTCAAAAACTACTTACAGTTATCAAACCGCTAACTGGTACTCAACCGGTATAGGTGCCGTGGTAAATAATTACGGCAACGAAAGCCTGAAATGGCAAAAAACCGATAACTATGATGTGGGCCTTGATCTGGGGCTGTTTAACGACAGGGTTACGGTTATTCCACATTACTATTATAAACTTACCCATGGCCTCGTTAATGATATTAATATAGCCCCTTCAACCGGTTTTTCAACTTACAAAGCCAATTTGGGCGATATGACCAATAAGGGTTATGAGCTTGCTGTAACGGTAAATGCTTACCGGGCAAAGGATATTAATGTTAACCTGACCGCCAACCTGGCGCATAATAAAAACACCATTGTTAAAATATCCAATGCCTTAAAATCATACAACAACATGGTTGATACCATGCAGGCCAATGTGAAGAACAACCTGCAGGGCACACCATTGCTCAGGTATCAGGAAGGCTTGTCATTAAACACCATCTGGGCTGTAAAATCATTGGGTATCGATCCCGAAACAGGCAAGGAGATCTATGTTAAAAGGGATGGTTCACTTACCTATGACTATAATGTAAAAGATACCCAGCCCGTAGGCGATATAACCCCTAAAGCCGAAGGTTATTTTGGCGGCAGCGTTACCTATAAGCAATTTTTACTAAGCTTTAGTTTTCACTACCAGTTGGGCGGCCAGATGTATAACCAAACTTTGGTTGACCGGGTGGAGAACGCCGACCCGCGTTTCAATGTGGACAGCCGCGCCCTCGAAGAGCGCTGGAAAAAGCCGGGCGATATCTCGTTTTACAAAAACATAGCCGACCTGGGCACCACCTATGCAACATCGCGCTTTGTGCAAAAGGACAACCTGGTTGAGCTTAGGTCGGTTTATCTGTCGTATGATCTGAACCGTATTGTGGCTAAAAAGCTCGGGCTGCAAATGTTCAGGGTAGCACTTACGGCCAATGATATTTTCCGTTCGGCAAGCGCCGGGGTCGAGCGTGGCATTGATTATCCTTTTGCCCGCAGTTTAACATGTTCATTACAGGCTACATTTTAACAAATACAGCAATGAAGAAATATTTATACATACTAACTGTGCTAATGGCCTTTACATCATGTAAAAAGTTTTTGGATGTAAAGCCTACCTCGCAAATTGAGCAGGATCAGCTGTTTGAAAACGAGCAGGGTTTTAAGGAAGCCCTTAACGGGGTGTATACCTTATGTGCAGCGCAATCGCTGTATGGCGGGAGCCTCACGTTCGGCTACCTGGATATTATGGCACAAAACTATGATTTTACTGATGTTGGGTATACCAATATAGCCAGCTTTAATTATACCTATGTAGATATGATCAACCGCAATGCCGATATCTGGAATTCGAGCTACCGCGCAATTGCCAATTGTAACTACATACTGAATAATATTGATAAAAAGAAAAGCCTGTTTACCGGCCACAATTACGAACTGATAAAAGGCGAGGCGCTGGCTTTAAGAGCTTACCTGCATTTTGATATGCTCAGGATGTTTGCACCATCATACAAAAGCAAACCTAATGCAAGTGGCATCCCTTATATAACATCCGTCACGATCAAAAGCACCAAATTTTCGACAGTGAGCCAGGCGATTGATAGTGTTATTACCGATTTGAAAACCGCGAGAACGCTGTTCCGCTCCTCCGATCCTATCGTTTCTAATTATTCTGTTGGATATCCCGGCGATGACGGTGCACCCGAAGTTTCAGATGCTGATCTGTTTATGCAAAACCGCCGTCACCGCATGAACTATTTTACAACCTGCGGTGAACTTGCCAGGGCATACCTGTATAAAAATGATATGGTTAACAGCCTGGCTATGGCCAGGGAAGTGATCAATTCCAATCGTTTCCCGGCAACAAACGGAACCGACTTTAACCAGAGTGACAATACCAAAAAAGACCGCATCTTTTACAAGGAACTCATTAGCTGCTGGTACATCAATGATAACAAAGACATTAAAAGTTTCCTGCTGGCAGCGTTTGCAGGCGATGCACCTCTTTTTTCGCCAACGAGTACGCAGATAGATGATATCTACGAATCGGGGGCGGATGGTGCGGATGACTGGCGGTACAGGCAATGGTTTTTCAAAACGAAAGTTGGTTCCAGCAGCATTGAGCGTGCCCTGCTGCAAAAGTACCTTACTAATACCGCACCGGTAAAAAACCTGCATCCTTTGGTGGCACCGGCATTACGGCTCAGCGAAATGTATTACATAGCCGCCGAGGCCAGCTTTGATACCGACCCGCTTAAAGCTATGGATTACTATAATAAGGTTAGGAGGAGCCGGGGCATAGGAAACGATTTAACGGATATCCCGGCCAGGGCCGATTTTATTGGTCTGCTGCTGAAAGAAGCACGGAAGGAGTTTTACGGTGAAAGCCAGATCTTTTATATGTATAAAAGGTTAAATGTACCTATTAAAGCCGCTTCGGGAGTAAGCTACCCGGCTACCGACAAAGTATTTGTGATCCCGTTGCCGCCGGATGAAGAAGCTTTCAGAAATAACTAATAATAATGATGACGATGAAAAAGCAAATACTTTTTATACTGCTTGCGGGCACCATGTTATTTGGATGTAAGAAAGATGCCAAGTTTTTCTATGATTCAACCGATAATATTTATTTCAATTACCCTAAAAAAGATACGCTCACCTATTCGTTTGCGTATGATCCTACCCTTGTACAGGATACGGTGTGGATTCCGGTAATAATTTCGGGCAGGCGCAACCACCAAGCCCGGAACTTCACCATTAACACGGTTGATACAGCAACTACTGCCACAAGTCCGCTGCATTATATGGCCCTGAAATCAACATACACCATGCCTGCCGATTCGGGTGTAGTGAAGGTTCCGGTTGTCCTTAAAAATACCGATGCTGCACTCGAAAACAAATCGGTGATATTAACTATCCGCGTTTCGGGCAACGGCGATTTTACTAATAATATGCCCGATAGCCTGCGTAACAAAACCATTTTGTTCTCAAACCGGCTGGAAAAACCTTTCTGGTGGAATTCATGGCTGGATGAAGTAAAGGAATATGGCCGTACCAAACACCAGTTGTTTTTAATTACCTCGGGCACGCGCGATCTGATAGATTATAAAACCTATGGCGATCCTAATTTCCAGATCCCGCGCTGCCTGTACTATATTGAAAATACCAGGACTTTTTTAAGAAATCCTATCAGCTGGGTTCAGGAACACCCCGAAAAGGGCTATACCATAACCCCCAAAATAGGCACTAAAGACTACGAGTTTTACTACATCAATTCGCCAACCAAAAGGTTCCTGTATAAATATTTCCCCGAGGTTGGTAAATCCTATTTTATTGATAGCGAAACCGGGGCAAAAGTCACCATGGAATAATTCATAAAAAACAGCGTATCATGAAATTTAATCCTATAACTATTTGCGTTCTTTTAATCCTGGCCTTTTGTTCCTGCAAAAAGGACCTGGGTAACTATAACTATTCACCGCCTACCGAGCCCATTGTTGTTAACCTGCAGGATGCTACAGTTGATGCCACCATTGGCGATACCCTTGTATTACAACCATTCATCAGCTTTAAGGATGCAGACCCGGTCAAAGATCTGGAATTTGACTGGCGCATAACCGTCCAGGAAGAAGCCCGCAGTATTAACTATATAGGCTATCCCTTAAAAGTGGTTTACAGCCTTGCCCCCGGCGTGCGGGCAGCCAAGCTTACTGTTACCGATAAACGCAACAGTATAAAATATTTTTACGATTTTAAAATATCTGGCAAAACGCAGTTTTCAAAAGGTTTGGCGGTTTTAAGTGTGCAGGATGGCGTAACAAAGCTGTCGTTTGTTAAGGCAGACACTATTGGCGTACTTCCTGACCTGTATTTTGCCCTGCACCATGAAAATTTACCTGACAGCCCGTTGCAATTGTTTGCAAGGCCTGTGTTTTACCAGCCCGGCACCGTACAGGATTACTGGGTGATTTGTGCTGATGCTACCAAGAGCAGTATAATCATTGATGGCAGTACGATGCTCAAGAAAAAGGATTTCCCCGAGCAGTTTTTTTCGCCGCCACCAACAATAAAGCCCCAGGCATTTGAGGCTACAAAAGGTTGGGTATCGGGTATTATTAATGATAAACTGTACCTGAGCGTAACCAGCACAGCTCCGTTTGCCGAAGACTGGGGCAAGTTTGCAAACCCGGTAGCGGGTAATTATGAGTTGTCGCCATATTTTTCAAATACCAACAATTTCTTTTTCGGATACGATAAAAAGCGGTCGGCTTTTGTATCGTTCAGTGCATCAGGCGCTTATCTTGATACGCTTTATAATGTAAGCGGTACGGCGTTTAACCCGCAAAATCTGGGGATGAAAGAGGTGCTGTTTATGAAGCCGGTGTCTGGACGTAATTATGCGTTCATGAAAAGCAATGACGGGCAGATTTATGAATTTTCGTTCAATATTAACATGGACGATTATTCAAACACCCGCATGATCAGTGCCGATGATAAACGCATTTTTAAAGGGGCCGCGTTAATAAATGCCGATACCAAATGGCAGCGCTCATACCTGGATGTATTTTACTTTACGTCAAATGATAAGATCTATCGCTACAATCCGATCAACCAGGACCTGCGGGCGCTGGATGCTAATTTTCGCGGCAAAAAGGTAACCATGCTCAAACTTGATGACAATGATAATAAGCTTATTGTTGGGGTTGACGGTGCTTTGATGTTCCTGGATATCAGCGTTGGTGTTAACGGAACTATAAAACGAACGGTTACCGGCATCCCGGGGGCTCCGGTTGACGAAGTGTCTAAGAATTAACCTTTTATTTAAATCGACATGAAATTGATAAGGATCACAACATTCTTAATAGGCCTGCTCATGGCTGTATTAACCATTGCATCGTGCAAAAAAACAAAGGATACCATTAAAGAAGTGGTTGACCCGCCTGGTGCACCGGCCAAAACATGGCAGGAGCACTGGGGGCTCCATCACCAATTGTTAAAGCGGGTTTATTATGATGATAACGTGGCCATTTACTACGATAACAACATGGA
>Ga0136846_1241369_pt1 | contig 13932 bp, 14 predicted proteins | sample HopSoiMetagenom2_FD_96841 | JGI IMG/M metagenome (GOLD analysis project Ga0136846, IMG submission 96841) | Grasslands soil microbial communities from Hopland, California, USA - 2 Assembly 2016 (version 4) | ecosystem: Environmental > Terrestrial > Soil > Grasslands | place: USA: Hopland...
AGGGCGCGCCGGGTCGCCGGGCGTTCGCCTGCCCGCCGCTCGACGTCCCGCAGCGCCCGGCCGAGGAGCTGCTGCCCGCGCGCCTGCGCCGCGAGCACGAGGCGCGGCTGCCCGAGGTCTCCGAGCCGGAAATCGTGCGCCACTACGTCAACCTGTCCAAGCGCAACTTCGACCTGGACTCCGGCTTCTACCCGCTCGGGTCGTGCACGATGAAGCACAACCCGCGCCTGCACGAGCGCGTCGCCGCTCTGTCCGGGCACGCGCGCCTGCACCCGCTGCAGCGCTCCGAGCACGCGCAGGGCGCGCTCGAGCTGATGTGGAACCTCGAGCGGGCGCTGGCCGAGATCGCCGGCCTGCCGAACGTCTCCCTGCAGCCGAGCGCCGGGTCGCACGGCGAGCTGGCCGGCGTGCTGCTCACGCGCGCCTACCACGAGGACCGCGGCGAGCAGCGCCCCAAGGTGCTCACGCCGGACACCGCGCACGGCACGAACCCGGCCACGGTGACCATGGCGGGCTGCACGGTGGTCAAGGTCGGCACGAACGACGACGGCGGCGTCGACCTCGACGACCTGCGGGCCAAGGCCGACGAGGACGTCGCCTGTCTGATGCTGACCAACCCCAACACGCTGGGGATCTTCGACCGCAACGTCGAGGAGATCGCGCGGATCGTGCACGGCGTCGGCGCGACGCTCTACTACGACGGGGCGAACCTCAACGCGATCATGGGCAAGGCCCGCCCGGGCGACATGGGCTTCGACATCGTGCACTTCAACCTGCACAAGTCGTTCACGCAGCCGCACGGCGGCGGCGGTCCGGGCTCCGGCCCGATCGCGGTCAGCGACCGCATCGCGCCCTACCTGATGCGGCCGGTGATCGTGCGCGAGGAGGATCCGTCCGGCGGCCCGGCGACGTTCGGGCTGGACTACGACCGCCCCAAGTCGATCGGGCGCCTGCGCGGGTTCCAGGGCAACTACGGCACGTTCGTGCGGGCCTACGCCTACATCCGCTCGCTCGGCGCCGAGGGGCTCAAGGACGCGTCCGAGACGGCCGTGCTCAACGCGAACTACCTCCTCGCGCGGCTGCGCACGCTCGGCGTGACCGACGAGCTGCCGCTCGCGTTCGGTGAGCGCTGCATGCACGAGTTCGTGCTCTCGGGCGCGCCGATGAAGAGGGACCTCGGCATCCGCACCCTGGACCTCGCCAAGCGCCTGCTCGACTTCGCCTTCCACCCGCCGACCGTCTACTTCCCGCTGCTGGTGGAGGAGGCGCTGCTCGTCGAGCCGACGGAGACCGAGACCAGGGAGACGCTGGACGCCTTCGCGCAGGCGCTCGCCGAGATCCTCCGCGAGGCGGCCGACGACGCGAGCGTCGCCCGCGAGGCGCCCTACACGACGCCGGTTCGCCGTCTGGACGAGGCCGAGGCGAACCGCCGCCCGGTCATCCGTCAGCCGCTGTCGTAGCGCGCGGGCGCGGCGGCCGCGAAGGCCGCGGCGTCGGCCCCGTCGAGCACGACCTCCGGCACCGGGCCACTCCGCGCCCGCGCGGTGAGGCGCTGCAGCGGCAGCGGGGCGTCGGAGGCCAGCAGGATCACGTTGCCGCCCTGGCGGCCGCGCAGGACCTTCCGGGTGGCGATCACCACGAGGTGGGCGAAGGCGGCGGCGAGCGCGGCGGCGACCGGGTGCGCGCGCGAGCCGTCGCGGCCGCGCCGCATGATCGCCGGGTGCTCGACGGCGTTGACGGCCAGCCACCCGCGCGGGCGCAGCGCGCGCCGCGCGAGGGCGGCGAACTCGACCGTCGTGAGGTGCTCGGGGACCTCCATGGCGACGAAGGCGTCGACGACGACGAGGTCCAGCGAGGCGGGCCGCCGGCGCTCCAGCACGCCGCGGCCGTCGCCGACCCGGACCCGCAGGCGCGGGGAGGGGAACAGCCCGAGGTGCTCGCGGGCCAGGAGCACGAGCGCGTGGTCGACCTCCGCGACCTCCTGGCGGGATCCGGGGCGCACGGCCGCGATGTACCGCGGCAGCGTGAAGCCGCCGCCGCCGACGTGCAGCGCGTCGATCGCGGCGCCCGCCGGCGCGAGCGCGTCGGCGGCGTCCGCGAGACGCCGGACGTAGGCCCAGTCGATGCGGCGCGGGTCGCGCAGGTCGACGTGCGAGGCGTCCTCGCCGTCCAGCCGCAGGGTCCGGCGCCAGGGGCGCCCGTGCTCGGGGATGACCTCGGCCAGGGCGAGGTCGGTATGGCGGGTCACGGTGCGCGCCGACCACCCCCGATCGCCGCGGCGCCCTCGCGTCGGCTGCGGCATCCGCAGCGGCCCCGCTCAGGTCACGGACGCACGCCGGACTGCGGGCGGGTCTCGTGGTCGCCCGAGCCGGGCTGCTCGTGGTGGGCCTCGTGCGCCGGCTCGCCGGGCGCCCCGGGGACCGGCTCGGCGGCGAGCCGCTCGGTGACGGTGGTCTTGGCCGTCAGCCAGCTGAACGCGGCCTGGGAGGCGTCGTTGACGGCCGATGCCGTGAGCACCAGGTTGACCACCCGCGACTCGCGCGGGCGCAGCACGCGCAGGCCGACCAGGCCGAGCGCGCTCCACATGCCGACGCACCGCGTGCACGTCAAGACCTCGCCCATCACGTAGCGCAGCCCCTCGCCCTTGGGGCGCCGGCCGTCCTGCGTCTGCTCGACGAACGGCTCGCGCACCCAGGCCTCGACCTTCTCCTTGGCCACGAGCTTGGCCAGGGCGAAGGTGGCCACGCCGAGCGGCACGGCCTCCGCGGGCTGCACCGGGTCGTCGCGCTGCTCGCGACCGGCGACGAGGATCGCGCCCAGCAGCGCGCTCCAGCCGGCGGTCAACGCGGCGTAGTTCGTGGCCGACGCCGGCTTGTGCTCGAGTTCGGAGGCCACGCCGGGGCGGTACCCGAGCGCTCCGGCGCGGAGTCGCGCACGTCTGCGCGGCGACGGGCGCGAAAATCGCGATTGACACATCGCGCGCCGGGGAAGGATGGGGTCGCGACGGTTGAACCGTCGTCCGGCCACGCCCCCCAGGCCGGTCTTGTCCGCGAAGGGCGTCGTCCCGGCCTGCCGTCCTTGGTCGTCAGCCCCCCAGGCGACCTCCGACCGCCGGGACGACGCCCTCGCTATGTTGCGGCGCCCAGTGCGCATCTTCTCCGGCATCCAGCCCACGGGGCGCAAGCACCTCGGCAACTACATCGGTGCGATCCGGCAGTACGTGGCCGGCCAGGAGCGCGCCGCGCAGAGCGGCGACGAGGCGATCTTCTGCATCGTGGACCTGCACGCGACGACCGTCGCCTACGACCCCGCCGTCCTGCGCGAGCGGCTCTACGACACGGCGGCGATCCTGCTCGCGGCCGGCCTGGACCCGCGGCGCGCGATCCTCTTCCGCCAGAGCGACGTGCACGAGCACACCGAGCTGGCCTGGCTGCTCAGCTCGGTCACCGCTCTGGGCGAGCTGCAGCGGATGCACCAGTTCCGCGACAAGTCGCTGGCCCAGCGCGAGCTGGTGTCGGCGGGCCTGCTCTTCTACCCGGTGCTCATGGCCGCCGACGTGCTCGCCTACCGCGCCCAGGAGGTGCCGGTCGGCGAGGACCAGCGCGAGCATCTCGAGCTCATGCGCGACGTGGCGCGCCGCTTCAACGCGCGCTACCGGGAGGGAACGTTCATCGTCCCCGAGGGGCGCATCCCGCAGGTCGGGGCGCGGATCATGGACCTGCAGGACCCCGAGCGGAAGATGTCGACGACCGGCAGCACCGAGGAGGGGACGCTCTTCGTGCTCGACGAGCCCGCGGCGATCCGGAAGAAGTTCCGCCGGGCGGTGACCGATTCGGGCACCGACATCCGCCGCGCGCCCGACAAGCCGGGCGTGACCAACCTCATCGACATCCTCTCCGTCGCCCGCGGGAGGACGCCGGAGGCGGTCGAGGCCGAGATGGCCTCGGCGCGCGGCTACGGCGAGCTCAAGACGGCGGTCGCCGACGCGGTCACCGACATGCTCGCACCGGTGCGCGAGCGCTACGGCGAGCTGCGGGGAGACGAGGACCGGCTGGAGGAGGTCCTCGCCGAGGGCGCGCGGAAGGCGCGCGCGATCTGCGGCGGCGTCTTGGCCGACGCGCGCGACGCGATGGGCGTCGGGCCGCGCCCGCACGCCTGATCCCAGGGCGCGCGTGCGGCGGCTCGTCTGGCTCGTCGGCGCCGTCGTCCTCGTCGACACGATGTTCTACGCGGCGATCACGCCGCTGCTGCCCGAGCTGGCCGACCGGCTCGACCTCGGCAAGGGCGCCGCCGGCGTGCTGATGGCCGCCTATGCGGCGGGCACGCTCGTCGGCGCGCTGCCCGGCGGGTGGCTGGCCGCGCGCGCCGGCGTGCGCCCGACGGTCCTCGTCGGGGTGGCCCTGATGGCCGTCGCCGGCCTCACCTTCGCCTTCGCCGACGCGGTCGTCCTGCTCGACGCCGCGCGCTTCCTGCAGGGCGTCGGCGGCGCGTGCTCGTGGGCGGGCGGCATGGCCTGGCTGGCCGCCGGCTCGCCGCCCGACCGCCGCGGCGAGGTGATCGGCACGGCGCTCGGGGCGGCGATCTTCGGCGTGCAGCTGGGGCCGCTCGTCGGCGCGGTGGCCACGGCCGTCGGCCAGGGCCCGGCATTCGCCTCGGCGGCCGTCCTCGGCGGCGCGCTCGCGGTCTGGGCGCGCCTGACGCCCGCGCCGGCCGGTGCCGGCCGCGCCCCCGGCACGCCCCTGCGCGCGCTGGGCGACGCCGGGATGCGCGCCGGGATGGCCGTCACCGCGCTACCCGCCGTCGCGTTCGGCCTCGTCGACGTCCTCGCCCCGCTGCGGCTGGATGCGCTCGGCGCCCCCGGCCTCGCCATCGGCGCGGTGTTCTTCGCGGCGGCCGCGGTCGAGGGCGTCATCAGCCCGGCCGCCGGCCGCGCGTACGACCGCCGCGGCGGGGCGGTCGTCGTCCCGGCCGGCCTCGCCGCGTCGGGCCTGGCGCTGCTGCTCCTGCAGGCGCCGCGCGCAGCGCTGACCTACGGCGGCGCGGTCGTCCTGACCGCCGGCGCGATGGGCACGCTATGGGCGCCCGCGGGCGGGATCCTGAGCCGCGCGGCCGATCGGATCGGGCTCGAGCAGGGGTACGCGTTCGCGTTCTTCAACCTGGCCTGGGCGGGCGGCTTCATGCTCGGCTCGGGCGCCGGCGGGGCGGCCGCCGGCGCGGCCGGCGACGCGCTGCCCTACGGGGTGCTGGCGGCCGTGTTCCTGGCCGCGGCGGCCGCCGCGCGCGGTGCCGTTCGTCGGAACGGGGCGGTACGGTCCCCCGCGTGACCGTCGCCACGCTCGAGCTCGACCTCGAGGTCTTCAGTGGCCCGTTCGACCTGCTCCTCACGCTCGTCCTGCGCGAGGAGGTCGACCTGTTCGAGGTCGACCTGGCCGACGTCGTCGTGACCTACCTCGACTTCCTGCAGGCGCGCGGCGAGCTCGACCTCGAGGCCGCGACCGAGTTCCTCGTCCTCGTCGCGGCGCTGCTCGAGCTCAAGTCGCGGCTGATGCTGCCCGGCGAGGACGAGGAGCTCGCAGAGCTCGAGCCGGACGAGGCGGCCGAGGAGCTGCTGGCGCGGATGCTGGAGGCGGCCCGGTACCGCCGCGCCGCCGACTACCTCGCCGGGCGCCTGGACGGCGAGGCGGGACACCGCTTCCGCTGCGCGCCGCTGCCGCCACAGCTGCGGCGCTTCCGGGCGCAGGACGCGACGGCGGTCTACGACGCCGATCGGCTCGGCCAGGCGATCGGCGCCCTGCTGCGCATGCCCGCCGCGCTCAGTCTGGGCCACCTCACGATCCCGCGGGTGAGCGTCACCGAGCGCCTCGCTCACCTGCGCTCCCTGCTGCGGCGCGGCGGGTGCTCGTTCGACGACGCCGTCCGCGGTGCCGACCGCACGACGGTGGCGGTGACGCTCTTCGCGCTGCTCGAGCTCTACAAGCGGGGCGAGGCGACCTGGGAGCAGGAGGAGCCGTTCGGCGAGATCGCCCTGCGCCCGCGCGCCGGGGTGACGCAGACGGTCGTCGTGCCGCTGCGGGGCGTCGCGTGACGGGCGAGCTCGCGCGGACCGTCGAGGCGCTGCTCTTCCTCGCGCCCGAGCCGGTGGCCGTGTCCGAGCTCGCCGCGGCGGCCGACTGCGACGAGCAGGAGCTCGCCCAGGCCATCGCCGAGCTGGGCGCGGCCTACGCACCGGGCCGCCGCGGCCTGGTCCTGCGCGAGGTCGCCGGCGGCTACACGCTGGCCACCGCGCCCGAGGCCGAGCCCGCCGCCCGCCGTCTGCTGGCCCGCCCGCGCACACCGCCGCTGACCCCGGCGCAGGCCGAGACGCTGGCCATCGTCGCCTATCTGCAGCCGGTCTCGCGGCCCGAGGTCACGCGCATCCGCGGCGTGAGCGCGGATTCGGCCGCGGCGACCCTGCTCGAGCGCGGCCTCGTCGAGGAGGCCGGCCGCTCGCAGTTCGGCGCCGTGCTCTACCGCACGACCTCGCTCTTCCTGAAGCTCTTCGGTCTCGCGTCGCTCGAGCAGCTGCCCGACCCGGCGGCCTGGGACCCCACCCCCGACGAGGAGGCCGACCTGCGCGACCGGCTGCTGCGGGCCGGGGAGGCGCGGGCGGGCGGGACGGCGCAGACGTAGACCCGAGGGAGGCGGCGTTCTCGGCGGATGCTGCAGTCACGGACGTGGGGCGTCCGTTTCTGCGGTCGCGACTGCCCGCGCCGTCAGGCGGCCTTCGCGGCGAGCTGCCCACACGCCGCGTCGATGTCGCGGCCGCGGGTGAGGCGGACGGTCGCCTCCAGGCCGTGCTCCTCGAGTACCGCGCGGAACGCGGCGATCGCCTCGCGGCTCGAGCCGTCGTACATGCCGGTCGGGTTGTACGGGATGAGGTTGACCTTGTAGCGGCGGCGGTCGAGCAGCGCGGCGAGCTGCAGGGCCTGCTCGTAACGGTCGTTCACGCCGGCCAGCATCACGTACTCGATGAAGATCCGCCGGCGTTTGCGCTCGTAGAAGCGGTCGCAGGCCTCGAGCACCGCGCGCAGCGGATAGCGCTCGTTGACAGGCATGATCTGCGAGCGCAGGGCGTCGTCCGCCGCGTGCAGCGACAGCGCGAGGCGGACCGGCAGGTCGCTGTCGGCGAGCCGGTCGATGCCCGGCACCCAGCCCACCGTCGAGATCGCCGTGCGGCGGTTAGCGATGCCAAGGTCGGGCAGCCGCCGGCAGGCGTCGAGCACGCCGTCGAGGTTCATGAGCGGCTCGCCCATGCCCATGAAGACCGCGTGGTCGACCGCCGACATGCGTCGGAAGTGCAGCGCCTGGTCGAGGATCTCCCAGGCGGTGAGGTTGCGGCCGAACTTCATCTGCCCGGTCGCGCAGAAGGTGCAGGTCAGCGGGCAGCCGGACTGCGAGCTCAGGCACAGCGAGCGCCGGCCGTCGCGGTAGCGCATGAGCACGGCCTCGACCGGCCGGCCGTCGCGCCGGGTCGTGAACAGGGCCTTGACCGTTCCGTCGCGCGCGTGCGCCTCGTCGATCAGCTCCAGCGTGGAGAACGGGACGTCCTCGTGCAGGCGCGACCGCAGCGCGACCGGCAGGTCCGTCATGGCCGCGTAGCCGTCGGCCCCGCGCGCCACCCACGCCCACGCCTGGCGGGCGCGGAAGGCCGGCTGGCCGTAGTCGGCCAGGCGCGCGCTGAGGAGGTCGAGGTCCACGCCGACAGCGTAGAACCATGCAGTCGATGCGCCTGGCCAAGCACCTCGCCCACGCGGGCGTCGCCTCCCGCCGCGCCGCGGAGGCCTTGATCGCCGACGGGCGCGTCGCGGTCGACGGCGAGGTCGCGACCGACCCGGCGCGCGACGTCACGGGCGAGGAGGCGATCACCCTCGACGGACGGCCGGTGGCGCCGCCGCGGCGCGAGCGCGTCGTCTTCGCCGTCAACAAGCCGGCCGGGGTCGTCTCGACGGCGCGCGACACCCACGGCAGGCCGACCGTGGTCGACCTCGTCGCCCGGCGCGACGAGAGCGGCGCCCGGCTGTACCCGGTCGGCCGGCTGGACGCCGACACGACCGGGCTGCTGCTGCTGACCGACGACGGCGACCTGGCCCACCGCCTCACCCATCCGCGCTACGAGGTGCCCAAGACCTACCGCGCCCGGGTGCAGGGTGGGCGGGTGCCGGAGCGAGCGCTGCGCGCCCTGCGCGAGGGCGTCGCGCTCGACGACGGGCGGACGGCGCCCGCACACGTACGCCAGCTCGCGCCCGGCGAGCTCGAGCTGACCCTCCGTGAGGGGCGCAAGCGCCAGGTGCGGCGCATGTGCGCGGCGGTCGGCCATCCCGTGCAGGCGCTGCAGCGCGTCGCCTTCGGGCCCCTGCGCCTCGGCGACCTGCCGCCCGGCGCCGCGCGCCGGCTCACGCCGGCCGAGGTGGCGCGGCTGCGCAGCGCCGCGGCCGCCGGCCCTACCCGCCGCGCTCGTAGGTCGCCGTGAGCGTCCCCTGCCCGCCCGCGCGCCCGGCCAGCACGCGCAGCACGGTTGCGCTGTCGGCACCCGCCGGCAGACCGCTGGGCCGGCGCAGCCAGTAGATCGAGAAGACGTAGCGGTGGCGCCCGCCGCCCTGTGGCGGGCAGGGCGCGCCCCACCCGGCGGCGCCGAAGCCGTTGCGCCCCTGGGCGGCGCCGCGCGGCAGCGCCGCCGGTCCGAGCCGCCGGACCCGCGGTGCCAGGCCGAAGACGGTCCAGTGCACGAAGGTGGCGCCCGGCGCGTCGGGATCGGCGACGACCAGCGCAAGCTCGCGCGCGCCCTTCGGCGGCCGCGACCAGCGCAGAGCCGGCCGCGCGCCCGCGCCGTCGCACGTGAAGCGCGCGGGCAACTGGCCGCCGTCGGTGAGGTCGGGCGAGACGAGGGTCAGCGTCGTCGGCGGCTCGGGCCGGGTCTCGGTGACGCCCCCGCCGCCGGCTCCGCAGCCGGCGAGGGCGAGCGTCGCGGCCAGCGCACCTGGCATGATGCCGCGCGCGATGCGCCTCTTCGCCCTCCGTGGCGCCACGACCGTCGACCGGAACGACGCCGAGGCGATCCTCGCCGCGACCGAGGAGCTCATGCAGGAGATCTTGGCGCGCAACGAGGTCGGCCCCGACGACGTGGTCAGCTGCGTCTTCACCTCCACCTCGGACCTCAATGCCGCGTTCCCGGCCACGGCGGCGCGGAAGCTGGGGTTCGAGAGCGTGCCGCTGCTGTGCGCTCAGGAGATCGACGTCCCCGGCGCGCTGCGCAGCGTCATCCGCGTGCTCATGCACTACCACGCACCGGACGAGCACCGCGTGCGCCACGTCTACCTCAAGGAGGCGCGGACGCTGCGCACCGACCTCGAGGCGGCACAATAGGCCGCCATGGCCCTCGAGTTCAGCGAGCGCATCCGGCGCATCCCGACCTATCCGGCCGCGGCGGCGTACGCCCTCCCCGAGGACGTCGCGCACATGGCCTCCAACGAGACGCCCGACCCGCCGCTGCCCGCCGTGCAGGAGGCGATCGCGCGCACGCTCGGCCGCCTGAACCGCTACCCGGACCCGACGAACGCGGCGCTGCGCCGGGCCCTGAGCGACCGCTACGGCGTGCCCGCGTCGCGCATCGCGATCGGCAACGGCTCGTGCGACGTCCTGCTGGCCGCCGGCGAGGTCCTGCTCGAGCCGGGCGCCGAGCTCGTGCACGCGTGGCCCTCGTTCTCCGTCTATCCGCACCTGGAGGCCGCCTCCGGGGCCCGGGCGATCCGCGTGCCCCTCGACGACCGCGAGGAGCACGACCTCGACGCGATGCTGCGCGAGGTCACGGTCGCCACGCGGCTGGTGATCGTGTGCAACCCCAACAACCCGACGAGCACCGCGCTGCCGCTGGACCAGATCGCCGACTTCGTGGCCGCCGTCCCGCGCCACGTCTGCGTCCTGCTCGACGAGGCCTACTGCGAGTTCACCATGCTCGACGACCCCGACGCCTCGATCGACCTGCTCGCCCGCCACCGCAACCTCGTGCTGCTGCGGACCTTCAGCAAGGTCTACGGGCTGTGCGGGCTGCGCGTCGGCTTCGCCCTCTGCGGCGAGGAGCGCTTCGTGCAGGCGGTCGACCAGGTGCGTCAGCCCTTCTTCTGCAACGCCGCGGCGCAGGCTGCCGCGATCGAGGCGCTGCGCCATCAGGACGAGGTCAGCGCGCGGGTGGAGCGCGCCATCGTCGCCCGCGTCGACGTCGAGAGCGGCCTGGAGGAGCTCGGGATCGCCCCGGCCGAGTCGCAGGCCAACTTCTGCTGGTTTGACCTCCCGCTGCGCGACGGCGAGGACCCCGCCGACAAGGAGGCCGCCGTCGTCGGAGGGCTGGCCGAGCGGGGAGTCCTGGTGCGGGCGGGATCCGCGCTGGGCAAGGCCGGGGCGCTGCGCGTGACGTACGGGACGCCGCGCGAGAACGACCGCTTTCTGGAGGCGCTGCGCGAGGTGCTCTAGCGCGCCATGACCGATTTCCTCGCCGCGCTCGAGCCCGCCGATCGCGAGGCGCTGCTGGCGCTCGGCACGCGACGCCGCTACCCGGCGGGCGTGACGATCGCCCACGAGCATGACGAGGTGGGCAGCGTGCTCGTCGTGCTCGAGGGGCAGGTCAGCGCCTCGACGCTGGGCGCCGAGGGCCACGAGGTCCTGTTCGGCGTCGCCGGCCCGGGGCAGATCGTCGGCGAGTTGGCCGCGCTGCGCGGGGCGCCGCGGTCGGCGACCCTGCGCGCGCGCACCGACGTCACCGCGCAGGTCGTGCGGGCCGCCGACTTCCGGCGCTTCCTGCAGACCGTGCCGAAGGCCGCGATGGCCGTCCTGGACACCGTCATGGACAGGCTGGACGCCGCCGACGCCATGCGGCGCGAGATGGCGTCGCTCGACGTCGTGGCCCGCGTGGCCCGCCGCCTCGTGGATCTCGGCGAGCGCTTCGGCGCCGCCGGCGCCGACGGCCGCGTCGAGGTGAGCGTCACCCACGAGGAGCTCGCGGCCTGGACCGGAGCCTCGCGCGAGTCCGTCACCAAGGGGCTGCAGGTGCTGCGCACCCTCGGCTGCGTGGCCACCCACCGCGGGCACATCACCGTGCTCGACCAGGCCAAGCTGCGCCGCCGCGCCGCGCTCGACGCACCCTGACCGCCGGCCGCGGCGCCGTTGCCGCGGGGGGCGGTCGTCCGCTACCATCGCCGCCGGCATGGGCCCCAGCCCCGACAGCGCCAGCTCGACCTCCGCGGCCCGCGCGCTGTCCGCCTACGCCTACTCCTACGCCTTCGCCTGGCGATTTAGCTAGGCGCTCGGCCGGCTCCCGGGAGCCGTCCCTCAGTGGCCTTTGGGCCGAGCGCCGCTCCCCACCCGTCCCTACCCTGGTCAGGCACAGAAAGGCACCGAAGGCATGATGATCGTGATGAAGCAGACGGCGACGGACGACGAGGTCCAGGCCGTCATCGACCGCATCCAGTCGGCCGGCGCGCGCGCCCACCCCAGCCGCGGGGCCGAGGTGACGGTCATCGGGGCGATCGGCGACGTCGAGCGCGAGATCCAGGTCGCCGAGCTCGGCCTCGAGACGGCGCCCGGCGTGGACCGCGTCGTCCCGATCCTCAAGCCCTACAAGCTCGCCTCCAAGCAGTTCAACCACGACGAGCCCTCCGTCCTGCGGATCGCCGGTGCGCCGGTCGGCGGCGAGCACTTCGCGCTCATCGCCGGGCCGTGCACCGTCGAGACGCGCGACCAGACGCTGTCGGCCGCCCACGCGGTCAAGGCCGCGGGCGCGACCATGTTCCGCGGCGGCGCCTACAAGCCGCGCACGTCGCCCTATGCGTTCCAGGGGCTGGGCCAGGAGGGGCTGCGCGTGCTGGCCGAGGCCAAGGCCGAGACCGGGCTCCCGGTGGTCACCGAGCTGATGGACGCGCGCGACATCGAGCCGCTGCGCGACGTGGCGGACGTCGTGCAGATCGGCGCGCGCAACATGCAGAACTACCCGCTGCTCTCCGAGGTCGGCCGCTCGGGGTTGCCGGTCCTCGTCAAGCGCGGCCTGTCCGCCACCCTCGACGAGCTGCTCATGGCGGCCGAGTACGTGCTCAAGGAGGGCAACCCCAACGTGATGCTGTGCGAGCGCGGCATCCGCACGTTCGAGACGGCCTACCGCTTCACGCTCGACCTGACCGCGATCCCGGTGCTCAAGCAGCTCACGCACCTGCCCGTCATCGTCGACCCCAGCCACGCCGCGGGGCGGCGCGACCTCGTCGGCCCGCTCAGCCTGGCCGCGGCCGCGGCCGGCGCCGACGGCCTCATCGTCGAGGTCCACCCCGACCCCGAGCACGCGATCTGCGACGGGCCGCAGCAGCTGCGTGCCGACGACTTCGCCGCCTACGCGGAGAAGGTCGAGCTGGTGGCGAGCATCGCCGGGAAGAGCTTCCGCGCCGCGCGGGCGAGCGCTTGAACATCGCCGTCGTCGGCGTCGGGCTGATCGGAGGGTCGGTCGGGCTGGCGGCGCGCAGCCGGCTGCAGGCGACCGTCCGCGGCTTGGACGTCGCCGGCGGCGAGCGCGCGCTGGCGGCCGGCGCCGTCGACCGCATGGCCGAGGACCTGCCCGACGCCCTGCGCGACGCCGACGCGGCCTTCGTCTGCGTCCCGGTCGGCGCGCTGGCCGAGGTCGTGCGCGACGTCCTGGCCGCCGCACCGGCCGGCTGCGTCGTGACCGACGTCGGCTCGACCAAGCGCGGCGTCGTCCGCGCGATCGACGACGAGCGCTTCGTCGGCGGCCACCCGTTGGCCGGCGCCGAGGCGGCGGGCGTCGAGCACGCGCGCGAGGACCTCTTCGAGCAGGCGGGCTGGTACCTGACCCCGACGGCGACGACGTCGGGCATCCTGCTCCAGCGGCTGCATCGCATCATCACGGGCCTGGGCGCCCGGCCCGTCGCCGTCGACGCCGACACGCACGACCGCGTGATGGCCGCCGTCTCGCACCTGCCGCACGTGATCGCCAACGTCCTCGTCGCCCAGGCGACGTCGGTGCTACGCGGCCCGCCCGCCGAGGGCTCGGGGCGCGCGCGCGGCGTCCCGGTGATCGGCCCGAGCTTCCGCGACGCCACGCGGGTGGCGGGTGCCCACCCGCGGCTGTGGCGCGAGATCTACGCCGCCAACGCCGACGCGCTCGGCGAGGCCATCGACGCCGCCGTCGCCCGCCTGCAGGAGGCGCGCGCGGCGCTGGCCGGCGGCGACGTCGAGGCGCTCGGAGCGTGGCAGGCCGCGGCCGGCGAGGATCGCCGCGCGCTGCTGGAGGCCGCGCTGGCGGGCGGACCGCTGCGCGAGGTGCGCCTGGCCGTGCCCAACCGGCCCGGGGTCGTCGCCGAGCTCGCGCTGTCCCTCGGCCGGGCGGGGGTCAACATCGCCGACCTCGCGCTCTCGCCTTCCCCGGACGGCACGACGGGCGAGGTCGCGCTCTGGGTCCCCGCGGCTCGCGCCGGCGAGGCGGCCGCGCTCTGCGTCCCGCTCGCGCTCGGGCCCGTCCGCAGCGGCGAGGACCCGGAGTGAGCGCCGTCTTCGTCGAGCCGGCCGGGCCGCTGCGCGGCGCGCTGACGCCGCCGCCGGACAAGTCGATCAGCCATCGCGCCGCCCTGCTGGCCGGGATGTGCGCGGAGCCGGTGCGGATCGGCAACTACCTCGACGCCGCCGACACGCGCTCCACCCTCGACGCCGTCGCCGCCCTGGGAGCGCGCGTCGAGCGGACCCCGGGGACCGACCTGGTCGTGCACGGCGTCGGGCTGCGCGGCGCGCAGCCGCCCGCGCAGGCCATCGATGTCGGCAACGCCGGCACGCTGATGCGCCTGCTGCCGGGCTGGCTGGCCGGGCAGGAGGGCCGGCGCTTCACGCTCGACGGGGACGCATCGA
>Ga0136846_1219273_pt1 | contig 13931 bp, 7 predicted proteins | sample HopSoiMetagenom2_FD_96841 | JGI IMG/M metagenome (GOLD analysis project Ga0136846, IMG submission 96841) | Grasslands soil microbial communities from Hopland, California, USA - 2 Assembly 2016 (version 4) | ecosystem: Environmental > Terrestrial > Soil > Grasslands | place: USA: Hopland...
CGCAGCGTCGCCTCCCAGCACGAGGTCTGCGTCGAGCGGTCCCGGTCCGATACCGCTCTGGAGCTCGGCGATTGCCTCATCGAGCCGCGTCTGGAGCGCTGTGAGAATCGCGAACCGGCTGTCGAGCACCGGCGCCGTACTGACGCCCGCCTGGCTATAAGGAATATCGCCCCACATGTCGGAAGCCGAGCCGATCGTGAGCGCTTCCCACACTTTGGTAATGCCGAGCCAGGTCGAGTCCCCGGCCGCAGTGACCTTGTCTTCGACCTGCCGGATGTCGATGAGCCCGCCGCCGCCATATACGAGGACCCAGTCTCCCTGGTTGGCAGCGATGTTAGAGGCTTCACCAAACACATACTGCGCCGCCTGCTGCACGAACCGCGAGTTGGTGCCGTTGCACGACTGCACCCACTCGCACATCATCATGGCGACGGTCCCCTCCTGAAAACCGAACTGGGCCGCCTGGATACCGATAAAGAGCTGGCGGGATGACGCGGCTGTCGGAAGGTTTGGGTTGTTGGTCAGCTTCCCACCCGTGAGGAAATCGTTACACGCCGAGGTGCTGACGACCAGTCCCAAGGCGACCATCGCGACCTTCATCGAGTGACGCATAGATCGGCCTCCGGGCTAGTTGTTGAGGGTGATCGCAATCGCGAAGGACCGCGTTTGCGGATTGTTGAAGTAGTCCACACCGGCGGCGCCCGCCCCTGCCGAAATCGCTCCGCCCAGATTGGTCTCGGGGTCGTAGCCCGTGTACTTGGTCCAGGTAAGGAGGTTGCGACCGGCGAGGCGCAGGTCGATGCTCGAGAATCCGAGGGTCCGGTGGACCCAGGCCTGATCGAGCGTGAAGGTGACCGAAATCTCCCGCAGCTTGACGAAGCCTGCGTCTTCGATGCAGGGCTCGTCGATACCGATGAACGGGCAGGCCACGACGTTCCGGTAGTAGTACTCGCCGATATGCACCGTTTGACCGGCGCCCGGGCCAACGACGGGGCCGTTAAAGAACCCTCCCTGTCCGATCACATGATCATTGCCTGTGCAGGATGTCGGGTCATTGCGGTTGGTGCACGTGGCGCGAATCTCCGTGTCCTTATGCACGCCGTAGCTCCACAGCGCGCCTTTTGTCCCGTTCCAGATCTGTCCGCCGTTCCGGATGTCGAGCAGCCCGGAGACTTGCACTTTCTTGTACCGGAACGACGAGCGCAGGCCGGCCGTCCACTTGTAATTGGGGTCCATCACGATGCGTAGATCGTTATCCTGCACCGGGTAGCCGTTTGCTCCGATGTAGAGCGCACCATGGGGCTGATCCGCGCAGACTGCGCCGAGTGAATCCGTTCCTCCACCCGGAGCGGTCACTGTGAGCTGGCCGCTGGAGATCCCGCAGCGAATGAAACCGCTCCCCAGGTACACGCCGAATGGTTGGCCCTTCATCGCCACCTGGTTGTTGAAATCGCCGATTACGATGAAGTCCTCGGCGCCCACCGACAGAACCTTGTTGCGGTTCTGCGCCCACTGGAGTCCGATGTCCCAGCCGTACGTCGCCTTCTGGATCGGCCGCATGTTGAGCGAAACTTCCCAGCCACGGTTGCGGATACTCGCGGCGTTCGTGGCCTCCGCGAAGTAACCGGTCGACGGTGCGAGGGGCTCCGTGAGAATGACATCCTTCGACTCTTTGTTGTACCAAGTGATTCTTGCGTCCGCCTGATCGTGAAAGAACCCGAGGTCGACGCCGGCTTCCAGCTCTTTCGACCGCTCCGGCCGCAGGCTGGTCGCGGCCTTGAGCTCGGAGCGCGTGACAAGCCCGCCGATGCCGGCTTGTGAGGGCGTATTGCCGGTGCCTTGTGCAATGCCGTTCAGGATCGCGCTCGAAAGTGTCTGCGAAGTGAAGTAGGGCAGAGGTTCTACGCCGGCCTCGCCGTAGGCGATACGCGCCTTGCCGTAGGAGAGGAACGACAGGCGCTCGCCTGTGGCCTTGGTGAATTCCCACGCGGCGCTCCCTTTGGGGAACCAACTGCGCAGGTTCGTCGTGCCGAACGTGGACGAGCCGTCATTACGCAATGCCGCGGTAAGGTGCAACTGATCCCAGAGATCGAGTGTCCCCTGGCCGAACCACGACGCATCGTGAATCACGACCTCTTGGTCGATGGGCAGATCCTGGTTCACGGTATTGGCGAGCTTGAACGGCTGCGGCGCGACCAGCGTGCGCCCCACCGTGCCGAGCTGGCGCTGGTTCCGCACGTTCAGATTCTGACCGATCGTAACGGACCCGCTCATGTTCGGATTGAGGGTGTAGTTTGCCGTCCCGGTGAGGTTGTGATCGATCACGTAGTTCACGATCTTGCCTTCCGTCACCCGCCCGTCAATGCATGGCGATGACGTGGTGATCGGACAGCCCTCGAGTCGCTCGTCGGTCGCGTAATCCGCTCCCAACGTGTAGTTGAGCCTGAGCCAGCTGATCGGCAGGTATTCGGCATTCACGTTGCCGAACACACGCCCGAGCTTCGATTGGTTGCTCTGCTCGTAGATAGTCCAGAACGGGTTGTCGAACACCCGGTCGGTCTCCAAGGCCCCATCCGTGGGATGCTGGACGCCGAAGTAGGAGCGTTGCTGCAATCCGACGCCGGTTTGCACCGCGTATGGCGTCGCGCAATTCAACGACGCCGGGTCAGGGCAGTGGTTGCCGAAATCGGGAGGCGTGCGCAGATCCCCCAGCTGGATCCCATTGGTGTTGTTGCCCCGCTGGATGTACTTGCCGCGCGAGTCCGTGAACGCGACGTCGCCACCGATTCGCAGCGCCTCCACGACCTTATGTGTTGCCTTTACGCGGACGGCCGTGCGGCCGACCCAATTGTTCGGGCCGACGATCACGCCTTGATCCTGCGTGTTGTCGCCGGACAGGTAGAACGTCGTCCGATCATTGCCGCCCGAAACCGTAAACCCGACGTCGACGGTATGGCCGACCTGGTAGATGTCGTTCGCGTGGTCGTACACCGGCGAGCCGACGGGAATTGCCGGCCCCCAGGAGCGCGAGCAAGCGCCGACGCCGCCTTGATCGCAATCGCCACCCGGGAGCGTATCGGCATGGATGCCGTTCGTGCCTTGTCCGAAGGTCCTTTGCAGGGGATATGTGTGATTGATGTCATTGAACGCGGCTGATGTGCGGAAGCTGAACCGCGTCGGCCCGGGACGGCCGGATTTCGTGGTGATCAGCACGACGCCGAACGCAGCGCGCGAGCCATAGATGGCGCTCGCGGCCGGCCCCTTCAGAATCTCCACGTTTTCGATGTCGTTCGGATTCAGGTCCGAGGCGCGGTTCGTCTGGACAGTGCCTTCAGTTTGCCCGATTTGATTGAGAGTTCCGCCGGCATTCTCAGGCGCGTTGAAGTTCGAGGTAGAAAATGTCGAGTTGTCGATCGGCACGCCGTCGACCACGATGAGCGGCTGGTTTCCGCCCAGGATCGAGTTGATGCCGCGGATATTAATGAAGGAGCTGGCGCCCGGGTCACCCGATTGCTGCAGAACCGTGACGTTCGGGGCTTTCCCGGCGAGTCCCTGGACGACGTTGGTCTCGCCCGACCGAGTGATCAAATCCGCGTTAACGGTATTGCGGACGTTGCCTAGTTTCTCCGTCGAGCTGGCGGTACCCGCCCCCGTGACGACGATTTCACCAAGCTGCAGCGGATTCGCCTGCAGCTCGAAATCTTGTGAGATGGCGCCGCTGATAATTCGCACCTGAGCCGACTGCGCCCGGTAGCCGAGGAGGCGCGCGACGACCGTGACGGACTGCCCGGACACACGGGCCACGGGAACCACAATGGTGTAACGGCCGTCGTCCTTGCTGAGACCGCCGAGGCCCATACTCGGGATCGCGACTTCGACCTGACCGAGCGGTTGTCCGGCGCTCGTTACCCGGCCGGTGATGGTTGCCGGCTCCTGAGCGTGGAGCAGGGGCGCGAGCGCCATGGGTGCGGCGTACAAGAAGGCGATGATCCGACGATGCGTGACCGGCATGTCCCCTCCAGGGTAGTGTGGGATCTCTCCCTTGGTTATTCCCTGTAATACCGCTCGATTCGGGAGATCGCTAGAGCCGAATTTTCAGGATTGAGTCCAGTTCCCAATTGCCACGTCAGGCCTCGATTAGTCCCCGCACGAGCGCCGTCGTGCGCTCAGCCGCGCCCCGTCCTTCTTCGACCATATTCTTCGCCGCTTCTCCCGCCCGCTGGCGTGCAGCCGGATCGTGGTGCCACACGAGCCATTGGGAGTGCAGCGGATGACGGCCATCCGACGGTAGCGCGATGGCGCCTCCTTTATCGAGCAGCAGTGCGGCATCGCGGCTCATCCGCCAGTGCGGGCCGAAGATGATCGGCACGCCGAATACGGCGGGCTCGAGGACCGAATGCAGACCGGCCCGGTGGAACCCGCCGCCCACGAACGCCGTGCTCCCCAACGCATAGAGATCGGCCAGAATGCCCACGCGATCCACCACGATGACCGGCCCCGGCTTGGCGTGCTCGAGCTGTGACAGCCGCACGGGACGCGGAAGCTTGAGGTGGCGTACTCGTTCGGCGATGCCGGCCAGATGATCCGGATTCGGCTCGTGCGGTGCGAGGAGCAGTCGGGCGGTGGGGAGCTGAATCAGCAAGTCGGCGAAGGCGGGGAGCAGGACGGCTTCATCACCCGGCCAGGTGGATCCCGCGACGATCGTGAATGCGTCGGGAACGCTCGCCAGGGCGCCGAGCCGCGCGAGCGGCTCGCGCGTGGGATCGATCCGCATCGCGCGCTCCGCCACGCTGTCATAGCGGGTGTCGCCGGTGACGGCGATGGCTTCCGGACGCGCGCCGAGCAGCTCGAGGCGCTGTCCATCGTCCTCACTGATGGTGCCGATCCGATCGAGCGCCGCGTACGCGCTTGCGCCCCACTTCCGCGCCGGCCAGCGGAGCCGCGAGCTGTCGATCGAGACCGTCGCAGAGATCAGGCCCAGCTTGACCCCGCGGCGCGCGGCGGCAAGCGTCAGCTCGGGCCAGACGTCGAGTTTGCTGAAGACGAGTGCCGTCGGTTGCAGGGCGTCGAGCACCGCATTCACGTCGGTCGGGCGATCGAGCGGCAGGTAATCGGCGATATCGACCGGCAAATTCTTCGCGAGCCGCTCGGCCGACGGGGAAAAAAAGGTGAAGGCGAGCTGCCAATCGGGATGCTCCGCGCGCAGCGTTTCCAGCACCGGCTTCGCCTGCAGGCCCTCACCCACGGACGGGGCGTGCATCCAGATGAGCGGGCGCTGCGGGTCGCGCTGGGACGCCGCCCACGTTTTGAGCCGCTCCGTCAGGCCGCGCCGTCCATCGAGCCCGCGAGCCAGCTTCTTGGAGAAGCGCGCCACCAGGGGTGCGGCGCGGCTCGCCATGGTGACGCTCAGGCGATAGAGGAGCGACGGCCGCGACGCGCTCACTGAGTGGCGCGCGTGCGGGCCGTATAGATCGAGTCGAGAATCCTGACCATGGACTCCGGCGTCGCTGGAGAGCCCTGCAGGAGTCCGCCCTCTATATAGAAGGAAGGGGTCGCATTGGCTCCCGCGCGCATGGCCCGCTGCGCATCCCGCTCTATCTCCGGGCGCACGGTCGCGCTATCCAGGCAGGCGACGAGTTTCGTCCGATTGACGCCGGCGCGCTGCGCGAGCGTAATCAGCATGGCACGCGGCTGATCGAGCCTGGCCCATTCGTCCTGGCCATAGTACAGCGCGTCGTGAGTTTCCCAGAAGCGCTTCTGGTGCGAGGCGCACATCGCGACTTCGGCGGCAGCCATCGCATTGGGGTGGATGCTGACCAGCGGGAAATTGACGAAGACCCACCGCACTTTCCCGCTCTCGACGAACTGCTTCTGCAGAACCGGCATGACGTTCAGGGTGAACGTACGGCACGCCGGACATTGAAAGTCCGCCATTTCGTAGACGGTGACGGGGGCCGTCGCCGCACCCTTGGATCGCGTGACGAGGGGATCCGTGGGTGAACTCTGCTGCGCGGACCACGGCACCGCGGTCCCGAGCCAGACGCTCAGGACGGTGATCGCGATGCGCGCGAGACGCGAGCGGGAACGGTGAACGGCGAGGCTCAGGGGCCCGACTTGGTCCAGATGGCGATGACGCCGCACTGGGAGTCAGCCTTGAGGAACTCCGCGGGAGCTTCGTTCGGACTGCGATAGATCTCGACGCCAACGATCCCGACCACCGGGAGGGCGGGCGTCGCTGACATCGTTGCGGGCATGCCGTCGATGACCCAGTCGGCGGCGCAGACACCGCGCGCCCCCCGGGTCATCTGGGCGGTGCAGTTCCCCGATCGGCAGTTCAGGCGCACCCCGGGCACGCCGCGGAGCAAGTCGGCCATCGTTGAGGCATTGCTGGTCTCAATTTGCTCTTCCGTAATGAACACGCCCCTGCCGCTGTGGCGTCGCTCCTCGAATTCCCGCAGCCGCCGGCTAGCAAACGACGGGCGACCTTCGACGACGACTGGGTCGAGGTCCACGCCCAGGGGCGCGATCTCAAAGGTGTAATCGACCACCTCCCCTTCGCTGAGCCGCAGCACCCAGGAGGCGACCCCGTAGCCAACGGCTCGCACCTCGAGGAGGTAGGTCCCTCCGCTGAGCCCTGCCTGAGTGAAGCGGCCCCCGCTGTCGGTGGCGGTCTGAAGGTGGGTACCGAGGAGGCTGATGGTGGCTCCTCCCAGGGGAAGCTGGGATTGCTGGTCGATAACCCTGCCGATGATCCCGCCGCTGCGGGCGAGCTCGTGGGCCTGGGACTGCGAGGACACACCACGAGCGGTGGCGATCCAGAGGCCAACCATCACGACCAGGGGAACAATATGGGCTGTGCGCGCCATGAGCCGGACGTCGGACCGAGACGACTAGATGATAGGTTCTCCCCGCCGGTTTGCAACCCGGACGCAAAGGCCTTGACAGAGTTATGCACATCGTCGTAAAACTGAGGTGGAGGCTGTCTTCAGGCCGTCACCTGAATTCCCGGGCGTTATGACCGTCACGCTCGTCAGTACAAACCGACCCGCCATTAGCGGGCGGTTTCCCGACAGGGAAACCGCGCGCCTTTCTGCTGCTGTGATCCCTTCTGCTGCCACTCGTTCTCCCAGTTCACGTGAGGGTGTTTCCATGCTCCAGAATTGTCGTGGACTTCTCTTCGCCGGGGCGGCGGGGCTGGCGTTGTTACTCGCCGGCCCGCGCGCGATCCAGGCGCAAGATGCGGTGATTCGCGGCACCATTACCTCAGATCGAGGTGAGCCGATTGTCGGCGCCAACGTGCTCGTCGAAGAGCTCCGGATGGGCGTGCTGACCAATGCACAGGGTCAGTACACGGTGCTCGTTCCGGGTGCGCGCGTACGCGGTCAGCGGGTCGTGCTGCGCGTGAGGGCCATCGGTTTCAAACCCAACAGCAAGGCGGTCACGTTGACGTCGGGCGAGCAGGCGGTGGATCTCGTCCTTGGCTATGACGTGAACCTGCTCGAAGCCATCGTCGTCACCGGCACGCAGGAAGCGACGGAAGCGGTGAAGGTGCCGTTCACCGTCTCGCGTGTCGACGCCGCGCAGATGCCGGTGCCCGCGTCGAACCCGCTGACGGCGCTGCAGGGCAAGGTACCCGGCGCCAACATTGTGAGCGCCAGCGGCCGTCCCGGCGCGCAGGCGTCCGTGCTGCTCCGCGGTCCGACCTCGATCAACGCATCGGGTCGCGGCCAGGATCCGCTGTACATCGTGGACGGCGTGATCATCAACGGCGGTCTACCGGATTTGAATCCGCAGGACATCGAGAGCGTCGAAGTGGTGAAGGGTGCCGCGGGCGCATCGCTCTACGGCGCGCGCGCGGGCAATGGCGTCATCAACATCACGACGAAGTCTGCGCGGCGCAGCCTGGAAGGCGTGAAGTTCGGCATCCGCAGCGAAGCAGGCGTGAGCGATATCGAGCGCGATTTCGGCCTCGCGCGGTTCACGGCGCTCGCAACCGATGAAACGGGAACCCAATTCTGCGAAGCGATTACCGGTCTGCCGTTCTGCGCGCGCACCTTCGACTGGGCGACGGAAGCGGCGCGCATCAACAACGCTCCAGGCGACTTCTCGCTGAATCCGAAAGGCATGCCGATTGATCCCGGATCGACGATTTCCGGTCAGCCACTGCGCCAGCGGTTCCAGGTGCAGCCCTGGCCGACGACCGGTTACAACGCCGTCAATCAGCTCGTCACGCCGAAGCCGTTTCTCGAGAACACGGTCGATCTGACCGGGCGGTTCGGTAACAACACACGGTTCTTCGCAAGCGCGTCGAACCGGCACGAAGAGGGCGCGATCCGGTATCTCCAGGGATTCAACCGGAATGCGTTCCGTATCAACGTCGATCAGGGAATCGGAACGGACTGGAATCTGTCGTTCCGCACCTCGTACACCCGCAGCACGCAAGACGGCATCAACCAGGAAGAAGGCGGCAACGCGTTCTTCCGGCTGACCCGCGTGCCCGCGATCGTGAACATTCTGCAAGAAGACACGCTGGGCCGCCTCTATATCCGTCCCAACCTGCAGGGCGGCGGTTCGCAGAATCAGAACCCGCTGTCGACGTTGCAACAGACGACGCGTCTGGACGTCACCAACCGCTTCATCGGCGGCGTCACGGCGACGTTTTCGCCCGCCAACTGGTTCAATCTCGACGCGAACTTCAGTTATGACCTGCGGCGCGGGAGCGGCGCGCAGATCAACGACAAGGGCTTCCGCACCACGTCTGCCGCGACCGGGCTCCAGGGAAACCTCGGGTCGATTCAGCGCGGCACGGCCAACCGCGAGGCCATCAACGGCAGCGTGAACGCCGCGTTCAAGCACGATTTCAGCGCAGACTTGAAGACGCGCTACAGCCTGCGCTATCTGTTCGAGCAGCGCGACTACGACACCTTATTCGCGAGCGGTTTCCAGCTCTCGGTCAAGGGCGTGACGGATCTGGGCAACACGCTGCAGACCTCGCGCACCACGAACTCACAGGCGCAGCGAATTCGGCAGATCGGGTTGTTCGCGGGCGCGGGTCTCGACTACAAGGGGCGCTACCTCGTGGACGCGCTGGTCCGCCGTGACGGAAGCTCGCTGTTCGGTCCGGACAACCGCTGGGCCACATTCGGCCGCGCTTCGATGGCGTGGCGCATTGCGCAGGAGCCATGGTGGTCCATTCCGGCAGTGACCGAGCTCAAGGTGCACGGCTCGTACGGCACTGCGGGCGGGTCGCCGCGCTTCGACGCACAGTACGAGACGTTCTCCGTCGGCACCGGCGGCCTGCTCTCGATGGTTACGCTCGGCAACCGTGATTTGAAGCCCGAGCTCCACAAGGAAACCGAGGTCGGCGGCGACCTGGAGCTGTACAACCGCTACGCGTTGAACGTCACCTATTCGCACGCGGTGATCAACGATCAGATCCTGCCGGTGCCCGTGTCGGCGTCGACCGGGTTCCAGCGGCAATGGCAGAATGCCGGCGCCCTGACGAACAAAACGCTGGAAATGTCGCTCAACATTCCCCTGATGCAGCGCCGCGACCTGCAGTGGTCGACGCGCGTCATCTACGACCGCAACCGGTCCGTGGTCACGGCACTCGATGTCCCGCCGTTCTTCTTCGGCGCCGATCTGCAGGGGACGCTGTCGATCTTCCAGGCCAAGGTGGGGGAGCGGTTGGGTACTTTCTACGGTCACCGCTTCATCACGAGCTGCTCCGAGCTGCCCGCCAACTTCCAATCACAGTGCGGCGGTCCGACCTCGGCGTTCCAGCAAAACGATCAAGGACTCCTGGTGTGGGTCGGCAACGGCAACAATCCCGGCATGGGCATCAGCGACAACCTCTGGGAAACGTCGATGTCCAACCCAGCGAAAGATACGACCGTCACGCCGTGGGGGATCTCGGTCATCAACTGGGGTGCGCCAATTCTGCTGCGGAACAACAAGGGCGCCGCCCTGAATGTGCCGCTCGGCAACGCGCTGCCGGACTTCCGCTTCGCGATTACCAACGACTTCCGCTACAAACGGCTCACCGTGTACGGGCTGCTGGACGCCGCGGTCGGTCAGAAGGTCTGGAACCAGGGCTTCCACTGGGCGCACCTCGACTTCCTGTCGAGCGACGTGGATCAGGTCGGGAAGTCGGTGCAGGATGCGAAGCCGATCGGTTACTACTGGCGGACCTCGCCGGTCGACGGCTTCACGGGCTTGGGCGGGTTCTATGATCAGCTCGCGCCCAACAGCTATACGGTCGAAGACGCGAGCTACGCCAAGCTGCGCGAGCTGCTCGTCTCCTATCACATCGGCCCGATCGCTCGGACCGGTGACTGGGAGATCGCGGTCGTCGGGCGCAACCTGTGGACGATTACCGGCTATCGCGGATTCGATCCTGAAGTCGGGCTGTCGGGCGGTCAGGCACTGAACAATTCGGGTTCGGCGGCCATCAATGCCGTCGACGCCTTCACGTTCCCGAACCTGCGCACATTCACGGTTGGACTGAGCTCGTCGTTCTAAGCCGGCTGAATCCCCGAAGCGCCGGGCCCTTGGCCCGGCGCGCCGGGGATCCGGCGTGCCCTTTTTCTGTGGAGGAGCCAACGATGTCCAAGTTTCGGTTCGTAGCCTGCGCCTTCTTTGTGGCCGGCATCATGGCGTGTAGCGACACGCTGGTCGTGCAAGATCCCAACGATCCCGATCGTGATCGGGCGCTGGGACGGCCGGCGGATGTCGAAGCATTCATCTCGAACACCTACGCCCAAATCCAGAACGCGACGCTCGGGGGATCGAACGACGATCTGCAGACGCAGATGCAGGTGATGGGCATGGAAAACACGTCGGCGCTGGCCAACTTCGCCATGGGGCCCCGCGGCGCCATCCCACGCACGCCGATCGAGAACACGCGCAACAGCACGGGCGATGTCGGCAATTTTGGGGACTTCACCGTGTTGCATCGCGCTGCCCGCATGGCCACGATCGGTATTGCGGCGATGAACAAGTTGGGCACACTCGGCTCGCCGGCCGCGGACGCCCGGGCCCGGTCTTTTGCGCGATTCGTGCAGGGGGTCGCCTACGGCAACCTCGCGATGGCGTACGATTCTGCCTCACTCATGAGTGAGAACGACGACCCGCAAGCCATTCAGCCGCTGTCGGATCACCTGGCCGTCATGGATGCGGCGTACGTGATGCTCGATTCGGCCATCGAAATCGCGCGGGCCAATCCAGGCTCGTTCCCGCTTCCGAATACCTGGATCAACGGTATTGCCCTCGACACCACGGGCTTCTTCCGGCTCATCCATTCTTACAAAGCACGCTTTCGCGCCGGGGTGGCGCGGTCGCCGGCGGAGCGCGATGCAGCGGACTGGACTGCGATCATCGCCGACGCCAACGCCGGCATTACGGCGGACTTCAACATTGCGATGAATCCTACGGCCGGCTGGGACGTGATCTGGCCGGTCCAGGCGTATGCCACCGGACCCGCCAACTGGCACCAGATGTCGCAATTCTATATGGGCATGGCGGACAAATCGGGCGGCTACGACGCCTGGCTCGCGACGACGCCGGCGAACCGGGCACCGTTCCTCGTGGTGTCCGACGACAAGCGCTTTCCCCAGGGCGCCACGCGCGCCGCGCAGAATGCCGACACCCTGCGTCCCAACTATCGGACGTTCACCGGATTCCCGTACGTGCGGAACCGGCAAGCGGGCGAGGACCAGCCCGGCCAGCCGCTGCAGATCTCGATGTACGACTTCTACCGGTCGCGCAAGTTTTTTACCGACTCGCGCATCAGCAACTATCCGATCATGACGCGGGCGGAGATTCGCTTGCTTGCGGCCGAGGGCTATCTCCGGACCGGTAACGTCGCGGCGGCGACCGTGCGGATCGACAGCTCGCGCGTCACCAACGGCGGGCTTCCCAAGGTCGATGGCGTGCTGACCGACACCATCGCTCCGGTGCCGGGAGCGAGCGCGTGCGTTCCGCGCGTGCCCGATGCAGCTGCGGCGACTCCGTACCGAGCCTCCAAATGCGGCAACCTGTGGGATGCGCTCAAGTGGGAGTACCGCATGGAAACGGCCTACACCGGTTACGGGATGTGGTATTTCGCCGGTCGCGGGTGGGGCGATCTGCCGGAGGGGACTGCGCTCTATTGGCCAGTGCCGTACCAGGAGATGGATACGCGGCGCCAGGCATTCTACCCCGCCGGCGGAGTGGGTGGGACGGGTGCCGCGCCCCACGGGAACTACGGCCTGTTCGCCGGTGGCGTGTACTGAGCATGCGCTGGGTCTCACTCGTCGCACGATTTTGCGTTGCGGTTGTGGTGCTGCCGGTGCTCGCGGGCTGCTATACGCTTATCCCAGTGTCTTCGCTGCAGCCCGCGCCCGGAACCAAGGTGGCGGTCTTGCTCAATGACGAGGGGCGCATGCATACGGCCCAGCAGGTGGGCCCGTACACCGCACGCATCGACGGGAAGCTCGTGCAGGCTACCGAATCGAACTACGTCGTCTCTGTGACCGACGTGGTGGACATTCGAGGCACGCACTCCAAGTGGACCGGCGAAACGGTCCCGCTTCCCAGAAGCTATGTGATGACGACGTATGAGCGCCGGTTCTCGAAACCCAAGACGTTCCTTTTGATCGGGACTGCCGCGGCCGGGTTCGTGGCGCTGGTCGCGACATTCAATCTGTTCGGCTTTGGCGGGACCAGTGAGAGCGGCGGCGGCGGGCCTCCGGTCGACCAATAGCTATTCCCATCACCTTTTTCGTGTGAGTGTTGCGATGACTCGATTGCGTTTGTTTGCCTGCTGCGCGGTGGTCCTGGGGCTCGCGTGTAAGAAGGATGCGAGCTTCACCGAGCCGCTGCCCGCGTACGCCCACATCACGTGGCTCAATGCTGTGTCCGACACGGGCCAGCTCGATGTGCGAATCATCGATATCCCGACGAACGCGAGCTTCATGGATGCCGATTTCCGGAGCACGCAGCCCTTCCCGCTGAACATCGAGCCGGGAACGCGCCACATCAAAGTGTTCAACAGCAGCACGGTGGACACGATTGCGAAGAAGTGGCTGCTCGATACGACATTTACGTTCGCAGACAACCAGCCCTATAGCTTCTGGCTGACCGGCTTCGCGCGGCCCGGTTCGGCGCACCCCCTGCAGGCGGTCATTACGAATCTGACCCCGGCGACTCCGGGCGCGGGACAGTTCGCGATCCGCGTGCTGAACCTCGCTCCTTCCCTGGCGGGATCGGTCCGCGCGATTGCGGATACTACGGCCAATCCCGATGTGTTCATCCTCGGTCGCGATTCACTTGCCGCCGGGGCGCCCACGATCGCGAACGTGGCGTACGGCTCTGCGTCAGCATACGTCAACCTCGACACCGGCAGCTATCGTCTCGCGCTGACAACGACCGGCACGGCTGATCCGGCGGTGGTCCAGGCGAGTATCCCGCCGGGAGTGCCAGGTGCCAGCGGCGGTACCCCCGGAGTGGCGGGATCGCGCATTTCCGGGTCGGTGCTGACGGCGATCATCGTACCGCGCTCGGTGCCGGGGAGCGCCGCACTGCAGACCCGGCCGGGCTCGCTGCGCACGGATACCTCCGCGTCGCAGGCGTCGCAGAAGGTCACACGCAGCAACGACACCGTGACGGTGCAGGTGGGGTCGATCACGATTCTGACGAATCGGCGCGTGAGCTCGGGAGGCAAAGTGGTCGGGGCAGCCGATTCGACGCTTTCCCGCACGGGCACGGGCGCGAGCGCGGGCGTGACGCCGGGCAGCGTTATCCTCGTGTCCGGTGCTACGGAGACCGAGTACAATGGGTGGCAGGAAGTTCTCTCGGTCGCGGATACGCTCACCTGCAGCCCACCCGACGCGGGCGACGTCGTGACCGGAACAAATCGCAAATGCGCAGCGCCGGCCGATACGACCGTCGTC
>Ga0136846_1232625_pt1 | contig 13928 bp, 13 predicted proteins | sample HopSoiMetagenom2_FD_96841 | JGI IMG/M metagenome (GOLD analysis project Ga0136846, IMG submission 96841) | Grasslands soil microbial communities from Hopland, California, USA - 2 Assembly 2016 (version 4) | ecosystem: Environmental > Terrestrial > Soil > Grasslands | place: USA: Hopland...
AAATTCAGTGTCGTAGGGCGTCTGATCATCATGGACGATATCACTGAGCGCGTAGACCTTGAAACGCAGCTCTCTCAAGCGGATAAGTTGTCATCGATTGGGCTTTTGGCGGCCGGCGTTGCCCACGAGGTGAACACACCGCTGGCCGTGATTTCTTCTTACGCGCAAATGCTCTCGAAGCAGCTCCAGGGCGATGAACAGAAAAGCGGACTGCTCGACAAGATCACGCGGCAGACGTTCCGCGCGTCGGAGATTGTCAACAATCTGCTTAATTTCTCGCGGACCAACGCAGCGGAATTTTCGGAAGTGGACTTGAATCGAATCATCAGCGATACCTTGAACCTGCTCGAGCATCAGTTCAAAACGACTCGAGTTCTGGTGGACGACGACCTGGCGCAGCATCTTCCAATGATTCAGGGGAACGCAGGCCGACTGCAGCAGGTCTTCTTGAACCTGTTCCTGAACGCGAAAGATGCAATGCCCAGCGGAGGCACGCTCAAGGTGAGCACCGCAAATGGCGACGGAGTTCACGTAGTTATCTCGGATACCGGTACTGGCATTGCGCAAGAACACATTCAGCGTATTTACGATCCGTTTTTCACCACTAAAACTTCGCCGCAGGACGGACAACGCCGGGGCACGGGCCTGGGATTATCGGTGACTTACGGAATTATTCAGGAGCACGCCGGCAAAATTCGTGTTGAAAGCGCCCCTGAGTCGGGCACAACCTTCTATCTCGAATTTCCGCAGATAAGGAAAGCAGTCAATGTCTGAAGCGGCGGTCATCTCCCGGCGAACCAATGACCTGGCTATGCCTTCGCATGGTGCTGTGTTGATCATTGACGACGAGGCGGAAATCCGTGAATCGTTACAGACCCTGCTTGAGATTGAAGGCTACGAAGTTGAAGCCGCAGTCAACGGAGAAGACGGTCTCTCCCGCCTCGGCGAACGGCCGTTCGACCTCGTACTGCTCGATCTGGCGCTGCCCGGCCGCAATGGGCTGGAGATTCTGCCCGAGATTCGCGCCTTAGATCCTCAAGTCTCGGTCATCATGATTACGGCCTACGGAACGGTAGAGGATGCCGTTCGCGCTATGCAGTCTGGCGCTACAAATTTTCTACAGAAACCTTGGGACAACGAAAAGCTGTTGGCCGATGTTCGCGCTGCCGTTGCGCGGCGTCGTACCGAGGAAGAAAACGTTCAGCTGAAACGCGCTCTGAAGCGGCGCTACAACTTTGAAAATATCGTCGGCAAGAGCGAGCCCATGCTGAAGATCTTCGACCTGGTTGCGCAGGTGGCGCCCAGTCGCTCGACAGTGCTTCTCCAGGGGGAGAGCGGTACCGGAAAAGAACTGATTGCCAAGGCGCTGCACCTGAATTCACCGCGTAGTGATCGACCATTTGTTCCGGTGAACACCGGGTCAATGCCTCCTGATCTGCTCGAATCCACTTTGTTCGGTCACGTCAAGGGCGCCTTCACCAGCGCCATCGCTTCAAAAAAAGGATTGTTCGAGATTGCCCATCGTGGCACCTTGTTCCTCGACGAAATCGGCAGCATGGGACTGGAGACGCAGTCCAAGATTTTGCGAGTGCTACAGGACCGCAGATTCATGCATCTGGGCGGGGTGAACGAGATTCAAGTTGATGTCCGGATTATCGCCGCTACGAACGTCGATTTACGGCAACTAGTGCGTGAAGGCAAGTTTCGTGAAGATCTCTTCTATCGCTTGAACGTCATCACCATTGATCTTCCGCCTCTTCGTCAGCGCAAGGAAGACATCCCGCTACTGGTCGATTTCTTTTTGCGCAAGTACTCGGAAGAAAATCAACACACGCCGCATCGGATAACTCCGGAAGCCCTGCGTCCAATGCTGAACTATTCGTGGCCTGGAAATGTACGTGAACTCGAAAATGTAGTTGAGCGCGCGGTGGTGCTGGCGTCATCGGAAGAGATCCGTCCCGACCTGCTCCCGGATCAAATTACCGGGCGAGGCGGCGCCCTCCCCATGATTGAAGCGCGTGGAGACGCATCGCTTTTCGATGTGATGGAAGAATGCGAGCGGCAGATCATTCTCGACATGCTGGAGAAATGTAACTGGAACCAGACCGAAACCGCCGAGCGCTTCCACATTCCTCTCTCCACGCTAAATCAAAAAATCAAACGATTGAGTATTGAAATCAAGAAGAAGGGCCGCGAATAACCCACCCCTGTCGGGATTTCATCTTCCAGGCACCCCTTCCAAGCCCAATAGCCCGTCAACCATTTCCTGAACAAATGGCGCTTCAAAGCAAGGTTTGAAGCCCTGCAAGCGCGAATACTTTAGAATCGGAGTAGCGGGAGGGCAGGATGGCCAACGTTTTCGTAGTCGGAGCCGGACCGGCAGGAATGTTTGCCGCGCAAAAATTGGCTCAGGCGGGACACGAAACCATCATTCTCAATCGCGACATCAAGCCGGGCGGTCTGGCGGAGTACGGCATCTATCCGCTGAAAGACAAGATGAAGATCGGCTTGCGGAAGCAGTTCGCGAAGGTTCTCGCTCTACCCAATGTGCACTATTTCGGACACGTGCCGGTAGCATCGAATTCGCCGGTGACGATCGATGCGCTTCGCGAATTCTGTCCGGGCGCACTGGTCTTTGCTGTCGGCGCTCAGGGCACCAAGAAACTCGGGCTGCCGGGAGAAGACCTGCGCGGCGTGTATTCGGCAAAAGATTTCGTTTATTACTACAACCAGCTGCCGCCATTTGCGACTCAGGATTTTTCAGTCGGTAAACGCGTAGCCATCGTCGGCATGGGTAACGTCATGGTCGACATCGCACGCTGGTTGATGGTGGACTCGCCGGAACGTTCTGTCGAAGAAGTCATTGTCATTGCAAGACGCGGTCCGCTGGAGGCTAAGTTTGACGAAAAAGAATTCGCCAACATCCAAATTCATTTGGACCGCAAGGCCTTCCAGGACGAACTGCACCGAGTAGAACCTGCAATGAAAGCGGTCGGGCAGGACATCGCCAAGGTTGCCGAGGAGACCTTTCCAGTCCTGGCGAAAGCCCCGGACCAGCAGACGATCCCGCCGCGACTTACCTTTCGCTTTCTGAGTTCGCCGTCGGCGATTATTGGCGGTCCGGACGGCCGGATTGCGCGACTTATTGTTACAGAAAATATCCTTGTGGAACGTGATGGAGGAATCTCAGCGAAGGCTACGGACCGCACCGCCGGCATCGACGTGGACACGCTGATCTTTGCTATCGGAGATCAGCACGATCCGTCCCTAGGGCTGCCGTACGCGAAAGGAGGCTACGTGACCAATCCCGACGTTGCTGATCCATGCGCGAATTATCAGGTTTTCAACCATGAAGCCGGGCAGGTATGTTCAGGCGATTTCGTACTTGGATGGGCGCGAAAACCCAGCGAGGGTCTGGTCGGAATCGCCCGGCACGACGGCGAAGTTGGCGCCGCTCACGTGCTGCAATTCCTCGCAAACGCTCAGCCTCGAACCGGAGCTTCTACTGAAGATATAGCAAGATTTCTGGAGCGCAAAGATTTGCAGTTCGTCCCGAAAGCTGATCTGCGCTGGCTGACTGCTGCGGAGGAGAAGGAGGCGCGTGAACGTGGCATGGCTTATTATTTCTTTCCGGACGATGAATCAATGCTTTCGCAAATCGAACGAGAGAAGTCAACCTCGGCGGCCACCGCTGCCCCGCTAATATAACTTCGGCAAACTATGGCTTATCAGAAACTCACCACCGAATCCGAGCTTCCTGCGCCGGGCGAGGCCAGGGAGTTTGAGTGCGCCGGCAAAACATTGTGCGTGGCGAACGTCAACGGCGCGATCACCGCTATTGAAAACGTCTGCCTGCATATGGGCGGCCCTCTGGGACAAGGCTATGTCGAAGGCGGCAAAATTGTGTGCCCGTGGCATGGATGGGAGTACGATCCGCAGACCGGCGCGCTGGAAGGCGATCCGAAATCGAAGCTGGATGTGTACCCGATCAAGTTTGAGAACGGGGATGTGATGGTGGACGTCTAGCCGACTACTTCCGCGGCCGGTACAGGTCTGTGCTCGTGCCGAAGAAAACTTCAGCAGACTGCATCAATGTTTCCGACAGCGTCGGATGCGGATGAATCGTGAGCGCGACGTCTTTGGCCAAGGCTGCCATCTCGATGGCCAGCACGCCTTCTGAGATCAGATCTCCTGCACCTACCCCCACGATGCCAACGCCCAGCACGCGCTCAGTCGAAGGATCGATAACTAGTTTGGTCATGCCTTCGGTGCGGTCGAGGGTCATGGCGCGTCCTGAAGCGGCCCAGGGAAACTTGGCAATCTTGATCTCGCGATTCTCTTTTTGCGCCTGGGTTTCGGTAAGCCCCGCCCACGCGATTTCAGGGTCCGTGAATACGACTGCGGGAATCGCGTTCGGTTCAAATGCAACCTTGTGCCCGGCCATGTGCTCGACGGCGGTGCGGCCTTCATGTGACGCTTTGTGCGCCAGCATCGGCTCGCCAACTACATCGCCGATGGCGTAAATTGCGGAGTCCTCGGTTTGAAGGTGCTTATTGACCTGAAGAAACCCGCGGTCACCTACGCGAACTTGCGTGCGGTCGAGTCCTGCGATTTCGGAATTTGGCTTACGGCCCACGGAAACCAGAACTTTGTCGAATACTTTTTCCCGTTCTTTTACGTCCTTGCCCTCGAAGCAGACGCGAATTCCGTTGGGCTCTTCTTTAACCGCTGTCACAGTCGTGTTTAGAAGAATGGAATCGAAGCTTTTCTCCAGCCGTCTATGCAGCGGCAACACCAAATCACGGTCTGCTCCGGGCAACAGGCCAGGCGTCATTTCCACGACCGATACTTTTGACCCCAGAGCGGCGTAAACGGTGCCGAGCTCAAGCCCGATGTATCCGCCGCCAACCACCAGGAGCGTTCCGGGAACATCTTGTAAATCGAGTGCAGAGGTGGAATCCAGCATCCGCGGGCTGTCCAGCTTCAGTTTTGGAATGACTGCTGGACGCGACCCTGTAGCAATGATGATGCGGTCGAAAGTAATCGACTCCTCATTGCCGTCGTGCTTCTTCACTCTGAGGGTGCTTGAATTCTCGAAACTGGCCTCGCCGCGGATGTATTGGACCTTGCGTTGCTTTGAAAGCTGTCCCAGCCCGCCAGTCAGCTTATTGACGACCCCATCTTTAAACGAACGCAGACGCGCAACGTCGATCTTCGGCTCGCCGAATTCAATACCCCAATTCTTGGCATGCTGGGACTCGGTAATCAATTTCGCGACATGCAGCAGCGCTTTTGATGGAATGCAACCGCGATACAGGCAGACGCCCCCGGGGTTCTGCTCGCGGTCAATGAGAGTGACCTTCATGCCGAGATCGGCTGCAAGAAATGCCGCTGCATATCCGCCCGGGCCGCCGCCAAGGACAGCAATGTTCAGATTGGAATTTTCCGTCATGAGATCCTTACACCACAAAGGACACTAAGGGACACGAAGGAAGTCGCTGCAAATCAATTCCTTCATCCTTCGTGTGACTTCGTGTCCTTCGTGATTTTCGCCTTGCGATTCCTATCCCTGCACCGAGAGCAAGAATGGCTGCTCAAACGCCTCTGCAATCCAGCGCAAAAAGCGCGCAGCATCAGCGCCGTCAATCAAGCGATGGTCATAAGAAAGCGACACCGGCAAAACCTGACGCGGCTCGAACTTTCCGTTCATCCAAACCGGTTCCATGCTGGAACGCGACAGTCCCAAAATCGCGACCTCCGGATAGTTCACGATTGGCGAAAATCCCGTACCGCCGATCCCGCCTAAATTGGTAATTGTGAAAGTCCCGCCTTCCATATCGGAGGGAGCGAGTTTCTTGTCCCGTGCTTTTTTCGAAAGCTGGGTCAACTCTGCGGCGAGTTCGACAATGTTCTTCTTGTCCACATCGCGAAGCACCGGAACTAAAAGACCGCGATCAGTATCGACGGCAACACCGATATTGATGAACTGCTTATAGACGATCTCTTCACGTTCCATATCGATGGAGGCGTTGAATTGCGGGAAGATCTTCAAAGCAGAGGCACAGACTTTCAGCGCGATCGCGGTTACCGTCATCTTGCCGCCCGCTTCGGCGGCTTTGGGACCAAAACGCGCGCGCAATTGCTCTAGTTCAGTGATGTCGGCTTTGTCGTTCTGAGTAACGTGAGGAATTGAACTCCACGCCTCCCACATATGCTCGGCGGTCTTACGCCGAACCCCGCGCATGGATACGCGCTCGATTTTTCCCCACTTGCTGAAGTCCGGCAGTTTCGGTTGCCGCGTGTGGGTAGCGCTCGTAGCGCCTGTCGCGGCAGTCACAATCAGGCTCTTGGCGTGCGCTTTCACGTCATCTTCGCTGATGCGTCCGCCCGGCCCATTGCCGGACACGTTGTGGATATCAACGCCGAGCTCGCGCGCCAGGCGCCGCACATGCGGGGCAGCCGGAACCGGACCGCGATGATCCACGCCGGCCGAGCGGTCCAAATGCAAAGGCATGCTGAACGTGGCTGCAGCCGGAGTTCTGGGCTGTTCGGGAGGCAATGCCTGCTCTTCGGTTCTGCCTTCGGACTGAATCGCCGCCTGGAAAGCTTCGCGCGCGCCTTCTTCGTGCGAGTCGTCGGCGCGTGCGGGCTGATGGTCGCCGGCAGAAATTGCGCCGGGCTGCAAAGTAAAAATCACTTGTCCAACTTTGATCTTTTCGCCCTGTTTCACCAAGACTTCGTTGACAGTTCCTGTCATGGATGAGGGAACTTCGACGACGGCCTTGTCGGTCTCAAGCTCCATTACTGGTTGACCCGCAGAGATTCGCGTTCCCGGTGAGACCATCAAGCGAACCAGATCGCCTTGATGAACATTTTCACCCAGCTCGGGAAGTTTGAATTCGGCGGCCTCGGCCGTTTCCGAGGGAATGACTGACGCCGTACGCACAGGCCGCGGCGGCTTTTCAGCAGTGACCGGTGCAGCGGAAACTTCCTCCGGAACCGGCTTCGCGGGTGCAGATTGGCGTTCCTCGGACGTGGACGGAGCGGCAGGCCGATTTCCATTCTCAACTGTGAAGATCACCTGGCCAACCTTAAGCTTTTCGCCTTGCTTGACCAGAACATCCTTGACTGTACCGCTGATGGACGACGGCACTTCAACAACCGCTTTGTCGGTCTCAAGTTCCATTACAGCCTGGCCTTCGGCAATGGTCGCGCCGGGTGCGACCATCAGACGCACTAAGTCGCCTTGATGGACGTTCTCACCGAGTTCGGGCAATTTGAATTCAGTCACTCTGAACAGTCTCCACTCGCCGGGTTGCAGTCGTCAGTCCACAGGCAATCACTGGCAACTGATAACTGCAACTGATTTCAGCTGATGGCCGGATTAGCCTTTTCAGGATTGATTCCCAGTTCGTTGATGGCCTGCTGAATGGCTTTGGCCTCAATTTTCTTTTCGCGGGACAATGCCGTCAGCGTAGCCAGCACGATGTGTTTCGCGTCTACTTCAAAAAAGTCGCGAAGAGCGGTCCGGCCTTCGCTGCGTCCGAAACCATCCGTGCCAAGCGCAACCAGAGGCCGCGGCATCCACTGCGAAATCGATTCCGGCAACACCTTCATATAATCCGAGGCCGCAACCAGCACGCCTTGCGTGTCTTTGAGCTTCTGAGTCACGAATGGGACCCTGGCCGTACTTCCCGGATGAAGCATGTTCCACCGCTCGCAATCGTTGCCGTCCCGATACAGTTCCTTGTAGCTGGTGACGCTCCAAACATCGGCGGCCACGCCGAATTTGCTTTCCAGAATTTCCTGGGCTTTGAGAACTTCGAACATGATCGCACCACTGCCTAACAATTGCGCCTGCAGCTTTGCATCTTTCTTCTGCGAAGGCTTGAAAAGATACATGCCCTTCAGAATTCCTTTGCGTATTTCGGCCCCGTCCGGCATGGCCGGCATCGGCAGCGGCTCGTTGCCGACAGTGAGGTAGTAGAAAATCGACTCACCGTCCACGTACATGCGCTTGATGCCTTCTTGAATAATGATGGCGATCTCGAATGCGAATGCTGGATCGTAGGCCATCAAATTCGGTACAGGCAGCGCCAGGACATGACTATGTCCGTCCTGATGCTGAAGCCCTTCACCCGCCAGGGTCGTACGGCCGGCGGTTCCGCCAAGCAGGAACCCGCGCGTGCGCATGTCGGCGGCGGCCCATATGAGGTCGCCAATGCGCTGGAACCCGAACATGGAGTAGTAAATGAAAAACGGGATCGTATTGATCCCGTGATTGGAATAGGCGGTGCCAGCCGCGATAAACGAGCTGATCGATCCCGCTTCCGTGATTCCTTCCTCAAGAATCTGACCGTCTTTTGATTCTTTGTAATAAAGCAGCGTGTCCATATCGACCGGCTCATAGAGCTGGCCGACGCTGGAGTAAATTCCGACCTGACGAAACAGCGCTTCCATGCCAAACGTGCGGGCTTCGTCGGGAACGATGGGAACGATCAATTTGCCGATCTCCGGGTCGCGCAGCAGCTTCGCCAGCATGCGCACAAACACCATCGTGGTCGAAGCTTCGCGGCCATCGGTTCCTTTGTAAAACTCTTCGAAGTGGGTTTCGGAGACCTGAGCTATCGGTTTCGAACGGACTTTGCGCTCGGGCATGTAGCCGCCAAGCTGCTTGCGCCGCTCCTGCATGTAACGGATTTCTGGGCTGTCATCTGCAGGCCGGTAGAAGGGCGCCTCGTGCAGTTGCTCGTCAGGAATCGGAATTCCGAATCGCGAACGGAACATGCGGAGTTCGTCTTCGTTCAACTTTTTTTGTTGATGCGTGATGTTCTTGCCTTCACCAGCTTCACCGAGGCCGTAACCTTTGATCGTTTTGGCAAGAATAACCGTCGGCGACCCCACATGCTCCACAGCAGACTTATACGCCGCATGAACCTTGATGGGATCGTGACCGCCCAATCGCATGCGTGACAGTTGCTCGTCTGAGAAACGCTCGACCATTCGCAGCAACCGGGGATCGCTGCCGAACAGGTTCTGCCGGAAGTAGGCTCCGCTTTCCACGAAAAACTTTTGGAACTGGCCATCAGTGATTTCGCCGAGGCGCCGCACAAGCAAGCCATCACGGTCATTCTGAATCAGGCTGTCCCAATCTGAGCCCCAAATGACTTTGATCACGTTCCATCCCGCGCCCCGGAAGATGGCTTCGAGTTCCTGAATGATCTTTCCGTTGCCACGAACGGGGCCGTCAAGGCGCTGCAGGTTGCAGTTGATGACCCAGATCAAGTTGTCCAGTTTCTCGCGAGATGCGAGTGTGATCGACCCTAGTGACTCGGGCTCATCCATCTCTCCATCGCCGAGGAAGGCCCACACTTTGCCACCGGTAGTTCCTTTCAGGCCGCGATTTTCGAGGTATTTGATAAAGCGAGCGTGATAGATGGACTGCAGCGGACCCAATCCCATGCTGACGGTCGGAAACTCCCAAAAATCCGGCATCAGCCAGGGGTGCGGATAGGAGGACAGTCCGCCGCCCTGATGCAGTTCGCGTCTGAAATTCTCCAGCTTCTCTTTTGGCAGTCTTCCCTCGAGAAAGGCACGGGCGTACATTCCGGGTGCGGCGTGCCCCTGAAAGTACACGACGTCGCGGTCTCCGCCTTCGGTTTTGGCGTGCAGAAAATGATTGAATGCCACCTCGTAAAGCGTTGCAGCGGAGGCGAAAGTGGAAATATGTCCGCCAATTCCGCTCTCCACCCGGTTGGCGCGGACAACCATCGCCATTGCGTTCCAGCGCACCAGGCTCTTGATTCGGCGTTCCATTTCCTGACTGCCGGGGAAAGCTGCCTGCGCTCGGACGGAAATTGTGTTCTGGTAGGGAGTAGTCGCAGTGAAGGGAAGGTTTACACCCGCAGCGCGCCTGGCATGTAGTTGGAGTTGCTGCAGAAGCCGTCCGGCACGTTCCGGGCCGCCTTTGGCGAGTACGTAGTCAAGCGAATCGAGCCATTCGCGGGTCTCCAGGACCTCCAAGCCATCGTTGTTTCCGTTCGAATTGGCCCGCGCCTGCTGCAGTTCTTCTGATACTGGGGGCTGTGACAAGTCTGGCTTCTCCGCTGCGTTTGGATGGGAACCTTTCATCATAAAAGATTCCGCAGAATTTTGCTGGTCGTAAGACAGTTCTCACGCATTCAGTGGGACAAAAAAAGTTCTGTACCGTCCGGTACTGTAATTCATCCAACCACAAACAGGATTAGACTGTCTGAGATCAAACCAGCCTGAGCATCGGGCCCAGGACGACTTAGCAGCAAGTGAGCTGAGAGGAGATTTATGGCAAAAAAGACGGAATCAGGAAATCACAACAGCAGCTCCGCAGAACCACGAGTACATCAGCGCGGACGCGAGATTCAGGCGTATGGAACTGTTACTCACGCCTTTCATCTGGAACTCGAACAACCGATCCGCCTGGAGACGACAGAAAAATTGAACCAACTGCTGGCGGACAGCATGACTCTGCGCGACCTGTACAAAAAAGCCCATTGGCAGGTGGCCGGCCCAACCTTTTATCAATTGCATTTGTTATATGACAAACATTTTGCTGAGCAGGTCGAGGTCGTGGACACGATTGCCGAGCGCATCCAGCTACTCGGCGGACTCGCGATTGCCATGGCGCCCGACGTAGCCGAAACCACCCAGATCGAACGTGCTCCACGGGGCAGGGAAGAAGTGCCGGTCGTGATCTCGCGATTGCTTGATGCGCACCAGATCATTATCCGTCAGTGCCGGGAAATAGCAGACCGTGCTGACAAACTCGGAGATCACGGCACGAATGACATGGTCGTGAGTGACGTACTTCGGGTGAATGAACTGGAAGCATGGTTTTTGAGCGAACATCTGGTGAATACACCTTTGATTTACGCCGATGCGGAAGTGTCGCAGGCAGCAGACTAGCTTCCTGATCGGGTGTGCGAAGGCCGGCGTCTTTGCCGGCCTTTTCTTCGTTTCTGGTTTATGGCGACCGCAGCTCTGCTTTCGCTCCCATTTACATATACGCGCAGCACATTCCCGCCATCCAAGCAACAACAGGAAACACATTATGGCAGAGCCAACTCCCGCTTACCCCATTTCTGAACCGAACCCGCCTGGTCCAATGCTTACGGTCGTAGCAACTGAGTCTCGCCCGAGTGTTTACGACCAAATCTGCTTTCGGGCTGGACGCACCTTCCAAGGCGTTAAGCACAGCGCGGAAGAGGTATTTTCACGCACGAAAAGATTGAGCGCGCGCATGGTGGAGGAACGTCCCATTCACCTGGTGGTTGGTGTTGCCGTCGGGGCTTTTTTAGCAGGCGCCGGCTTGCGGATATGGAGAAGCTACCATGAATGAAACGCACAATTATCAATCGGAAACAGTGAATCATCATCGTGGCTTGCGGGACCTGGTCCGGGAAATTCTGGATGAGCTGAAGGATTTTGCGAACACCCGCTTTCAGGTGATGAAATCCGAGTTGCAGGAAACGCTGTCGTCGGTCAAAGTTGCCGTTCCGCTTATAGCCGTGGCCCTGGTGCTCATGTTTATCGCACTTCTTCTTGTCAGTGCTGCTGCCGTAACCCTGGTAGCACGCGCATTTGCAGGAAGTTCATGGGCTTGGTTTCTTGCCTTAGTAATCGTTGCCGTGATTTGGATGGCATTCAGCGCCATAGCTGGCTTCTTTGCGTACAACGAGTTCCGCAGCAAAGGCCGCTTCCCGAAACGAACGGTTGAAGTCCTTAAGGCCGATAGGGACTGGTTGCAAAGTGAAGCGAGCAACGTGCAGGGGGTGCGGCCATGAATGAGTCAACCCAACGATTGGAAACCAAGGCAGCCGAGGACCGCCAGCGTTTACACAGTTCGGTTGCACAGCTGCGCTCAACCTTGAGTGAAGCTGTTGACTTGAAAAAGAACACCCGCCAGCATCTCGGCGCGGCATGTGGGATTGCCGCTTTGCTGGGCCTGACCATGGGCTATTCTTTCGCTGGAATATTCACCGGAGAACCGCGTAGAGCCAGTTGGGCGCACTGGGGGTAATAGCACGGGACCCGGCGCGCCGTGTCGCCCCGTCCTGCAAGTTTGCCTCTTCCGGGTCGAAAACGCACCCGCGGTACTTTCCTGCAAGCAGCCACGGCTGCAGCCTGAAACGTAATCGACACCTCCGTTTGATCTGCGATCTACCACTAATAGCCAAAACCACTTTATTTACACCTACTTCGGATATAGGTCTTGAAAGCGAGTCTCTGCTATGTTACGAAATCAGAACAGGGGAGGTCCCTCCCGTTCCAATTGAGAGACCTTGGAAGGCTCCGCGTTTTAACAAATCTCGAAATTCCTGCGTTATCGCGCGCCTGAACTGAATTATCATTTTGCTCCGGGGGACGTAGGTATATGGAGGGACACAAGCTACGTACATTGCGCGAAAAACTCGGCCTCACCATGCGCGACATCGAGACGGCCAGTGAACAACTCGCGCGGAAACGCGGGAATGAAGAGTACTTCATTCCCATCAGCCGCCTTTCAGATTTCGAAACTAAAGGCGTGATTCCCAGCATTTACCGCCTCTACTCGCTGGCAGTGATCTACCACACCAACATGAAGGAGTTGCTCGCCTGGTACGGTATCGACATTAATATTCCCGTTTCGGACCTGGAGCTTTCCTCGCCGCCGAAATCTCACCTGTCGGACGCGTTGGCCAGTCGGCAATCAGTGCAGGTTCCGGTTAAGCTTGACCCGGCATTTGACCCCGGCCGAACCTTAAATTTTGGTCGTATGATCGAGCAGTGGGGAACAGTTCCGCTCATCTATCTTGAACAATACTCAAAAGTTAACTTCACCTACGGGTACATCGGGAGCGAGGATTTAACCATGTACCCAATTCTTCCGCCCGGCAGCTTCGTTCAAGTCGACGAGTCGCGCAACAAGGTAGTCGAGGGTGCGTGGCGTTCCGAATATGAACGGCCCATCTACTTTGTCGAGACCCGTGAGGGGTATACCTGCTGCTGGTGTACGGCTGGACGCGAGGATCTAATCCTGCAATCGCATCCACTTTCGCCGGTCCCGACGAAAGTAGTTCGGACTTCCCAGAGCGAGATCGTCGGGCAAGTAGTAGGTGTTGCTATGAGGCTCGGCGAGTGGCGTCCCGTCCCCGACTCCGAGCTAACGCCAAAAGAGCGTGCAGCACTGAATTGAGATGCCTGGGTGATCCTGGACCAGGTTCTTTAGGCAAAAGCGTCTCCCCGCGACCGGACAGTTTTTTCAGATAAGCCTCTAATTCCACCCCTGCCGTCCGACTCGAATCTTCCACATCCGCCAACAGACTACTTAGTGGAGTGGAGAGGACCTCCGAAACTGCTTCATGGTGGGCAGCTCCCAATGCCTTATTCGCAGTAGATTGCCCGTAAACCTTCCCGAACCCCCAATGCTCGTAATCGCCCTCGTGAGCGTGTAATCCCGCCAGATACTCCAGCTTTCCCAGGCAGCCGAAGACCGCTCGTAAAGTCGTGCGGGAAAGATCCTCGAAAGCTGATTTCAGAGTCATTGGAAATTACGTTTTCGGAAAGTTGAAACAATTTGCACTTTTCGTGCACACCTCTACGCGCGGCCACATTATCACGGCGTAACCCCAACTTCAACAAGGAGTTTCGCCATGAAGAAATCACTGCTCTGTCTTGCTGCTCTACTGGTACTTATGACCGCAACCACGGTTCCAACCCTGGCAGCCCCCAATAACCCCATTTGCCCTCCGATCCTCTGCAAGTAGGTTTCCTTCTCCTGGGCAACCAGGGCTCGCTACGAAAACTATTGTGGGCTGCTGATGGCTAAGGCTAGTATTCCAGCAGCCCATGGTTTTTGTCCGGCTCTATCTCTGGATTGCTCCTCATCTGCTTCTGGCGTTGTGTCTGATCGG
>Ga0136846_1232583_pt1 | contig 13926 bp, 10 predicted proteins | sample HopSoiMetagenom2_FD_96841 | JGI IMG/M metagenome (GOLD analysis project Ga0136846, IMG submission 96841) | Grasslands soil microbial communities from Hopland, California, USA - 2 Assembly 2016 (version 4) | ecosystem: Environmental > Terrestrial > Soil > Grasslands | place: USA: Hopland...
CTTCCAGTTGTGCGCTTCTTTTAGAGGCCGGAGTGCGCCTTTCGTGGTGTCGAGATCGAGCACATACTCGTACCTGCCGTCGATCACGCCGACCGTTCCGTGACGAGGTGGTCTGAAAGCACTGTTTTTCTCTAGATATTGAATGAAGGCGAGACCCTCACCTTCACCTTGACCATCCTCATTCAGCCACCGGGCAAGCGATTGGCCCACCATCCACTCCGGTTTCTCTTGACCGGCAAGCTCGAGAATCGTGGGTGCCAGCGCTGTCTGATCCGCTGCTACAGCAATCTTCTGACTTCTCTCTTGCTGTGGCGTCCTGATAATCAGGGGGATATGGACAACTGGTCTTGTCAGATCGGGACTGCTGTGCTGATAGACTCCGCCCTCAAAACTTTCCCCGTGGTCTGCCGAGATGATCACCGTGGTGTTCCGCAATTTCCCATCATGCTCCAACTTGGATATGAAAGCGCCAAAGGCGCGGTCCGCCGTAGCGATGAACTCGTCGTAACGAAGACGGCGCTCATCTAACAGGGTCTGCTGGTCGGGTTCGTAATGAGGTTTCCAGCGTCCACCAAACTCCTCCTCAAACGTTCGCACCTTATCGGCAGGCAGGAAACGGCCGCGTTCCATGGGATCGGGAAGATACGGATTGTGCGGAGTAATCACATGAATCCATAGAAAAAATCCCTCCGGCAGACTCGCGAGTGTTTCCCGTCCGCGTTCGAAGCTTGCACCCGGCTTAAATCGCATCGAAAGGTTGTAGGGCTTCCGGGCAAGAGAATTCCACAGGTTTGCGAGATCAAAATATTCATCAATGCGACATCCGAATCCTGAATTCTGATGGAGAGGGCGAGTCGCATTCCACAAACGCTGAACGCCGCCTTTCTGGAACGTCGGTTCGGGCAAGAGATCGTAATCATCCCCAAGACTTTTTGCTAAATAGTATGCAAAGGGGTTGGAAAGGAACGCCCCCGTAGCATAGCCCGCTGCTCGCATCACGTGAGGTAGGTTCTGCTGAGCGTGCTGCGCGCCTACACGGCCTTCGAGTTGATGCACACCACTTTGCGATGGGTAAATTCCCGTCAACATCGTTGCTATGCTGGGTGTGGTGAAGGTCGAGGCCGAGTAGAAGTTTGTGAAGACTGTCGCCTTTTGAGCGAAAGCGTCAATGTTCGGTGTGGTCGTCAGTTTGTTCCCGTAAACTGACATATCTTCTGCGTTCAACGCGTCAAAAGTAATCAGCAGAAAATTCGATTTGGGTCGCTGCGAAACCAGTGGTGCCCTTGCATGAGCTGTGGTCTTAGTAATCGCGAATTCAGTGGCGACTAGAGCGAAAAGGGCGACAAGTGTTGCAATGGCCATACGGCGTGGCATTTTTTCGCCCAGGAACCCGTCGAGGCTGGTCACAAGTTCCTTGCGAGTACGAGGCATGCAAACTGCAATCGCGAAGGCAAGGAAATGGACTCCCATCAGCACAGGCTTGAATCTGGCGCCCGCATGAAACCACTTCATGAGGCTCGTCAACGCGAGCCTCGAATCCAAAAAGACAATCAAGACCACGGCAATTTTTATTGCCCACTCGGCCAAGCGTTCGCGCGTTGAATTGAAACGCCACAGAACAGGCGCAAGGATGGCCGTGTAAATACTTCCCAAAGCCATTCCCAAGAGCGCGGATACTAGTATTCGCACTGTTACTTCGAAACCTACCTCTGAGGCAGTGAGATAAAAGGACCAGCCTTGAGCCTTCCCGCGTGCAAGCATCAGCGCCTCGGCAAATACCAAGGCGACGATTCCGAGACTCATGGCGCGCAACCACAGAGACATAATGGTTGAGCGGAAGCCCGACGATGCGCCTGACGGTCGGCTCAAGCGGTCCATTAGCCCAGTTGACGCGGAATCAGATGTTCTGGGAGATGTGATGGATGATCCTGCGGCGGCAAGTAAGGATTTGAGAAGCCGAATTGGCAAACCAGGACGGTTTGCATCGGCGTAACCACTAGCCTGAATTGTCAAGGTGCAAGCCCCAATGTTGCAACGGCGGTACCGAACTGCGATCGTTCTTCATCCGTCTTCGGAGGGGGAACTGTTTGCAGACGGTCCTAAATTCGAAGCGACAGCCAAGCGGACGAAAATCAGCCTATCACCTTATGCATTGGCCCGTCGACGCAAGCGCCTTGATAACCCGGAAAGCGTTGCTACGATTCGCTGCCTGAGAAATGTCACACTCGCGCCCACGATTATGAGCAGTGGCGTGAGAACTTGTGATATCAAACCAACCGTGTTCGGGTCGGCGTAGGCAAGACCGTAAACTGGCATTGTGGTCATAAGGCAGAATAAACAGACTACGAATACAAGTAGATATCCCCGACGGTTCATTCACTCCTCCGCTTCTTGTGCGGGCGTGACGAGTCGGCAATCTTCCATCGTGTGCAAAGGTTTGCAACGACGCGGAAGGACTTACCTGGAAGATCTTGATTCTTGCAAGACAGGGCCGAGCATAGACACCGATCTTGCCCCACACACCCCAAGCGAGCGGAAAGTAGCACGCACACCCGCGACTGTCAAGGCGTTTGATCGATTAACTCAGAAGGGCTCTTGAGCGCTGAAGGCTAAAAAAGATGGAGCGGGAGACGGGGATCGAACCCGTGACATCCAGCTTGGGAAGCTGGCGTTCTACCGCTGAACTACTCCCGCCCAACTGCCGCCAGTATAACCCACGACACTGCCGCAGCGTAACTCGCCGCTCTCCCATGTTGTCCGACCGCGGATTCAAAGTGAAACGACCGCTGCCATAGTCCGCCGACGCCTCGACGGACGCGCGACCTGGACCTATGATGAGAGGAGTACGCTTTCATCGAGGTCATTATCATGGCAGAACCTACCTACGAAGAACTAAAAGCACGCCTTGCTGAATTGGAGAAACAGGGAACCACCCGTCGCACCGGAACCTTGGACTTCCGTGTGAGCGAGAAGGGCGGCGTCAGTGTCTACGGCTTGGGCCGATTCCCGGTCACGCTTTATTACGAACAGTGGATCCGTCTGCTCGACGTTTCCGACAAGCTTCGGGAGTTCCTGCAAGAGAATAAAGATAAGCTCAAGCTGAAAGAACAATAAAGCGGCCGCAACGCCGATAGGGCGCACGGCCAGAATCTGGCCACGCAAGCCTTGCGGCAGGCCTAGCGCCGGGACCGGTCTGCACCGCGAGTGGCGCGCAGGCTACACGCCCTCACTAGACGCTACCTTAGGCAGATGAAGTAATCCTTCCACTCGCTCCATCCCGGCGGCAGTATAATGAATCCAAGTCTACCCGGGGTATTTATGCGGGCTCGCCGATTCCTGGTCCTTCCTTTTGCGGTTGTCCTACTGGCAGTCACTGTTCTGGCTGATAACCAGCAGAAGGCCTCAACCGCGCCGCCGCCTCTCGAAAAGGCGCCTCCCATGTCGAAAGAGACGCGGCTGAACCTGATTCGCGCGTTCAATGCCGAACTGGTTTACGTCCGAACTCCCTTTCCCATGGGCAAGACCGGGCTAAAGCTGGAAAAGGGCGTCGTCACTCCCAATGGCGAACAGCTGCAAATGCTGGTTGCGACCTATGGACCGGCCGCGAAACCAGGAGACCTGGCACGCATCACCAATATCGTGATCCACGGAAGCAGCATCTACTTTGAGATTAATGGCGGTCCGATCAAGAAGAAAAAGTGGTATCAGCGCATCGAAGTAGGCGGAATGGGTGGCACCGCGCCGGTTGCGCCCAGTGACCCGAATGCAAATCCACGCGGCTCCTTTGTTGATCTTGAGTTTGGCCGCTCCGTTCCCGAACTCAGTCCTCAACAACTGAAGGATCTGCTCCGGCCTGTCTTCGATTTCAATTCCAAGTCAGCCGTTGAGGCATACCTCGACACGGTTCCTCCCAAAGTGAAGGACGCTATTAAGAACCACCAGGTACTCGTCGGCATGGATCGCGAGATGGTTTTGTACTCGAAAGGCCGTCCGCCCAAGAAGGACCGCGAGAAGGACGGAGATACGGAATACGAAGAATGGATCTACGGTGAGCCGCCCCGCGACGTCGATTTCATCCGTTTTGTCGGAGACGAGGTCGTGCGCGTCGAGACCATGAAAGTCGGTGGCGAAAAGATGGTCAAGACCGAGAAGGAAATCGACATCAAGAAACCCGAGGTTGCCAAAGAATCCGAGCAGCCCCGACCTGCCAATGCACCCACATTGCGGCGGCCCGGCGAGGAGATGCCCGAAACTCCAAAAACCATGCCCTCGGGACCGACGGCGCCAATGCCACCTCCACCACCACCTTCAGGCGATCCCGGCAATAAATCTCCGAACTGAAATCACGCTGGCCGAATCGGGTCCGATGCTGCGCTACCCGAACTTGGCCTGCGCCCGCCCCCGCTTTACACTGGAACTGTGAAGATCGCGTTAGGGCAGATTAACCCGACCGTCGGGGACTTCTCTGGCAATGCCGGCAAGATCATTGAGTTCTCACAGCGCGCTAGAGGCGCGGGAGCGGGCCTCATCCTGTTCCCCGAGCTTTCTATCAGCGGATACCCTCCACGTGACCTCGTGGAACGCCCGTCGTTCCAGGCTCGTAATCAGCAGGCAGCAGAACAAATTGCTGCTGACACTCGCGGCATCGCCGTAATTTGTGGCCTGGTGACTCAGGCAAGCGCCGAAACGGGTAAATCCGCGATGAATTCGGCGGCCCTGCTGCGCGACGGCAAAATCGATTTCATCCAGTCCAAGATGCTGCTTCCCACCTACGACGTCTTCGACGAGATGCGCAACTTCGCTCCGGCAAATTCGCAACAGCTGTTCGATTTCTGTGGCAATCGCATGGCTCTCACCATTTGCGAGGATGCGTGGAACGACAAGCACTTCTGGAATCGCCAACTCTACCGACTGGATCCGGTGGACGAGTTGATCAAAGCTGGAGGTAACTTTGTTCTGAACATCTCGGCCTCGCCCTTCTGGGTAGGCAAGCGCGAGTTCCGCCGCGAGATGCTGGCTTCCATTGCCCGCAATAATCGCGTTCCGGTTGTGATGGTGAACCAGGTCGGTGGCAATGACAGCCTGATCTTCGATGGCTCCAGCATCGTGCTTAACCCGTCCGGTGAAGTCATAGCGCGCGGAAAGTCTTTCGAGGAAGACCTCATCTATTTCGATTCCAGCACTCTCATTGGCGAGATACACGAGCAGACGCCCGGCGAAGAAGCGGAGGCTTATGCCGCGTTGGTGCTAGGCACGCGAGATTATGTCCGGAAGTGTGGCTTCAGCCGCGTCATCGTCGGCCTCAGTGGCGGAATTGATTCCGCACTTACTGCCGTCATTGCTGCCGACGCCCTTGGCCCTGAGAACGTGATCGGGGTCGGCATGCCCGGGCCCTACTCCTCGCACGGGTCCATTGCGGATGCTGCGACACTGGCGAAAAATCTCGGGATCCGCTTCGAGTTGTTATCCATCACCGAGACTTTTGAAAGTTATCGGCGAGCTCTACACGGCGTTTTCGCCGGACTCCCCGAAGATGTTACCGAGGAAAATATCCAGCCCCGTGCCCGCGGCACTCTACTGATGGCTCTAGCCAATAAATTCGGAGCCATCGTGCTTAGCACCGGAAACAAGAGTGAACTTGCGGTCGGATACTGCACACTTTACGGCGACATGGTCGGAGGGTTAGCGGTCATTTCTGACGTTCCGAAAACCATGGTCTATCGCATCAGTCATCACGTCAATTCCCAGCGCCCCCTGATTCCGCAGCCCACGCTTGAGAAGCCACCCTCCGCCGAGTTGCGTCCCGATCAGAAGGACACCGACAGCCTGCCCCCCTATGAAGTGCTGGACCCGATTCTGGAGGACTATATCGAGGACATGCACTCGCCCGAGCAAATCGCACACGATCGCCATCTCGATCTGGGACTGGTGAAGCGTGTCATTTGTATGATCGATCGCAATGAATACAAACGTCAGCAAGCCGCCCCGGGTCTGAAAATATCCGCCAAGGCGTTCGGATATGGCCGACGCTTTCCAATCGCTGCCCGTTACGAGAGCTGACTGGCCAATCTGAAATTCTCCCAAAAGCTTGTAATATGGATTAACAAAAACTTACCCCCTGCTCGGAAAGGAATGCATGCACCGCCCCATTACCGCTTTCTTTTTTCCTTTGGTTCTGGTTGTGTCTGGGTTCGCCCAGCAGCAGCAAAAGAGCGAGAATTCCGTCGCTGCTGCGAGACCTTCCACCACGGCCCAAACTCCCGTCGGCCTTCCCTCTGAACAAACCGTAAACGGCTTTCTGCAGCAGACCTTCGGGTACGACCCCAGTGTGAGCTGGAAGATTTTCGCCATCAAGCCTGCCACAGCCCAAGGTCTGGCAGAAGTCGACGTCGTTCTCGCCAATCATGGTGGTCAGCAGAACACGACCTTTTATGTGACGCAGGACGGCAAGCATGCATTGATCGGCGACCTGATTCCTTTCGGAACCAAGCCGTTTGCTGCGACCCAGCAAGAGTTACTGAAGGGGATTAATGGTGTTGCGCGCGGGCCCGCCGGCGCCCCCGTCACCATCGTGGAATTCAGCGACCTGCAGTGCCCGCACTGCAAACAGGCGCAACCAACGATCGACAAATTGCTCGGCGATGAGCAGAACGCCCGATTTGTATTTCAACAGTTTCCATTACCCTCGCATAATTGGGCCGCCAAAGCTGCGGCCTATGCTGACTGCATCGGCCGTTCGAACAACGATGCGTTCTGGAAATTTATCAGCGGAACCTACGCCGCGCAGTCCGACATCACGGAAGCGAACGCGGATCAAAAGCTGACCGCAGTTGCTGACGCTTCCGGAGTGAAGGGAAGCGACATTGCCGCCTGCGCGGCGAAGCCAGACACTAAAAGCCGCATCGACGCCTCCGTCAATCTCGGCAAGAAGGTTGAAGTCACCGGCACGCCCACGCTCTTCATCAACGGCCGCCGAATCGCGAACGTGAATGGCATTCCTTACGATGTTTTGAAGTCGATGGTCGAGTTTGAAGCCCGGCAGGGAAAATAGACGCGTGGGCTTACGGCACTCTAGTGACCCGCCCCGATCTGAATTTCATTGTCGGCACCAGAGTTCGGGGTGCTGAGAAGGTGTGGCGTGATCACCACAAGAAGTTCGTCATCATCCTCTTCTTTGTGGTTCGTGTTTGCCAGCTGATTCAGTCCCGGCAAGTAGCCCAGGCCCGGTACTCCCGTCATACTTCGTATTTCGGTTCGCGACACAATACCCGTCACCACAGCCGGCTCGCCGTTCCTTAGAGTGATACCGCCCTTGTATTCGCGGTTGTTAATCACGGGCACGCCATTTAGAGAAGTTCCACCTAGCGCCCGCAGCTGAAATTCCAGGTCAAGACCGATATCGGAGTTCCCGTGGATGTGAGGTTTCGCCTTAATAATGAGGCCCAGGTCTTCGTAGTTGAAGGAGGGGAACGCCGCCTGAAAACTGTTGTTGCCGATTGCGTTTGCGATCGCCGCCGTGTTGAAGATCGGCGCGAAGCTCGCGTTGAGGATCGGATACCTCGATCCCAATTTGAAGCTTACGTCCTTCCCCTGTCCCGCACGAAGCGTCGCATGTTCCAGGCTCGACACCGAGCTGGAGTTCAGCGACAGAGTCGCCGATAGCTGGTCCAGCGAAAGCCCGAATAGCGTTTTGCCATTTCCGAAAGTCGCCAGCGGTTGCGAGAAAATCGAATTCTGCTGGTTTTGCAGTTGCGCCAGCAACGCCGATACGGCAGTCGAGTTCGCTTGGTTGATGCCGCCGCCTGCAATCAGTTGGTTGATGAGGTCCTGCAGATTCTGTCCGCCTAGAGCCGCCAGAGCGCCTGCCGGAATGTTGATCAGCTGAAAGTTGTTTGGAATGTGCAGGCCCACGTCACGAGTGAACGTGTGGCTGACCTGGTAGAGCTTTATGTCAAGAAGCACTTGTGGAGCATCGGCGTCAAGCCCCTCGATAAACGCAGTGGCCGCATCCACCATCACTTGAGGAGCCCGCACCGTAATGGTTTTGGCGGCAGGTGACTGCGACAGAAATCGAATCTCGAACAGACTTCGCAGCGCATTGGCAATGTCATTCAGTTCCTGCGGTGACGAGGCATCGGATACCAGGAAGGTGCGCGCCGCCATGCGATCGTACTCTCGGTGATTCTGGGGCGTGTCACCGGCAATCACCATCTGCTTTTCGTCAATTGGAGTCCAAAACGACTTTGTAACCTGGCAAGCCGCCCGCATGGCGGTGTAAAAATCAACGTCTTGAATATCGAACCGCACGTTGCGCACGGCAACAGAATCATCGACGACAGCCGTCAATCCGAAAGCAACAGCAATCTGCGCAAGAAGGTCGCGCGAGCTGCCACGAAAGTGAAAATCGGCACGCTCGCTCTGCGGTTCCAGATTGATCTCGCCCGCGTCCGCCAACACAGTGGCTGGTTTCGAAAGGCGTGGTGCCGAGTCGCCCAGGGACTCTTTCAGCCTCTCCTGCGCAAATTCATTGTGCGGGTCGAGGTTAAGCGCCGTGCGGAACTCCGCCATTGCAACTATTTCATTGTTACTGGCGAGAGCAGCGTTCCCGCGTTGGACGTGGTCGTAGACAAGTTGTTGCCGTGCCAGTTCTCGCGCGGTCGCGAATTCCACGTCCTTGGGAACCAGATTGGAGGCGGTTTCGAACTCGTCCAAGGCCTCTTCGAATCGCCTTTCGTTCTGAAGTCTCATCGCGCGCTTGAACGCGGCCTTCGCACTCTTCAGATCATGTTTGGAAACATCGCATGAGGGAGCGCCTCGCACATTGCTGGCGCAAATTGCGGCCTGCTTCGCGGGCGAAGTGTCCGCCAACACAGGCCAAGCCAGAAATATGCTGATGAACAGAACTGCCGCCGGACGCATGCGCTAGATTGTACTCGGTCCCGCGGAACTACGGCACGGCATAGCAGGTCTCGTTAGGACAGGGACGGGAGGGCCCCAAGTGTTCTACACAGCCGAGGTACGCATTCAGCCGATCAGGTCAGCATGATTCGTTTGATCGAGCGTGCCTTACCACTACTTTCATCGCAGTCGATCACGACAGCGCATAGGCGTACGTCGCCGCTCGCCGCCTCGAAGCGCGCCGGCATATTGGTCAGAAACCGGTTGATCACGAGTTCTTTCTTCACACCAATCACCGAATCATAGGGCCCCGTCATTCCCACATCCGTCTGGTACGCGGTCCCGTTCGGCAACACATGTTCATCGGCCGTCGGTATGTGCGTGTGCGTTCCGAGCACCGCCGTCACCCGGCCATCCAGGTACCAGCCCATCGATATTTTTTCCGACGTTGCTTCGGCGTGGATGTCCACCAGAATGATTTTTTCCGTTACCTTTTTCAGCAGTTCATCCGCCACCCGAAACGGATCGTCGTTGCTCGTCATGAAGACTCGTCCTTGAAGGTTAATGACGGCATACGGAACATTGGCTTTCGTTTTCCCCTGAAACAAACCCCATCCCGGCAGAGTAGATGGATAGTTCGCCGGTCGTAAGAGTCGCCGGGCCGGACTGTAGGGGTTGCCATTCGCAGATTCGAAGAACTCGAGAATCTCGCGTTTATCCCAGATGTGATTCCCCGAGGTGAGTACCTCGATGCCCATCTCGAACAGTTCTTCCGCCAAGGCAGCAGTAATTCCGAATCCCGCAGCCGCGTTCTCGCCATTGGCAATGATCAGGTCCACACTATGTTGCTTCACCAGTTCGGGCAGCCGCTCGCGCACGATCGTGCGACCCGGACGTCCGAATATGTCACCGATGAAAAGGATACGCATTCTCTGGATGGTAACACGCTGAACCAGAGCACATTACGAGCCGCCCGCGCCCATCTCGGAGTGCCGCAGGCCTTGTATTTCGGACAGAATCACTTGCCAACTGAGCACACCTGTTGGCAACAGGGCTAGAATTCTCGGGATTCGATTTACCACGCGGAATGCCCGGAGGCCACTTATGCAAGGCACCATGATGCAGTTTCCTCTAACCCTGGTTTCCTTGTTAGAGCGCGCGGGCAAGCTGTTCCCCAAAGTCGAAGTTATTTCTCAACGTCCCGACAGTTCCACTCACCGTTACACCTATGGCGATCTATACCGGCGTGCACGAGCCTTGGCCGCTGTCTTGCAAGACGCTGGATTGAACCCAGGCGATCGAGTAGCAACCCTGATGTGGAACCACTCCACCCATCTGGAAGCGTATTTCGGTGTCCCCGCTGTGGGCGGTGTGTTGCACACCCTGAACCTCCGCCTTCATCCCGACGAACTGGCCTTTATCGTGAACCATGCCGAAGACAGGTTCCTGATTGTCGATGATGTTCTTCTGCACCTTTTCGAAAAGATAAAAGACCGGGTGAACCTGGAGCGTGTGATTGTCGTTCCGTTCAGCGGTCAAGCGGTGCCCGAAGGCTACGAAGATTACGAACTGCTGCTGAAGCAAACGGCAAAAGATCCCCGCTACGCAGACCTCGATGAAAATGACGCGGCCGGGATGTGCTACACCTCGGGCACCACCGGAAAGCCGAAGGGTGTCGTCTATTCGCATCGCGCGCTTGCCTTGCATTCTTATTCGATATCGCTGCCTGACAACTTCTCCATCTCGCGCAACGACACAATTCTTCCAGCCATGTCGATGTTTCATGCCAACGCTTGGGGGCTGCCTTTTGCTGCGGTCATGAATGGCAGCAGCCTGGTATTGCCGGGCCCAAATCTACAACCGGAAAGGATTCTCGACCTGCTCGATCACCATCGGGTAACCCTCACGGGCGCTGTTCCCACCGTGTGGCTGGGCGTCATCGATGTCTTGGAACGCCAGCCAGATCGATGGCGGCTCCAGAAGGGCCTGCGGGTCGTCGTTGCCGGCTCCGCCTGTCCGGAAACTCTATTTCGTCGTTTCGAGCGCTTCGGCGTGCATGTCATACAACCCTGGGGAATGACTGAGACTACTCCAATCGCCACCGTTTCCACGCTCAAGCCCCACATGTCAGCCTGGTCGGCGGACGAGAAATATATGCTTCGGGCCAAGCAGGGCTTGCCATCCCCTTTCATAGAACTTCGAGCCATAGGAGATGCCGGGGAAGTGCCTTGGGATGGGCAAACGCCGGGTGAATTGGAGATTCGCGGCCCCTTCGTTGCCGCCTCCTATTACAAACTGCGCGATGATGCGCAGCGCTGGACCGACGATGGATGGTTTCGCACGGGTGACGTGGTCTCGATCGATTGCGAGGGTTACGTCAAAATTACGGACCGAACCAAAGATCTGATCAAGTCCGGTGGGGAGTGGATCAGTTCCGTTGACGTCGAGAACGCATTGGTGGCTCATCCCTCCGTAGCTGAAGCTGCAGTCATTGCAGCGCCTCATCCCAGGTGGCAGGAGCGCCCACTAGCGATTGTGGTATTAAAGAACGGTGAGGCAGTCACCGAAAACGAGCTGCGGTCTTTTCTGGGGCGCACGTTTGCCAAATGGCAATTGCCGGACGAGTTTGTGTTCGTTCCTGAGTTGCCCCACACCTCTACCGGCAAGTTGTTAAAGTCCAGGTTTAGACAAACCTATCAAGGCTGGAATTGGAAGGCCAGCGGCGCCGCTCCCTAAGTTGCTCAACCAACCTGAGCTGGCTACCTGAAATTTGGTGCGGAACTGGCTAGTGCGGAACCAGGTCGAAGATCCTGTTGAAGCTCGATCCACTAACGGAAGTCGTCACACGCCTGTCGCAGCACAAGCCGCATCGCTCAGCGATTGGGTGGCGTTCTTCTCACAACTCTTCCCGTTGCCATCGCAGATTTCAAAAATCGAATCGAGCTTCGTGACCCTCAGAATCTCCCGCACCTGCGCATTTGGATTGGCAAGCGTCAGATAGACCCCGGCAGCCTGTAGCGACACCAAAGCCCCAATGCCGGCGGCATCGATCGTCTCTACATCTTTCAAGTCAACGACAACACTCCGCGCATTCTGCCCGGCGGCAGAGCATAAGATCGCAGTCTCGTCCCCACGCACGATTCGGCCACGACACTCCAGGATCAACACATCACCGGAAGAAACCACAGTCACCTTTAACATTAGGAACCTCCTGGCGGGGCCACCCAGGCACCCTATTATAGGTGAACAAAAAGCGAATACAAGTAAAAACCGCAGGAAATCTGCCGTCGTACTCCGCGCACCGGAAAGCTTAACAAGCCCTTTGCCTTCAAAGCAATCACGCGTTGTGCTCATCAATTACTTCAGAAGGTGCTGGAGCTGGCCCCGCTTCGTCCCCGCTTCACTGTGCAACAAAACTCCGCACCGCATCATTGAACTGATCCGGCTGATCTACGAAGGTCATATGTCCACTTTGCGGCAGGATCACCAGCTTCGATCCTGCGATCTTCTGCTGCATCTCCCGCGACATCTTTGGATCGCACTCATCGTGGTCTCCCACGATAATCAACGTTGGCACCTTGATCTGCGAAAGCTTATCGAGATACTCGACTTCCACCAGGTTGCCGTCCATTACAAATTCACCGTGAGATCCCCACATTTCTCGGTAGACATCCCATGCCGTTCCCGTGTTCGAGGCCAAGGGATCATAGTTCGGATCAGGACGCGCTTGATACACGTAAGGGAAGTACCCTTTGCCCCATGCCAGCCTTGCATATTCGTCCGGATAGCGGCCGCGCTCCCAATTCTCGCCTTTGCCAAACAGGCCTGCTGACTCCAACTCCTCAACACGTTTGCGGTCGTTCGGATCCATGGCAGCTTTCATCTTCCCCAATAGTTCATTCAGCTCCTTGGCGCTCGCAAATGTGCTACCCAGGATCAGGTGCGACAAGTTGTTCTGGTACTTCAGCGCATAAACCTGCGCCAGCGCTCCTCCCACCGAATGTCCCAACAGGCTGATCTTCCCTAAACCTAGCGCCTGGCGCACCGCTTCGATGTCGTCTGCCATGTTCGCCAGCGTGTACTGCCTGGTGTCTTGGAATTTCGACGATTTTCCGGAACCGCGCTCATCGATGAATATCAGCCGGCTGGTTCGCATTAATGGCAATAAGTAAGGAAGGAAATAATCATGCGATGCCCCGGGGCCGCCGTGCGCGATCACCAGCGGCGCGCCTCGTCCCATGGAAACGTAGTAAATCAAGGCGCCGTGACCATCGACAAAACCCTCTTGGATCGGAAAAACATTTGACGATGCGGAAGTTTGGGCAAAGCACACCGCGCCGCAAACCAGCGTCAGCAACACAAGAGCAGCTACTCTGATTTTCATGCACGAGATGCTACCACGGGACAAGTTGCGCCTCATCTATGCCCCCGCCGTCCAGTGCGTGACACATAAAACTAGGCTGAGCTGTCAGAGGGCTCCCAGCATGCCAATCACGAACGCATTCACGTTTCGTGACAACTTCAGCACCTTTCTCTAATTGCCTTGCGCTTTCGGCACGGAAAGAGAGTAGAATTCGCGAATTCCTCAGGGCACTCGCTAAGACGGTCGGATGCGTGAGAAGTCTCGGGCCACTGCGTCGGTTTTCAGCAGTTTACTCTTGCTGCTTCGCTCCTCACCTTTATTCGCGTTCAGCGTTCCCACATTACGAGAACTCCTATGTTGGATTTGATTCGAAGCCGTAAATCAGCTTTCTTGCAGCGATTCGATAACGTCAGTTGTTGCTTCAGACCTCGCGCGGCTGCCCTCGCGTTTCTAACGCTTCTGTTAACCGTAGCCGGTTACAGTCAGAGTGCAGCCCAGGGAACCCAGCCGAGTGCCACGTCGCAATCGGCGAAGCCGTCGGGGTCGTCGGCTTCGGAATACGTCGGCTCCGAGGTTTGTAAGACTTGCCACGAGGACTTGGCCAAGCACTTCGAGCGCACTGCTCACTTCGCGACCATTCAGGATAAGAAAGCCGCGCCCGAACA
>Ga0136846_1210886_pt1 | contig 13924 bp, 10 predicted proteins | sample HopSoiMetagenom2_FD_96841 | JGI IMG/M metagenome (GOLD analysis project Ga0136846, IMG submission 96841) | Grasslands soil microbial communities from Hopland, California, USA - 2 Assembly 2016 (version 4) | ecosystem: Environmental > Terrestrial > Soil > Grasslands | place: USA: Hopland...
AGCAGCTCGTCCATCAGCGGATCTTCCACGCGCCCGACGCAAAATACCTCCGCCACCAGCAAAAGCGCCGCGTTGAAGGTCGAGATCGCCGGACCGCAAGGCGTAACCGTCGGCAAGCCGGCGCTGTATGTCGTTACGGTCAGCAACGAGAGCGACACGCCGGCCGAGGAAGTACACCTTCGCATTCCCTTGCCGGGCTTTGTGACCGTGCAGACAACGCAGCCGACAAGCGGCGAGGCCGCGGTGCAGCCTGACGGCGCCGGCGCGGCGCGTCTGGCGTGGCTCGTTCCGCGTGTCGCCGGTCGCTCGCGCGAGCAGCTCAAAGTGCAGCTCGTAACGGGCCAAGGGGACGGCTTCGACCTGGCCGCTGAGTGGACCGTTCGTCCGGCCGTTGCCAAAGCCGCAATTCAGGTCAAGCAGCCGCAGCTCGCCCTTTCGCTGGCTGGCCCGGCTGAAATGGTGTTTGGCGAGGAAAAGGGGTTCACGCTGACGGTGAGCAATCCCGGCACAGGCGACGCGGAGCGAGTAGTCGTCTCGGTGATCGCCGCCAACGCGCCGCCGCAACAGTTTGACGCGGGCATCATCCCCGCGGGCCACAAAAAGGAAGTTCCGTTGGCAGTTGTCGCTTCGCAGGCCGGGACGATCGAGCTGCAAATCACTGCGGCGGGCGAAGGCGGCATTGAAGCGCGAACTGCGGGCAAAGTCATGGTTCGGAAGGCCGAAGTTAACGTCACGATCGACGGGCCGCCCATGAAGTACGCCGGCGCGGAGGCGACTTACATTGTCACCGTGACTAACAGTGGCACTGCGGCAGCCGACAACGTGAACCTCTCGATAACGCTGCCTCCTGGCGCGAAGTATCTGGGCGGTATCGAGGGGAGCAGCACAACCGCCAGCGGCGTGAAATGGAAGCTTGCCAACTTGCTGGCTCGCAACGAGCGGCAATACGAGTTCCGTTTGCAACTCTCGTCTCCTGGAATGAATCGCGTGGCCGTGCAGTCGCAAGCTGCCGCCAGCGGGACGGCTGATAGCGCTGCGGATACGCAAGTCGAAGCCGTCTCGGACCTGAAGCTGCTCGTTCACGATCCCTCGGGCCCGTTGCCGACCGGTGAGCCGGCGACCTATGAGCTGCAGATCCTGAACCGCGGCACGCAAGCGGCCCGGCAGGTCAAAGTCGTCATGCAGTTTTCCGAGGGCGTTGAGCCGGTGGCCTTCGAGGGCTGCGAGGCTCGCATCGTTCCCGGCCAGATTGTGTGTCAGCCGCTGCCTGCGCTGGGGGCCGGCGAGCAGGCGACGGTTCGCGTGAAGGCCAAGGCGACCAGCGCCGGCAGCCACCATTTCCGCGTGGAAGTGACGACGACCGACGGCGACGCGCGCCTGGTCACTGAAGGCACGACTCGCTTTTTCGCCGAAAGCGGCCGCACCGGAGCGGCTGCTAGCACGGCCCGCAAGCCGACCCTGGTGCCCAACACTTCTATTCCGACCACGATTCGCTGACGTTATCCTCCGCACATGCCAACTCCCGAGCCAATCATCATCCCGTTGCCCCAGCGGCGCGCGCAGAAGCGCGAGCGGCCCAATCTGCGGTTCCAAGCCCGCCGCCTGGGATGGCAGCTTCATCTGCTGCGGCATTGGTGGCTCGCTCGGCACCGGTCGTATCAGCCGTTCTTTGTCATTGCGTCGGCGCGGACGGGCAGCAATTTGCTGGTCGAGTACCTCAATCAAGTTCCAGATGTGCATTGCCTTTCGGAGATTCTCAACTGGCGCTCGCCGATCGCACCGCGACGGCGCGTCGGCGCCGCCGGCGCCATTCGGCACATTCGCCGCTGGCTGCAGACGGCGCGGACGCCCCATCGCGGCTGCAAGCTGTTCTTCAATCATCTGGATGACTTCCGTCTGAACCTTCCCGACCTGGAAGCGGCCTTTCCGGGTGCGAAGTATATCGTGCTGTATCGCGAGTCGCTGGCCGAGCAGTTTGTCTCGCTGGAGCAGGCCCGCCTGACCAACCAGTGGCTGCTCTTGCCTGGTGAGCAGCGCAAGCAGCGACCGGTCACGGTCGATCCGGTGGCGCTGCGCAAGTTCTGCGACGACACGCGGCGCGATTATCAGCAGCTGTTCTCGCACCCTGCGATCCACCATCGCGGCACAATCTTCAGCTACGAGGAGCTATTCGAAAATCCGGGTCGCTTGATGGGCGAGCAGGTTTGCTCTTTGCTCGGCGTTGGTGCTATCCAGCCAAAGGCCCCGCTGCGCAAGCAAAACCCCGAGCCGCTTGCTGTCCGAGTCGAGAACTATTCTGCGGTGGCGGCTTTGATCGCGAGCCCCCTGTGCCAGCAGCGACATGAACTGCAGCGGCAGCGCACGGCGCGCCGGATAGCGGCGTAGTTACTGCGTCATCCACTGCCGCTGAAACGTTTCGGCGGTGGCTCGATTCGGAAATTTGCGAATTGTGGCTTGCACCGTCGAACGATCTTCTTCGGGCAGCTTTTCGCGCAGATCGCTGAGCCACTTGGCTGCGCCAGGAATCGAGTGGAACGTGCTGGCATTCTTTTGCGGCCGCCGATTGGACGTGGCCGTGAAGGTCGCGACGAAATGATCGGCGTTCAGGAACGGATCGACATAAGGCTGCTTCTTGAGATGCGCAATCAGCCGCGTCTCCATCTCCTTAAAATTGTCGCCGCAGTGCTTGATGAATGAGTCTCGATTCGACCGCACGACGCCCAGGCTGGAGATATCGAGCGCGCCCTCGAACGGGCCATGTTTGCTCGATTCGCGAATCAGGCCCATCAAGTCGCCCTTCTTTTTCTGAGCCATATAGTGCACCAGTGCCCAGGCTGCGGCATAGCCGGTGGAAGTCAGCCGGCCGGCGATCACGGCGTGCTCGACCAGCTCGCCGCTCTGATCTTTGGCGGCGTTGCCGCGGACGTACTCCTCCAGCTCGAACATCCGCAGATCATTGACCTGGCCGGGACCCTTCCAGCGCAGCTTGCCATCGACGGTCGTCGGGGCGAAGAATTCGGCCAGTCCCTCACTGAGCCACATTGGCCAGACGCTGAGGCGCTGCTGGACGCCGATGTTGTGCAGAATCTGATGCACGCCCTCGTGGGCGATCGTGGAGATTGCCTGGCCCAGCGCCAAATCGGGCCGTACCTGCAACAGTCGCGACTGCTCGTACATGAACACGCGGTTCGTGAGCGGATCGTAGTACGCGACGACGCCGGCTGGCATGCGGCGATAGCGGCGGAACTCGTCTTCGTTGCGGAACATCACGGCGACGAGCGGCAGCGCCGGGTTGTGCGTGTCGATCTTGCAGCCGTCGATCCAGGCTTTCACGCCGGGGAGCATCGTTTCCAGGATGCGGCTGGTTCCGAACTGAAACTCGTCGCTGCTGTTATAGACGTAGATGTAGTGGCTCGAAATCTTGGTTTTGAAGCCGGGGAACTCCTCGGCCAATCGGGACGCGAGCTTGTCTTTGTCGAGCGGGTCGAAGCGCCTGTCTGTCGGCGAGAATTGCCCTTGGGTGCGGCCGACGAGCTCGCCGTCGGGTAGCAAGATTACAGCTGAGCTGCCAATGCGGGCATGAATCCGACCCACGACGGGATGCCCGTCGTCATCGACCGTTGTGACGGCCTGCTTTTCACCGGCCGTCACCACTCCCGGCGGCAAATCGAGACCAAACTCGCGCGGGTTGATGGTGCGCGGACCTTCCTGGGCCGCAGCGGCGGCGGCTAGAAACAGGAAAGCGACGGTTGCCCATACCGAATAGCGCATCGTAACCATTATCCTAATCTATGGTCGAATGTCCAAAGTCCAAGGTCCAAAGTCCGGATCGTGGTCAGGGGTCAAACTGGGAATTGTAGGGTGCCTCGTGGCGGGGGTCGGAGTGGATGACGATGAAGGAGCCTGAGCCGGCGGACGCAGGCAGTCGGATGGGCTCTGAGACGAACGGGGGGGCGCTCAAGTTTTGGGATTTTTGTTGCCGAGGAGCGTTCGGCGCTGGTGGTTCAGGGTTCAGCGTTGTTGCATTGGAAGTTCCGGCGTCGTCAAGAGTTGGAGCAGACGCGTGAGATGGCTGCGAACCATTTCGTGCGTTAGCTGCGGCGTCGAGAGGTTTAGCGTTATTTAGCGCTGTGCCGCGCGGACGCTGATCCTGTTCGCTAACCGAGGCGGGAGCCTCGAGGTCGTTCGGTCCCAGGGAGGACCCTGGGACCGAATTGGAGTTGTCGGTGACGAGCATCTGGTCGCGGCAGGAATAGGGATGGTCATCGTCGCGAAGGCGGCCGTGCTCGGCGTCGGCGGCGATGATATTGACGGCGGTGCCGCGATGCGGCTCGCCGAGCAGGAAACTGAGCAGGTCCTTGACGAAGACCCGCTCGTCCCAGACGCTGCGAACCTTCTTCGAGGCGACGGCGTCGTCGAGCAGCTCGGTCAGCAGGTCTTCGGCCAAGGCGCGGCGGTCCTCGTCGCGTGCGATTTCCGGCGGTGGAAGAGGATCGAGCTCGGCCAGCTTCTGGAGCTCGATGGCGGAGCGCTGGGCCGTTTTGATGAGTTGGACGTTGAGAGGCTGGTCGCGAGCGGTAGTCACCACCTTCGTGATTTCACACCTCGGATTGCAGATTTCAAACTTAGAACTGCAAGTTTCCGATTGCGCTTCGTGGTTGTCCGGCTGCGATTCTCTTCCCAACGCACCGCATCCCTCCGTCGGCTTGGATTCGGTGCGAATGGTGACCTGCGTTGGTTTCGCAGACATGCGATTGATCTCGCGGACGGAAATTTCGTAAAGATATACCTGCCGGGACTGAGCGAGACGGCGCTGCAGGCGCTGTTGCTCGAGCGCGGAGAAAGCGGCGTCGAGAGCTGCTGGAGACGGCTGGTTTCCATTCTTGGCAGGCTGGAAGCCTGACGCACAGGCGAGCCAGCGGCGAACGCGGGCCACGATTTGAGAGATGCGGCCTGGCGAAAGGCCCAGCTCCTTGGCAATGTCGCGCTGCGGCTCGCAGCGGACGATGGCACGGTTGTAAATTTCCTGGTCGCGACGCGAAGGAACACGGGACGATTTCGCGGTATGTTGCTTGGAATTGGACATTGTTGGCCTTTCTATTTTTGATTTTCGATTTGAATTTAAGAGTCAGGCTTGGCGCGCGGCGGTAGCCTGGGAGGCTGTGACGTAAAGCGAAAGCTGATTGGTGCTTAGTACTCAGTACCGGGTACTAAGCTGTGGTGGGCGAAGCCCACCCTACGGGAAGGCCGCTTGCCACGTGAACAAATGGTCGCCCCCTAGAGCTAATTGAAAAACGGGGCGAAAAGCGGGCGATAAATCCGGGTGATTTTGAAAAAATTCCCGAAATTTTTGGCGGAGGGCCGCAGCCGCGGCTGGTTGGGGAAGAGCGGCTGACTGGCGCCGGAAACTTGGAGGACAGTGCCGCAGTAATCGGGGCCAGGTTTGGTCCGGCGAAGGGCAAAAGATCGCGGGCTGAGCCCGCCGCATGCGAAATCGGCACACGGAGTGTGCCTACTACTTACATCACGGCAAAGTAGTTCTCGACGGCGAGGTCAAAATTGTCGTCGGAAAGCTCCAGTGGCACTTTGCGGAACAGGCAGTAGTTGCGCACTTGCTGCAGAAGATCGCGGGGCTGGCAGCAGCGGAAGGAGCGGCCGGAGGCGTGGTAGTGCTTTTCGATGAGCCGATTGATGGGCGCTTCGTCGTAGGGAAAACCCAGCTTTCCGCACATGAACTTCATCAGGTTGCGAAATTCCTGCTCGGTAGGGTCGATGACTTCGATCTTGTACGGCACGCGGCGGAGGAACGCTTCATCGACCAGCTCTCTGGGCTCCAAGTTGGTCGAGAAGACGATGAGCTGATCGAAGGGAACCTGAATTTTCTTGCCATTGGGCAGATTGAGAAAGTCGAACCGCTTTTCGAGCGGCACGATCCAGCGATTGAGCAGCGTGTCGATACTCATCTTCTGGCGGCCGAAGTCGTCGATGACCAGCGTGCCGCAGTTGCTCTTGAGCTGCAGCGGCGCTTCACTAATGCCGGTGGTGCGGTTGAGGACAACTTCCAGACTGTCCATCGTGAGCTCGCCGCCGACCACGATCGTCGGGCGGCGGATGCGGACCCAACGTCGGTCGATGTGCGAGTGGTCGAGTAGGCCGGAGTTGGCGGGAATCGGGCATTCCTCGTGATTCACGGGATCGAACAGGCGGATGATCTCGCCGTCGATGCCGATGGCCCGCGGAATCCAAATGTACTGACCGAAGGACCGCGTGAGCCGCTCGGCGATCGTCGTTTTGCCGTTGCCGGCTTTGCCATACAGGAACAGGCCGCGGCCGGAGTTGATCGCGGGGCCGAGCCGCCGCAGCATCCGCTCGCCAATCAGAATGTCGCTGAAAGCTCGCTTGAGATCCTCGGGCGAGGGGTGCTGGCTGGCGAGCGATTGCTCCTTGACGCTGATGATGTAGTCCATCAGCGAGACGGGAGCGGAGCCATAGTAGGTGCAGTGGTCCATCATGCGGCGGGCACGCTCGCGACCTAGATCGGTGAGCTGATAGACGTAGTCGTTGGCCGGGGCGGAACAGCGATAGACTAGGAGCTGAACAAATTTGAGCTAGCGGAGCAGCGTCTCAACGAAGAAGAAGGGCATCCGAATCTGCTCGGCGACGTCACGGCCGCTACTGTCGCCGCGAGCCAGCAGGTACTTAAGAATGAGTGCTTCAACTTCGCTGTCGGTAAGTCCGGCGTCGCGAATCGAGGCCGGGTCCATGGGAACGAAATCGCAGTCGTCCTTGATGCCGGCATTGGTTTCGGAGGAGGACGCTTTGGCCCCGCTGCCTAGACCGGCGGTTGAACTCGCTTCGGCCACGGTGCGGGCGACCGATTCGGATTGGATGTTCTGCTTTTGGCCATCGCGCCGCACATCGGAGCCGGTGAGCTGCATGATGCGGCTAATGACCTCATTGATCTTTTTTTCGGGCGCCGCGGCGGGCTCCCCTGGATCATGAGCCGGCGTTTTCGCAGCCAGCGCCGTCAGAGCGTCCGGTCCGCTGCCATTGGTTTTCAGCAGCTCGAGAATTCCTAAATCGTTTCCGGCGCTTGAGTTAGGCATAGGAAGCAGACGTCAGAGATCGGAAATGAGCAGTCAGACGACAGCGGTCCGCAGAGCGATGCATGTAGGGCGCAGAGCGCCCACTTGGAAACTTAGGTCTCACCCGTGGGGGGGTCAAAATCATTCCTCGCTGATGTGTTTTTTGGAGAGGAGACAGCAGGCGCGGCCGCACCGGCCGTAACGATTATGCCGGCGCTTGAATGAGCTTTTGTCGGTCGCCGCGCGATGCGGCCGGACCCGAGCGACCCAGAGCGGCGGAGTGGCATAGGTTTGTAGTTGAGGGATCAGGTTCCGGGGTTCCGGTGGATCAGGGCTCGGGAGCTGGAGAAGTGGAGTGGAAGTGTTGGGCCAAGTCGAATCGCCGCTGATTGAGGCGCTGCCGCCAGGCGAGTCGGCGATTGCTGACGCGCCCACGACGGGCGAGCGGACGGCCGCACTCGAGCGACTGTTTGCGCGGATTGGCGAAGTGACCACGATGCCCGCGGCCGCGCAGAAGGTGCTGCGACTGACGGCCGATGAGAAGGCCGATCACGAGCGGCTGCGCGAAGCGATTCAAGGCGACCCCGTGCTGGTCGCTCGCATTCTGCGGCGACTGAACTCTTCGTACTACGCCCTCAGTCACAAGATTTCGAGCATCAAAACGGCGATCACGCTGCTGGGGACCCGGGAGATTCGCAATCTGGCTCTGACGGTGTTCGCTTCGAAGCTGTACGAGCCGAGCTCGTCGCACGGTCGATACCGGCGGGAGGCGCTGTGGTCGCATTCGGTCGCTGTGGCCGTCGCCTCGCGGCTGGTGGCTCGCGTTTGCGGCAAGGGAGTCGGCGACGAGGCATATATTGCGGGCCTCTTGCACGATCTGGGATTGATCTTACTCGACCAGACGCTGCAGCGGCACTTTCACCGAGTGATCGACTCGCTCGACGAAGCGACGCCGACGCACGTTGTGGAATCGCGGATGCTATCGTTCGATCATGCAACGCTGGGCGGATTCGTTGCTCGCCGCTGGAACTTCCCCGATCCTGTCGCCGACGCCATCACGTTTCATCATCATCCATGGAACTATGCGGGACCGCACAAAGACCTCGTCGAGGTGGTATCCGTAGCGAATTACTTGTGCAGTCGGGCCGGGACGACATCACTGGGCGTGCATAACGTGCCGCCACCGCCAGACGAAATTTATGCACATCTGGGACTGGACCAGGTGACGCTGGCGATCATTTGGGATGAGCTGGCGAGCTCGCTGGAGAAGGCGTCGTCGCTGGCTTCCGCTTGATGCCCAAGTCCGAAGATCTAAAGTCCAAAGACTAAGGCCTTAGACTTTAGGTTTTGGGCTTTAGGATTTGGACTTGCCGGCGCGGAGTCGCTACGATTCGTCAAGGAGGGCGGTTTATGCGATGTGCTGTTTTCGCCGTCGTCGGTCTTGTCTTGACGACTGCAGTTGCCGCGGATGAGCTGGCCGAGGCGCGCGGCGCGCTGGAGAAGGCAGGCATTCGCGCGTCCGCGACCGGCGTGGTCCTGGCGAAAGAAGCGGAGCTAACCAAAGAACTGGCCAAAGCAGCGGGTTTGAAGCGGAACGTGCTGCAGACCGACAAGGAACTTAAGTCGGCGGAGCTGCAGTACGAGGGAATGCAGCGGGGTATGACGCAGCTGCGGCAGCAGCATATTCAACTCAGCGCTCAACTCGCGAACATCAACCCCAACGATATCGCGCTGAATAACAAGCTGGTGAGCGCGATCAAGGTCGTCGAAGGTCAACTGGACTTGGCGAAGGACCAGCGCACGACGCTCGAGACGCAAGTGAAGAACAGTCGAGCCAGGGCGAACGAGGCCCGCGAGGCGTACATTGAACTGGCGATTTCGGCCCGTGGGATCGCGGACGAGATCGAGGCGGAGTATCGGTCGAAGGGGGCAGATGCTGATGTGAAGGCAGCGCTAGAGCGGTTCAACAAAGCGGCCGGCAAGCAGTTCACCCTGTCGCCGACGGCGGCCCTCACGGCGAATTTGCGGCGGCTGAAGCAGCTTGAAGAGACGGTGCTATCGGACTCGATCGAGCTGCGCGACGAAGGGAAGACGATGCGGGTCAATGTCGTGGTGAATGGCAAGTATCCGGAGGAGATGGTTTTGGATTCCGGGGCGAGCCTGATCAGCCTGCCGCCCGCGGTCGCCGCAAAGCTTGGCCTGAGGCCGACCGAGAAGGACCCGCGGATCGTTTTACAGTTGGCCGACGGACGCGAGATCGACGGGCGGCTGATGAAGCTGGCATCGGTTCGCGTCGGCAAATTCACGGTAGAAAACGTCGAGTGCGCGGTGCTGGGCGAGGGTGCGATTGCGGCGGAGCCGCTCCTGGGGATGAGCTTTTTAGAGCATTTCAAATTCGAGATCGACGCGGCGGGGCGGAAGCTGACGATGGTGAAGGTCGCGGGGACGGAGGGGGCGGTGGGGAAGAAGTGAAAAGAAATGACGAATGACGAATGACCAAGCACCAATGACCAAGAGGGGAACGAGGTATCGGCACTTGACATTCGGATTTGGTCATTGGTCAGTTGTGCGTTCTTGGATGATGCCCGTCCGCGGCAGTACACTGTTGGTTGTTTGACAGCCGCCGTTAATCTACTCATTGCTCCAAGGAACCTTCGCATGAATATGCTTTCACGTCGCCAGCTGCTTGTATCGTCGGCCGCGGTCGGGGCGGCGTATGGAGTAAGTTCATTGTTTGCGCAGCGGACGACGGCGGCTGAGGACGACCCGGCGATTGCGTACGGCCTGGTGACGTACATGTGGGGGGCGGAGTGGGACCTGCCGACGCTCTTGGCGAACTGCAAGAAGGCAAACGTGCTGGGCGTGGAACTGCGGACAACCCACGCGCATAAGGTCGAGCCGGATTTGAACGACAAGCAACGGGCGGAGGTCGCGGCCCGGTTCGCGGACAGTGGCGTGACCTGCGTCGGCATCGGCAGCGACGAGCGGCTGTGCAACCCTGATCCGGCGGCGCATCGCAAGGCGATTGAGAAATCGAAGGAGTTCGTGCGGCTGAGCCACGACATTGGCGGCAGCGGCGTGAAAGTGAAGCCGAACGATTTCCATCCGCCGGTGCCGCCGGAGAAGACGATCGAGCAGATCGGCAAGGCGCTGAATGAGCTGGGCGAGTATGCGTCCGGCTTTGGACAGCAGATTCGGCTGGAAGTGCACGGAAAATGTGCGGAGCCGGCGACGATCAAGAAGATCATGGATGTGGCGACAAACGAGAATGTGTTTTTGTGCTGGAACAGCAACAAGACGGACCTGGCGGGCGAGGGGCTGGCAAAGAATTTTGCAATGCTGCGGCCGCGATTTGGGGCGACGCTGCACGTCCGCGATTTCCACGCGGCGGATTATCCGTGGCAGGAGCTATTCGACCTGTTGGTCAAGACGAAGTGGGAAGGCTGGATGCTGTGCGAGGCAGCCAACCAGGTGCCCGACAAAGTGGCCGCACTTGCCGAGCAACGAAAGATGTTTGATGTGCTGCTGAAGAAGGCTGTGGCGTGAGCAATGCGGGATATAATGGATAATCAGAGAACCGGGTGCTGCGATGAGTCCTGAAGCAATTCGAGACTTGCTGAAGAGGAAGCCTTTTACGCCGTTTCAAATGACACTTTCCGGTGGCGACACAATCGAGGTTCGCCATCCGGAGTTTGTGTTGCTTACGAAGAATGGAATGGTAGTTAGTTATCCCGATTCCGACCGGATTTCAATCTGTGCTTTTCTGCATATCACGAACGTTGAGACCGTGGCTGCTCCGCAATCGAGTTAGCCGCGTAAGGATTCTGCTGACCACTATCTGCGTCTGTTACGGGGCGTGGGGTGGAGTAGCGCTGGCCCAAACGTCAAAACCTACCTTGGTCGAAGCCAAGCAGCTCGATCAGGACGCCCGTCTGCGAAAGTTGAGCGGTGACGACGCGAATGCGGTTCGCGAGGCGGCGGAGGCGGTGGGAAACGCGCCGCCGAAGGGACGCGAGGAATTGGTGGCGGCGACCGAGGCGGTGAAGGCGGCACTCGGCTCGACGAAAGATGCAAAAGCCGAGCGGGCGCTAAGGCTGGCGCTGGGTAAGCTGGCGGCGGCAGGCGTGGAGGATGCGGCGGACTGGGCTTTGGACACGGTGGAATGGGGGTTTGAGTCGATGTCGGTGACGCACCGGCCGACGACGCCTCCCGAGGTATTCGAGGCGCATGTGCGGGCGCTGGAGATGGTTCCGGGGGCGGCGAAGGAGCTGATGATCGGCAACTTGGATGTGGCGATCAATTTTCCGGGCGTGGAGCCGCTGGAGCGACAGCGACTGGCGGAGTTCGTGACGCAGACGGCGGAGGGGATGCGGACGAAGGAGCTAGCTGTCTTTTTGGATACCTTGCTAACGGGCGAAGACGACTTGCTAGTCGAGTTGGAGCCGTCGATGCGAGCGAGAATGATCGCTTGCTACAAGAACGTGAAGACTCAGGAGCCGACAACAGCCGATGCGGTAGTGAAATGGCTCGACAAGCATCGGGACTGGTCGTCCGATGTGGGCCTGGCGGCTCTGGAGACGATTTCGGTCGGGGGGACGACGAACAAGGACGCGGCCGGGAAGCTGGCCGAGCGGCTACTGACGAAGCTGGAAAATGCAGAGGAGATCGGGCGGCGCTTGGTGGCGGGAAAGATTGACCGCAGCGTGCTGCCGCAGTTTAAGAAGGCGGTGGAGCGGTTTTCGCGAACGGGGTCGAGCGCGGAGCTGCGGCGAATTGCCAAGGAGCTTGGCGTGGAGGATTGAGAGTTCAAAGTTCCGAGTTCAAAGTTCAAAGTTCGTCAAAACACTCAACCTTGAACCTTGAACCTTGAACTCCTGCTGGCGATTCACTGCCCCTTCGCCTTGTAGAGATATGGATTCAACGACGGGTCGTTATACATCTTGAGCTGGCGATAAGTTTTGTGGCGCTTGCGGCCGGCAAAGAGGTCGTCGGCGAGCTGCTGGGCGGAGCGCGAAAGGTCGTCGTGCTGGGCCAACGCGATGGCGAGCTTGTTGGCCACGCTTTCGCGGTGCTCGGGCGAAGCGCCCTCGCGGTCGCGCTGCTCCATGAGGTGATAGATTCGCAGGGCCAGGATCGACAGTCGGTCGATCGTGCTGCCGAGCGTTTCGGTGTTTTGCGGGGCGGCTTGCGGCGCTACGATGTTTTGTTTCACGAGCTCATCGGTGATCGAGTCGTCGAGCTTTTCGATCCAGTCGTTGCGTTGCTGGTTGAGCTTGTCGATGGCTCGCTTGACCTGGGCGATTTCAGCATCCGTCGCGGTGGGTGAGCGGGCTTTGTCCTCCTCGTGCCAGAGGCGGAAGTTATAGCTGAGCTGCTCGCAGGCGATTTTTAGGAATCCTTCATAGGAATTGTCGATGGGGTGCTGATGCCAGCGGGCGATGCAGTCGCGGTGGAGGGCGGTGATGGATTCGAGCGAGATCATCCGTTGTTTCCCGTCCGTAAGAGTTGAATAGGCGGATTGTATAAACAAAGTTATGCTGAAGCATAACCTACGAAAGGAAACACAATTGCCCAAGGCCACTGCGAAAGCTCGCATGGGAAGCCGCGCAAGGGAGCTGTCTTGGACGTACATCGTTCTCGCGGTGGTCTGCTGCGCGGCGCTGGCGGCGATGGCCCTGTGGAACAGCGAAACGAGCGAGGCCTGGCAGAAGCCAGCCAATAAGCTCAAAGAGGCGGATATTCCGTTCCATGGCGAGCGGGCATATCAAGTGCTCAAGGAGCTTTGCGCGATCGGGCCGCGGGTGGCGGGCACCGATGGAATGCGGCGGCAGCAAGTGCTGCTCAAGGCGCATTTCGAGAAGCTTGGGGGGCGGGTGACGCTGCAGGAGTTTTCCGCACGACATCCATTAGATGGCAGCCAGGTAAGGATGGCGAATTTGATTGTCGAGTGGCAGCCGGAGCGGAAAGAACGAATTCTGTTGTGTGCGCATTACGACACGCGGCCGTTTCCGGATCAGGATCCGATCAATCCGCGGGGAGTGTTTGTCGGAGCGAACGACGGGGCCAGCGGGGCGGCGCTGTTTTGTGAGCTGGCCTACTCGATGCGGGAGTTGAAGACAAATTACGGCGTTGATTTTGTATTGTTCGACGGCGAAGAGCTGGTGTATGACGGGCAGCGCGATCGCTATTTCCTCGGGAGCGAGCATTTTGCAAGAGAGTATGTCACTAATCCGCCGGCATATCGTTATCGCTGCGGCGTGCTATTGGACATGATCGCCGACGCACAGCTGCAGCTTTATCAGGAGGTCAATAGCCTCAAAAAGCCGGAGCAGAAGCAGGTGGTTAATGACATCTGGGGCGTGGCGCGGAGCCTGGGCGTGCGGGAGTTTATCGCCCGGCCGCTGCACGAGGTGCGAGATGATCATTTAGCGCTGAACGACATCGCCCACATTCCGTCGATCGACATCATCGACTTCGATTATCCCGCGCCACGACAAGGCAATTACTGGCACACGACGCAGGACATGCCGGAGAAGTGCTCGGCGCTGTCGCTGGCGAAGGTGGGGTGGGTGATCAAGACGTGGCTGGAGCGGGTGAAGTAGCCGCGTGGCGATGTACAATATTGATAGGAGAATTTACGATGGCGACCACAGTTGCTGCACCGCAAAAGCTCATCACGGCTGAGGAGTATATTCAGCTTCCGGATCACGGCGAGCCGAGGGAGCTGCGACGGGGAGTCGTTGTTGCTATGAATCTGCCGGGATTTCGACATGGTGTCGTTTGCGGCAACGTCTATTATTGGGTGTCGAGCTACGTTCGCCAGCATCAGTCGGGGTGGG
>Ga0136846_1212389_pt1 | contig 13924 bp, 16 predicted proteins | sample HopSoiMetagenom2_FD_96841 | JGI IMG/M metagenome (GOLD analysis project Ga0136846, IMG submission 96841) | Grasslands soil microbial communities from Hopland, California, USA - 2 Assembly 2016 (version 4) | ecosystem: Environmental > Terrestrial > Soil > Grasslands | place: USA: Hopland...
CATCTACGGTCAGGTGCGCCGGGGCGCCGAGATGCTAACCGTGCACACCAGCAACGCGACCTTCATCCACACCCATCAGATCGACCAGCAGTTCGCGATCACCCGGCTGCGCGCGATGGAGACCGGCCGGTGGGTCGCGGTGGCCACCACCAACGGCGTCTCGGGGCTGATCGCCCCGGACGGCCACGTCATCGCGACCGCGGACAAGCAGACGCGCGCGGTGCTCGAGGCCAGGCTCGGGCTGACCAGCCAGCTCACCCCCGCCGTGCGGATCGGACCCTGGACCGGACGGGTCGCGGGCGGTTTGTCCGTCCTTGGCATCGTGGTCGTGCTGCTCCCGTATCGTCGGCGCCGCAGCGAGCAGACCGGTCGGGAGGCGCCGGTGGCCGAGCAGCACGACGAAGAGATGTCGACCGTAGGAGGGTGATGGACACGACACCCCTCGGCCGCGTCGTCATGGTCGTCCCGACCTACAACGAGGTCGAGAACCTTGGCTGGGTGGTCGGCCGGCTGCGTGCCGCCGAGCCGTCGGTCGACGTGCTCGTCGTCGACGACAACTCACCCGACGGCACGGGTGGGCTGGCCGACGAGCTCGCGGCGGCCGACCCCACGGTCCACGTGCTGCACCGCGCGGCCAAGGGCGGCCTGGGCGCGGCGTACCTCGCCGGGTTCGCGTGGGCGTTGGACGCGGGGTACGACGTCGTGGGCGAGATGGACGCCGACGGCTCGCACCAGCCCGAGCAGCTGCACCGGCTGCTCGAGGCGCTCCTGGACGCAGACCTGGTCATCGGCTCGCGCTACGTCCCCGGCGGCTCGGTGGTGAACTGGCCGCGGCGCCGCGAAGCCCTGTCACGCGGAGGCAACCTCTACGTGCGGATGCTCCTCGGCATCTCCATCCGCGACGCCACCGCCGGCTTCCGGGTGTTCCGGCGCAGCGCACTGGAGAAGGTCGACCTGGGGTCCGTCGAGTCAGCCGGCTACGTGTTCCAGACCGACCTGGTCACCCGCTGCCTGCGCGCGGGGCTGACCGTTCGGGAGGTGCCGATCGAGTTCGTCGAGCGGGTGCGCGGTGACTCCAAGATGAGCCGCTCGGTGGCGACCGAGTCGCTGCGCCGGATCACCCGCTGGGGCCTCCACGAGCGGCGCGGCCAGTTGCGCCGTGCGCTGCGGCGAGGTGACCGCTGATGCCCGGTCCCGCACGGCGACGGCGCTCCGGGCTCGGATGGCTGCTCGTCGGACTGTTCATCGTGGTTCCCCTGGTCGAGATCTACGTGATCATCCAGGTCGGCCAGGCGATCGGCCCGTGGTGGACGATCCTGCTGCTCGTCGCCGACAGCATCCTCGGCTCGTGGCTGATCAGACTCGAGGGCTCCCGGGCCTGGCGAGCGCTGCGCGAAACCCTCGACAGCGGCCGGATGCCGGCCAAGGAGCTGGCCGACGGCGCACTCATCCTGATCGGCGGGACGCTGATGCTCGCGCCGGGGTTCGTCACCGACGCGTTCGGCATCCTGATGATCCTCCCGGTGACCCGGCCGTTGTTCCGGCGGCTGCTCACGCGGGTGGTCGCCAGCCGGCTGGTCGTCACCGGCCCCGGGACAGCACGTCGCCCCGGTCCTGACCCTGACGGGCCGGTGATCCGGGGCGAAGTGGTCGACGAGTAGCGGCTAGGAGACCTTGCGCTTCTTGGCGTTGGCCCGGTGGAGGTGCGCCGGGCCGATCTCGCCGCCGCGGAGCAGCTCCAGCCGCTCCTTGAGGATGTCCTCGAGCTCCTTCTCGGAACGTCGCTCGAGCAGCATGTCCCAGTGGGTGCGGACCGGCTTCTCGGCCTTCACCTCGCGCTGGATGCCGGCCGTGCTCTCGGCCTCCTCGCCGCAGCGAGGACACTCCCAGACCGCCGGGATGTCTGCCTCGTCGGACATCGTGATCTCGAACTCGTGGCCCTGGGCGCAGCGGTAGCCGACCTGCTGTCGCGCCGCGAACTCGATGCCGCGCTCGTCCTCGAAGCTCTGGCCTCCCAGCCGCGCCCCGCGTAGCGTGCGCTCCGCCATGAAGGCACCTCCAAACTGATGGTCGTTCCCCGTACACAGATTGAGACGGCCTGAAGCCGCCAATGGTTCGCTTCGAACACCGTTGACAGATCACCGTCTGAGGGGTTAACGGTACCCAGCCCGCGAAGATTCCCGCATTCCTCGCGGTGACCCGCCGGTAGCCGACCCAGATCAGCTGTCCCGCCCTCCCGGCTGCAAAGAATAGCTTGGCGGGCTTCGTGGGCGGGGAGGACACGCCGGCCGCGACCGCTGTCGGGCCTGTCCCGGGCCGGCGACGTTGTCTAGACCGTGGCCGGGACGGCGTTCCCGGCCTCCTCGATGCCGCGCCTGGGGTCGAGACGGATCAGGAAGATCGCACCCAGCACGAAGAAGACGACCAGGCTCACGATGGCCGGCCGGTAGGAGCCGGTGACCTGGAAGACCACACCGAACAGCAGCACGCCGAACCACGACGTGCCGCGCTCGCACGCGTTGTAGAGCGCGAAGTACTCGCCCGCGCGGCCGCGGGGGATGAGCAGGCTGAAGAACGACCGGGACAACGCCTGGGTGCCGCCCAGGACGATGCCGATCGCGATGCCGACGACGAGGAACAGCGCGACGTTCCCGGCCGGCAGGAACATCGCCACCACGACGATCACCATCCAGGCGAAGGTGCCCCCCAGGATCGCGCGGTAGGCGCCGTACCTCGCGGCCAGCCGGCCGAAGTAGAGCGCACCGCCGAACGCCACGAACTGGATGAGCAGGATCGTCGCGATGAGGACCGAGTCGCCGAACTCCAGCTGCTTGGAGCCGTACGTCGACGCGGCGTAGATCACGGTCTGGATGCCGTCGTTGTAGAAGAGGTAGGCGACCAGGAAGGTGAGCGTCATCGGGTAGTTGCGCAGCTCTTTCAACGTGGTGAACAGCTGACCGAAGCTGCGTTTCAGCAGGCCACCCGTCTCCCTGAGCACGTTGGTGGCCGGCCGGTCCCTGAGGCCGCGGAAGGGGATGATCGTGAACGCCGCCCACCAGATGGCCGCGGAGAGCAGCGAGAGACGTACCGCCAGCTCCTTGTCGATGCCGACCGCATCGTGCCCGAGCACGATGGCGAGGTTGACGAGCAGCAGGATGCCGCCACCGAGGTAGCCGAACGCCCAGCCCCTCGAGGACACGCGGTCCCGCTCGTCCTCCGTGGAGATGTCGCACAGGATCGCCGAGTAGCTGATCAGCGAGCAGCCGGCGAGCACACTGCTGACCACGATGACGACCGCCGGGAGCTGCCAGTTGTCGCCTTGCATGAAGAAGAGCAGCGAGGCGACCGCCGCGCCGGACCAGGCGAAGCCGGCCAGGTGCCACTTCTTGCGGTTCGACCGGTCCACCATCGCGCCCACGACCGGCAGGATGAAGGCGCTGAGGATCGTCGCGAAGCTGGTGAGGTAGAACGGGAGGGCGCCGGCAGCCAGGTGCAGGCCGAAGACGTCGACGGTCTTGGAGCAGGTGTCGTCGGGATCCTTGCCGCAGCCGGCCGCGCGGCCGGCGACGGTGATCATGTACGGCGCGAACAGCACCGTGAGCACGGTCGTGTAGTAGGCCGAGTTCGCCCAGTCGTACCAGTACCACGACCTTTGCTCCTTGGCCCGGTTGAGCGGGCCCAGGTCTGCGAACTCCGTGGCCGCCGCGGACATGCTCATCCCCTCCAGAGGGCGCGCTCGGTCAGAACGTCCTTGAGCAGGTCGGTCCGGTCGGTGAACAGGCCGTCGACGCCCCGGTCGAGGAGCTCCCTCATCTCCTCGGGGTCGTCGACGGTCCACACGTGCACGTGCTTGCCCGTGGCATGCGCGCGGCGTACCAGCCCCGCAGTGGCGATGGTCCAGCGTCCCCTGCGGTGCGGGATCTGGAAGGCGGCCATCCTTCCCCGGGTGAGCCACTCGGCGATCCGTGCGCTGGGCACGATGCGGAAGATCGCGACCTCGATGGGCGTGCCCGACGTGGGGACCCGGTGGTCGGTGAGCCTGCGGAACTCCGCCAGCCGCTGTGCCTTGAACGAGCCGACCAATACCCGGTCCCAGGCCTGCCGCTCCCGGATGAAGTCGGCCAGCACGGGCACCGCGCCCTCGGACTTGATGTCGATGTTGAACCGGGCCTTCGGGAACTCGTCGAAGAGCTGGGCCAGGGTCGGAACCTGCTCGCGGCCGCCCACCAGGGCCTGGCGCACCTCCTCGAAGTCGAGGTCGGCGATGGTGCCCTCCACGTCCGTGACCCGGTCGAGCACGGTGTCGTGGAACGCGAGCAGGACGCCGTCCCGGGTCACGTGTACGTCGGTCTCGAGGTAGTCGTAGCCGAGCGCCACCGCGTGCTTGAACGCCGACAGGGTGTTCTCCAGCCCCTCGATCTCGGGGTGGTAGGCGCCGCCCCGGTGGGCGAAGGCGAGGACGCCGCCCGGGTCGCCCGCCGCCTCGTCGAGGTAGGCGAAGCCGGTCATCGGCGCCGTCACAGCACGCAGTATGGCTCACCCCACATCGGGCGGCATGCGTTCGGAGGCGCGTCACCCGGGCGCGCTAACGTCGACCCATGGACGACGACGGTGATGCCAGCACGGTCCTCGACTGCCCGGTGTGCGGAGCGGCGATGGAGTCCCGCATGCTCGGTGACGGTGAGATCAACTCCTGCCCCGCGGGCCATGGCGTGTTCCTCCGGCGGGCCGACCTGGGCAGCCTGATCGAGGCCGAGCAGGACTGGCACCGCCACGCCGGCCAGCACACGATGCCGATGCCCCGGATCACCGCGGACATGACCGTCCCGCCCGGGCAGCGGACCCAGTCGCGGGCGTGGGTGGAGACGCTCTTCTGACGGTGGCCGAGGTGTGGGTTAGCGTCGAAGGGACAAGCCTCGAAGCCCGCTGAGCCGCCTGGCCCGTGGCTGCCGGTGGCTGAGGTGCGAGCGCAGCGAGCCTCGAAGCCTGCTGAGCCCGGGCTCGGGGCTGACGGTGGCTGAGGTGCGAGGAGCGCCAGCGACGAGCCTCGAAGCCTGCTGAGCCCGGGCGCGGGCTGAACCAGGTGCCTTCGCTGCGGAGGCTTCGAGGCTCGGCCGTGGCCGGCCTCGCACCTCAGCCACCGTGGCGTCAGCTGTCCCGGAGCCGCTCGCCCCGGGGGCTGACGGTGGCTGAGGTGCGAGGAGCGCCAGCGACGAGCCTCGAAGCGTGCTGAGCCCGGGCTCGGGCCGACCCAGGTGCCTTCGCTGCGGAGGCTTCGAGGCTCGGCCGTGGCCGGCCTCGCACCTCAGCCACCGTGCGGACTGCGTGGCCGGCCTCGCAGCTCAGCCACCGTGGCGTCAGATGTCGCGGAACGGCTCGATGTTGGCGCCGAGCTCGTTGAGCCGCTCGGCCAGGTCCTCGTAGCCGCGGTGGATGACGTAGGTCGAGCGCAGCACCGACGTGCCCTTCGAGGCGAGCATGGCCAGCAGGATCACCACCGCGGGGCGCAGGGCCGGCGGGCAGACGATCTCGGCGCCGGAGAAGTGCGTCGGGCCCTCGATCATCACCCGGTGCGGGTCGAGCAGCTTGACCTGGCCACCGAGCTTGTTGAGCTCGGTGAGGTAGATCGCGCGGTTCTCGTAGACCCAGTCGTGCAGCAGCGTCTGGCCGTCCGCGACCGCGGCGATCACCGCGAAGAACGGCAGGTTGTCGATGTTGAGCCCGGGGAACGGCATCGGGTGGATCTTGTCCAACGGCGCGTGCAGCTCCGAGGGTTGGGTGGTGATGTCGACGAGCCGGGTGTGGCCGTTGCGGGCGACGTACTCCTCCGAGCGGCTGTGCTGGAAGCCCATCTCGCCCAGCGTGGCCAGCTCGATCTCCAGGAACTCGATGGGCACCCGCCGGATCGTGATCGACGACCGGGTGACGATCGCGGCGGCCAGCAGCGACATGGCCTCGATCGGGTCCTCACTGGGTGCGTAGTCCACGTCGACGTCGATCTCGGAGCGGCCGGTGACCGTCAGGGTCGTGGTCCCGATGCCGTTGACGGTGACACCGAGCTTCTGCAGGTAGAAGCAGAGGTCCTGGACCATGTAGTTGGACGACGCGTTCCGGATCACCGTCGTGCCCTGGTGCAGGGCGGCGGCCATCAGTGCGTTCTCGGTGACGGTGTCGCCGCGCTCGGTGAGCACGATGGGGTGGGTCGGCTCGATGGCCCGGTTGACCTGTGCGTGGTACTGGCCGTCGGTCGCCTTGACCTCGAGACCGAACGGCCGCAGCGCGTACATGTGCGGCTCGACGGTGCGGGTGCCGAGGTTGCAGCCGCCGGCGTAGGGCAGCTCGAAGAGCTCCTCGCGGTGCAGGAGCGGACCGAGGAACATGATGATCGAGCGGGTACGGCGCGCGGCCGTCTCGTCGATGCTCTCGAGCTGTAGCTCCTTGGGCGGCACGATCTCGAGGTCGTTGTCGTCGTTGAGCCACCGGGTGTGCACCCCGATGCTGTTGAGCACCTCGAGCAGCCGGTTGACCTCCTCGATGCGCGCGACGTTGCGCAGTGTGGTGCGGCCCCGGTTGAGCAGGGTGGCGCAGAGCAGGGCCACCCCTGCGTTCTTCGACGTCTTCACGTCGATTGAACCGGACAGCGTGGTCGGACCCGTCACGCGCAGGTGGGTGGGGCCGGCGCCCAGGGCGACGATCTCCGAGTCCAGCGCCGAGCCGATGCGGGCGAGCATGTCGAGGGAGAGGTTCTGGTGCCCCTTCTCGATCCGGTTGATGGCGCTCTGGCTGGTGCTCAGCCGCTCAGCGAGCTGTTGCTGGGTCAGCCCGCGGTGCTTGCGCGCATCCCGAATGATGCTCCCGATCCGGCCCTTGTAGCCCTCGCTCACCATGCGACCACGGTAACTCATATGTGAGATACTGCAAGCCAGGGTCCGTCTCGGGCGTGGCGCGCCTGACAGGATGTCACAGGTGGTCAGCCCATGATCCGGGCGGTCGTGCTCGACATCGGCTCGGTGCTCGAGATCATCGACGACTTGGTCTTCCCGGCGCCGTTCGAGCAGCGTCACGGGCTGGTCCCGGGCTCGGTGCACGCAGGCGCGGCGAGCCTGCCCGGCAACGCCGGCACCGGGGAGCTGACGGAGCCGGAGATCCGCGCGCACTGGCAGCAGCACCTGCGCCTGCGCGACGCGGAGGTCGATGAGCTGATGGCGGACTACTGGCGGTGGTACGTCGGCAGTCTCGACCAGGTGCTCTTCGACTGGTTCGTCGCCCAGCGGCCGCGGTTCAGGACCGGGATCGTCTCCAACTCGGGACCCGGCGCGCGCGAGGCCGAGCGGTGCTGGGGGTTCGAGGAGATCACCGACGACATCGTCTACTCGCACGAGGTGGGGCTGCTCAAGCCGGACCCGCGGATCTTCGCGCTGGCGGCGGAGCGGCTCGGCGTACTCCCAGAGGAGGTCGTGTTCCTCGACGACGTCGAGGCCAACGTCGACGCGGCCCGAGCGTCGGGCTGGCACGCCGTCCAGCACCGGAGCACGCCCGAGTCGATCCGTGAGATGGAGCGGATCGTCGACGAGCAGGCCGGAAGGCGGTCTACGCCGTGATCAGCTGCTCGCCCGGCATCAGCGCGGGCTTGCAGTCACAGCCGTCGTCGCACCCGAGGAAGGTGTGGAGGGCGTGGCCACAGCGCGGGCACGGCATGTCGTGAGAGAGGTGCTGGTCACTGGGCTGCACGGTGTCCCACATGGTCCCACCTCCTTCCTGGTTGTCGACTCGACCGTTCTGACGTTGGTTCGACGGTGACAGTTCACCGGGTCAGTCGCGCGCAGAATCGCCGGGAAGACCGTGCGGAAGGGCAGATTCGGGCTGATCGTCGAGCGCCGGCGTAGCCCGAACGGGCTATCGGCCTCGCCCGGGGTAGGCGCTCGAGTGGTGTCGGCGCCCGCTGCCATGCTCGTCCCATGGTCGAGCACCGCCACCAGGACCTCTCGGGCTCCGTGTTCGAGGATGTCGACCTCACCGGCACCCGGTTCACCAACGTCCTGCTGCGTGGCGTCACGGTCCGCGGCGCCTGGGCGGAGCGGCTCGAGCTGGACGGGGACTTCGACGAGCTCCTCTACAACGGGATCGACCTGGTGCCCCTCTGGCGGGCCGAGCTGGCGCGTCGGCACCCGGAGTTCGCCCTGCTGTCGCCGGAGGACGCCGACGGCTACCGGAAGGTCTGGCCGCTGCTCGAAGACCTCTGGGCGTCCTCCATCGGCCGGGCCCGTCGCCTGCCCGAGGACCGGCTGCACGAGCGCGTCGATGGCGAGTGGTCGTTCGTCGAGACGTTGCGGCACGTGCTCTTCGTGCACGACGCCTGGCTGCGTCGCGCGGTGCTCGGCGAGGCGATGCCCTACGACGCCCTGGACCTGCCGCACGACGAGATGCCTGACCTCGAGGGAGTGCCCAACGACCCGGACGCCCGCCCCGACCTCGGGCACGTGCTGGGCCTGCTCGAGGAGCGCCGCGCCATCACCCGCAGCTTCTTCGCCGGCCTCACCGACGAGGCGCTGGCGGCGGACACGACCGTCACCGGCCCGGGCTACCCGGAAGCCGGGGGCTACGCCGTCCAGCGCTGCCTGCGCGCGGTCGTGGCCGAGGAGTGGTGGCACCACCGCTTCGCCGAGCGCGACCTGACCCTGCTGGAGAACCGGACGTGAGCCGATGGGCGTGCGGCGAGTCGGGACCGTCCCGGGACGGTCAGGCGGCGGCGAGGGCGTGCGCCTCGTGCTCCGGCTCCGGGAGAGGCTCCGGCTGCACCGGCAGGCGCCGGGTCGGCACCTGGGACGTGGCCAAGATCCCGGCCAGGACCAGCGCGATGCCGGCCACCTGCTCGACGGTGAAGGTCTCGTGCGCGACCAGCGCGCCGAGGAGTACGCCGGTGACCGGGTTGAGCAGCCCGACCACGCCGACCGTGGCCGCGCGCAGGTGGGTCAGGCCACCGAACCAGCAGAGGTTGGCCAGCGCCGTGGCCACCAGCGCGGTGAAGGCGAAGCCGGCGGCCCCGCTGCCGTCCACCGCCGGTGGGGCGCCCTCGACCGCGACGGCGACGACGAGCAGGACCAGGCCGCCGAGGACCAGCTGCCACGCGGTGAGCGCGACCAGCGGCGTGCCGTCCGACCAGCGCTTCGACAGCACGGCACCGGCCGAGGACAGGACGAGGGCAGCGGCCGACGCGGCCACGCCGGACGGGTCGATCGAGCCGCTGGCGCCCCCGACGAGAAGGAGTACGCCGACGATGCCGGCCACCGCGCCGCCGAGCACCTGGCCGGTCGGCTTCTCGGCCACCCACAGCCAGGCGAACCCGGCCATGGTGAGTGGGGCCAGCGCCATCACCGACGCGGCGACGCTCGAGGGCAGCAGCTGCGCCGCGACGTACACGAGGAGGAAGAAGGCACCCACGTTGAGGGTGCCGAGCACCCCGGACCGCCACCACCAGACGCCGCGTGGAAGCACCCGGGCCACGGCGAGGAGCACCAGGCCGGCCGGCAATGCCCGGATGGCCGAGCCCCAGATCGGGGCGTCCACGGGAAGCAGCTGCCGGGTCACCACGTAGTTGGCGCCCCACGCGACGGGCGCGATCGCCGTGATGCCGAGCCATTTCGCTTCCACGGAAGGAATAATCCCTTCCCGGGAAGATATATTCCTGTTCGTGGCGGATGATCTCGATCACGTCGCGCGCATCCAGGCCCAGTGGCGGCGGGAGCGCCCGGACGTCGACGTCACACCCCAGGGGCTGTACGGCCGGCTGCACCGGCTGGGCGACCGGCTGCGTGACGAGCTCGAGGTCGAGTTCCGCCGGCACGGCCTGGGGGAGGGGGAGTTCGACGTCCTCGCCGCGCTGCGGCGGGCCGGTCCGCCGTACGAGCTCGCGCCGGGCGAGCTCGCCCGGCACACGATGGTGACCACGGGGGCCGCGACGAAGCGGATCAACCGGCTCGAGGCCGGTGGGCTGGTGACGCGCCGGGTCAGCGACGACGACGCCCGGGGCCGCGTCATCGCGCTGACCAGCGCCGGCAAGCGCGTGATCGACCGGGCTTTCACCGCGCACATGGCCAACGAGCAGCGGCTCCAGGAGCCGCTGACCGAGAAGGAGCGCAAGGATCTCGAGCGGCTGCTCGCCAAGTGGCTGGCGGCCTTCGAGGAGTGACGGTGCGGACGCTGGTGCGCAGCATCCCGGTCCTGGCCCTGCTGGTCGCGACCGCGGTGGCGGCCGGCGTACGAGGCGACCTCAAGGACCTGCTCGTCTACCAGCACGCGGGCCGTGGGTTCCTCGACGGAGCCTCCGTCTACGACGATCCGGTGGGCGGCCTGCCGTTCACCTACCCGCCCTTCGCGGCGGTGCTCATGGCTCCGCTGGCGTGGCTTCCGGCCTGGCTGGCTGCCGCGCTGTGGACCGGCGCGTCAATGGGCGCCGTGGCTGCGGTCGTCGTGGTCGTGCTCCGGGCGGAGCGAGGTCCCGCGCCGTCCGGGTCGCTGGTGGCCCTCCTGACCCTCGGTGCGCTCGCCCTCGAGCCGGTCTGGCAGAACCTCACCTTCGGCCAGGTCAACGTGCTGCTGATGCTGGCGGCACTGACCGACCTGCTCCGACCGGAACGACGCTGGTCGGGCGTGCTGGTCGGGCTCGCGGCGGGCGTGAAGCTGACGCCGCTGGTCCTGGTCGTGATGCTGCTGCTGGTCGGCCGGCCCCGGGCGGCCGGACGTGCGATGCTGACCTTCGCCGCCACGGTCGCGGTCGGGTTCGTGGCGATGCCGGGCCGGGCGACGTCGTACTGGACCGACGACCTCCTGCGGGCGAGCCGGGTCGGACCGCCCGAGCTGGCCCACAACCAGTCGGTGTACGGCGCGCTGACCAGGCTCCTCGGCGAGCCTCCCTCGACGGTGGTGTGGCTCGCGGTGGCCGGCCCGCTGGCCCTGGCCGTCCTCCTCGTCGGGGCCGGCTGGTGGCGGCGCGGTGACCGGGTGCTGGGCACCTGCCTGGGTGCGCTGGCGATGCTGCTCGCGTCGCCGGTCTCCTGGTCGCACCACTGGGTGTGGGCGCTGCCGGTGGCGCTGGCCCTGTGGGAGCGCAGCCGGTGGGCGGCCGTGGCATGGAGTGCCGTGTTCGTGGCGCGCCCGATCCTGTGGCCGCCGTGGGGCGAGCACCGTGAGCTGGAGTGGGGCGCGCTCGACCACGTGGTCGGCAACGCCTATCTCCTCGCCGCGCTCGCCCTCGCGGGCTGGGCCGGCATCGTGCTGGTTCGCTCGCGCCCCACTGCCACGGGGCGGCTGCCGGTGTCAGGCGACGGCGGCGGTCGAGCCGGGCATCACGACGGGCTCACACGCGCATTCGTCGCCGCAGGCCAGGAAGGTGTGCAGCTCGTGGCCGCACCGCGGGCACGGGAGACCGTGCGAGAGGTGCGTGTGGCTGGTCTGGACGGTGTCCCACATGGTCGTGCCTCCTTCCTTCGGGTTGCCTTTACATGAGCACCGACCACGGGCACAGATACGACCCATCGCGTGCTGAGCGGGCTCCTCGTTCGGCCTTCCCCGCCGTGGCACGATCACGGGTGTGACCACGGACCCGGCTGCGGCGCAGAGGCTTCGCGACCTCGAGCTGCTGCGCAAGGTCAAGGACCGGATCGACCGGGACTTCGCCGAGCCCCTCGACGTCGAGGCTCTCGCGCGCGGGGTGCACCTGTCCGCCGGGCACCTGAGCCGGGAGTTCAAGAAGGCGTACGGCGAGTCGCCGTACTCCTACCTGATGACCCGGCGGATCGAGCGGGCGATGCGACTGCTGCGCGTGGGCGACCTGAGCGTGACCGACGTCTGCTTCGCGGTGGGCTGCCAGTCGCTGGGCACGTTCAGCACCAGGTTCACCGAGCTGGTCGGCGTACCACCGAGCGTCTACAAGCAGGAGGCCGCCGACGAGGCCGAGGGCATCCCGTCCTGCGTGGTCAAGCAGGTCACCAGACCCGTCCGGACCGGATCGATCAGGAATCGAGAAGCACGGTCGAAGAGCGCCTCCTAGCGTTCTCGACATGGACATCCGCATCTACAACACGTTCCTCCCGCACAACGACCGGGACGCCGCCGTCGCCTTCTACTGCGACACGCTCGGCTTCGAGCTGCGCAACGACGTCGGCTACAACGACATGCACTGGCTCACGGTCGGACCGCCCGACCAGCCCGAGGTCAACCTGGTGCTGTTCCCTCCGGGCGCCGACCCGGGGATCACCGACGACGAGCGCAGGGTCATCTCCGAGATGATGGCCAAGGGGACCTACGCCATGCTCACGCTCGCGACGAAGGACCTGGACGGTCTCTTCGAGAAGCTGCAGGCCACGGACGCCGAGGTGATGCAGGAGCCGACCGACCAGCCGTGGGGGACGCGCGACTGCGCGTTCCGGGACCCGTCCGGCAACACGATCCGCTTCGACGAGGTGAAGTGAGATGGCCGGTATCAACTCCCTGACCCTCGAGGTCGACGACACCGCGGCCGCCGAGGTGTTCTACAAGCAGGCCTTCGAGCTCGGCGACATCGTCAGGGTGCGCGAGTCGCAGGAGCCGACGAGCGGCTTCCGCGGGTTCACCGTCTCCCTCGTGGTCTCCCAGCCGAGCACCGTCGACGCGTTGGTCCGCTCCGCCCTCGACGCCGGCGCGACCGAGCTCAAGCCGGTCACGAAGAGCTTCTGGGGCTACGCCGGAGTCGTCCGGGCGCCGGACGGGACCACCTGGAAGATCGCCACATCGGCCAAGAAGGACACCGGCCCGGCCACCCGGGCCGTCGACGAGGTCGTCCTGCTGCTCGGTGTCGACGACGTGAAGGCGACCAAGCAGTTCTACAGCGACAAGGGGCTGTCCGTGGGCAAGAGCTTCGGCGGCAAGTACGCCGAGTTCGACACCCCGGGAGCAGCGGTGAAGCTCGCGCTGTACCCGCACAAGGCGGCGGCCAAGGACGCCGGCGTGGACCCGGCCGGCTCCGGCTCGCACCGGATCGCCGTGACGGCCGATGTCGGCGACTTCACCGACCCCGACGGCTTCGTCTGGGAGACCGCGTCGGCCTGATCGACCGGATCGGGTAGACATGGGGCCGCCGCACAGCGCGGCGGCCCCATCACGACAGGAGACATGCACGGCATGGCCACCAAGGGTCGGCACCTCGCCGACGCCCACGACCTGATCCGCGTCCAGGGTGCTCGCGAGAACAACCTCAAGGACGTCAGCGTCGAGCTCCCGAAGCGCCGGCTCACGGCCTTCACCGGGGTGTCGGGCTCCGGCAAGAGCTCGCTGGTCTTCTCGACCATCGCCGCCGAGTCGCAACGGATGATCAACGAGACCTACAGCGCGTTCGTCCAGGGGTTCATGCCGACGCTCAACCGGCCCGAGGTCGACCTGCTGGAGGGGCTGACCACCGCGATCATCGTCGACCAGGAGCGGATGGGTGCCAACCCGCGCTCGACCGTGGGGACGGCGACCGACGCCTACGCGATGCTGCGGATCCTGTTCAGCCGGATCGGGAAGCCGCACATCGGCTCACCGCAGGCCTTCTCGTTCAACGTCCCCACCAGGATCGCCAGCGGGATGATGAAGACCGACCAGGGTCAGGGCCGGACCACCGTGGTCCGGCAGGCGGTCTACCTGGGCGGCATGTGCCCGAAGTGCGAGGGCATGGGGGCGCTCAACGACTTCGACCTCACCGCGATCTACGACGAGACCAAGTCGCTCGCCGAGGGAGCGCTCCTGGTGCCGGGCTACAGCATGGACGGCTGGTACGGCCGGATCTTCAGCGGCGCCGGTCTGCCGATGGACAAGCCGGTCGGGAAGTACTCCCAGAAGGAGCTCAAGAAGCTCCTGTACGGCGAGCCGGAGAAGATCAAGGTCGAGGGCGTCAACCTGACCTACG
>Ga0136846_1220096_pt1 | contig 13923 bp, 16 predicted proteins | sample HopSoiMetagenom2_FD_96841 | JGI IMG/M metagenome (GOLD analysis project Ga0136846, IMG submission 96841) | Grasslands soil microbial communities from Hopland, California, USA - 2 Assembly 2016 (version 4) | ecosystem: Environmental > Terrestrial > Soil > Grasslands | place: USA: Hopland...
CCGTCCGGGCCGTAAGCTTGCCATTGCCGCTGCGTCGCCGGGTTCGAGAGCACGAAGCCGGGCGCGACCGAGTTCACGGTGACGCCGTGCGGCGCGAGCTCCCACGAGAGCTGCTTCGTCAGGCCGACGAGGGCGTGCTTTGCCGCCGCATAGGCCTGGATGCCGGTGAGACTCGGTCGCAGGCCGGCGCCGGACGAGATGGTGACGATCCGGCCCCAGCCGGCGCGCTTCATGAGCGGCGCCGCCGCCTGGGCGAGCCAGAACGCGCCGTCGACATTGGCCTCAAACAGCACCCGCCAATCGGCTTTGGAAACCTCCTCGATCGCCCGGCCGACCTGGCCGCGCACGCCGCCGGCGGCAAGCGCCAGGATGTCGAGCCGGCCCTCGGCCGCAGCCACGTCCGCGACGAGCCGATGCGCCGATGCGCGCTCGGAGAGGTCGAGCGCATGCGCGGTCGCGCCGAGCGCTTCGGCGGTTTGCCGCACGCCCGCCGCGTCGAGATCGGCGACATGGACGCGCGCGCCGGCGTCGCGGAACGCGGTCGCGATGGCGCGGCCGATGCCCTGGGCCGCGCCCGTGACGATCACGGCGCGGGCGTCAAATCGGAGCTGCATGCCTTGAGAAGCTCGTTGAAGGTGTCGAGCGATTGCGGGCGCCGCCCGTCCTCGACGTCGTGGATCAGGCCGACGAGGCGATCGAGCGCCGGCGTCGGGATGCCCTGCTCGCGCGCCAGCGCGCCGATGACCCCGATCTGGGCGTCGATCTCGGTCCGGCGCTTGCGGACCGCGAGGTCGCGCCAGATGCCCGAGTGGGTCTTTGCCGATTGCGCGGTGTATTCGGCAAGCCAGGCGATCGCGTCGAGCGCCTCCGCCTCGGGCGCTCCCGGCGCGAACGCCTCCGGCCGGAAGGCGCCGAAACCGCGGAGGCTCACCCCGCGGGCGTTTGCGACCGCGGCGACCTCGCGCCCGATCGCGAGCCAGGCCGGGGCGCGCGCCGGGTCGGCGAAGTTTGCGGTCATCGAGTCCGGCGTCAGCGCGGTCGCGAACAGCATCGCGCCGTAGGCAAGCTTGCCCCACAGAAAGCCCCAGATGTCGTCGGTCAGCAGCGCCTCGGGCTCGAAGATCCTGAGCAGCCCGTGCATCTCGCGCGTGCGGTCGCGGATCGAGCCGTCGATCTCGCCGACGACGACGGCGCCGCGGTTGCCGTAGAGGATCCGGCCGGGGCCGAGCCAGTCGGCGCCGAAATTGACGAAGCAGCCCATGGTGCGCTCGGGCCCGACGCGACGCGCGATGGCGAGCTCGTTCAGCCCGTTCTGGGCCGAGAGCACGCAGCCTTCGGCGGCAAGATGCGGCGCAAGCCGGTCGAGCGCCGCCTCGGTGTGCTGCGCCTTCACGGCAAGGACGACGCGCCGGTAGACGCCCTCGACCTCGTCCGGCGTCGCCGCCGCGATCACCTGCGTGAAGCTCTCGACCGGCCCTTCGATCGCGAGCCCCGTCGTCCGGCAGGTCTCGACATGCTCGGCGACCTTGTCGACGAGCAGCACGTCGAGGCCGGCGCGCCGCCAATAGGCGCCGATCGTGCCGCCGATCGCGCCCGCGCCCCAGATCAGGATCGGCTCGGCCACGGCCCCTCCAGCGCCTCCCGGACCTCCTCGACTCCCGCCCGCCACAACGCCAGCATGACATCGTCGGGCTTCTCGTATTCGCCGCCGAACGAGCCGTCGCCGAGGATCGTGCGGACGTCGTCCGGCGAAGAGGCGCGCATGAGCGCGAGATCCGGCGGCGGCTTTGCGCCCTCCGGTGCCGCCGCGCCGGCGAGCCGCGTCCAGGGGAAGTTCTCCATCCAGTTCGCGTGCGTGCCGGACGGGTCGATCTCCTGGACCTTGGCCCAGGTCTTCGGCGCGTTCCACCAGCTGTGGAACTTGAGCGACAGGCTCGGGCGGCCGGCCATGAGCTCCTGCGCCAGCGCGCCGACCGGCATGTTGCCGCCGTGCCCGTTGACGATCAGCACCCGGCGGAAGCCGGCCCGGTGGACGGAGGCGACGAGATCGCGCACGACCGCGAGCAGCGTCTCCACCTGCAGCGAGATCGTGCCCGGAAAGGCGAGGAAGTAAGGGGCGAGCCCGAAAGGCATCGCCGGATAGACCGGCACGCCGAGCGGCTCCGCGGCTTCGACCGCCACGCGCTCGGCGAGGATGGCGTCGACGCACAGCGACAGCTGCGCGTGCTGCTCGGTCGAGCCGATCGGCAGGACGCAGCGGTCGTCGGCGGCGAGATACGCCTCGACCTGCATCCAGTTCATGTCGGCGATGCGCATCGGCTCGGCTTATCGTTGGAGGCTCGCTCGAATCGCTTCGACCGCGATCCGGAGCGCCGGCAGCCGATTGGTCACCACGCGCCAGATCACTTCATCGTCCGTGCGCTGGTATTCGTGGCGAAGCACGTTTCCGATGCCCATTACCTCTTTCCACGGTATCTCAGGCCGGGATTCCTGCAGTTGGGCCGGGATGCGGCGCGAGGCTTCCGAAATGATCTCGATACCGCGTTCGATGCCCCGCTTCAGCAGCCACTCGCGGCGATAATCCTCGAGCGATTTCGCAAAGGCAGCGCCTGCGATGCCATCAAGCTCGCGGAGGATGTCGGCCAAGGCAACTTCGACATCAAGCATCAGAAGATCCGCACGGCCGAGCGCTCGATCTTGTCCTTCAGCATCGGGTGAAGCCCGCCGCGCGTCGTCACGTCAGCCTCGATCCCAAGCTTCTCCTCAAGAAAGAGCTTTATCCCGACCAGCTCGATGAGCGAAAAGCCGCTGTCCGGGTCGTAGTCCATGAAGAGGTCGAGGTCGCTGTCGGCAGCGGCCTCGTTCCGGGCCGTCGACCCGAACAGATAGAGCGACGTCGCGCCCATCGCCTTGATGGCGTCGGCGTGGCGCAGCAGCTGAGAGATGGCGTCGGTGCGCGTCATGGCGACATGATAACGCGATCGGGGACGCGAGCGAAGGCGCGCGCCCGGTCAATCGCCGGGCCGCACCGGCGGCTCGTCGAAGGCGATGTCGCCGGGCGTGTCAGCGAGGAAGAAGCCGTTGGCGTGGATGCCGGCGCGGACGGCGTCGATCTCGGCGGCCGCGGTCCAGCCCGTCGCCGGATCGACCTCGCGCACGAAGCGCCAGGGGCCATCCTCCGGCGGCAGCCTGGCGCCGGAGCGGTCGCCGGCGAAGGCGTGCAGGCCGGAGCCGGAGGACGAGCGGAAATAGTACAAGATGGACATGGGCGGACCCGCGCGGTGACGGTCCCACACTAGCCGCGTCGCCGGACGGCGCAAAATCCTTCTCGCGCGGCGCAAAAGAGACCATCTGCGGGCAGGCTTAAGAATCCGGGATTCAATCCTACAAACCCCCATTCCAGCTCGGCGGACCTGCTGCGGCGGCAACCCTAAGACAGGCGGGAGATAAGCTCGCTTGCCGTGCCGTGAGCGATCAGCGCCCGGTCCTCATCCGACAGCTCGGCCAAGGAAAGGGTGTCGACGATCGGGTTAGGCTGGAAGATGGGGTAGTCGGTGCCGAGCATGATCCGATCCGCTCCGACGACTTTCACGGCGAGCTCGAGAGCCCTCGGCCCGAGAGAGGCGCAGTCATAGTGCAGGCGGCGAAGCCTTTCGGCCGGGAATCTTCCGAGCCCGCGAGACGTGGCGATGGCTTGAAGGCGCTCGAGCACGAACGGCAGCGTGCCGCCGAGGTTGACGACCTGGACATCGACGTCCGGGAACTCGTCGAGCAGGCCCGAGAAGAGCAAGGTCAAGGCCATGTGAGAGATCGAGGCCTGCAGCTCCAGGCCCGAGGCTCGATAGACGCTCGTGTCGCGGAATGGCGTCGGCGGCGCCTCGCCGGGCGCGAGCCCCGGGTGCACCATCAGCAGTCCGCCGAGCTCGTTCGCTGCTCGAAAGACCGGGCGAAGCGCCTCGGCCCGCTCGATCTGCGAGAAGAAGCCGCCCGGCAGAATGGCGCCGAGCAAGCCTCGGTCCCGGCGGACGCGCGTCAGCTCGGCCGCCGCGCGTGCAACGTCGCCAAGCGGCAGCCCCGCAAGCCCGACGAAACGTCCTCCCGACGTCCGGCACAGGTCGGCGAGGCGATCGTTGAACGCGCGGATCGGGGTCGCAACCTGATCGGCGTCCTCGGCATCGACGCCGAGCGCGCCCGGGAATGTCATCAGTTGCGTCCGGATACCGGCGGCATCGAGGTAGGCCAGCCGCGCGCCAAGGTCCGCGTAGCCCTCCGAGATGACGGTGCTCGCCGTCATCGCGTGCAGGACATCCCGTCCGAGCTCATCGGCGGCAACGTAGGGCCGGCGGGTGCGCTTCCTGAGGTCTTCGACGAGCCCGCTATAATAATGCGAATGCATGTCGATCGGCATGCTGGTTCCCCCCGCGGAACGGGCCCTCAGTGCGACAGGATCGGGCGCAGAAAAGCCTTGGCGCGATCGGATTGCGGGGCACGGAAGAATTCCTCCGGCGACGCAATCTCGACGATCTCGCCGGCGTCCATGAAGACGATGCGGTCGGCAACCCGGCGCGCAAAGCCCATCTCGTGCGTGACGCAGATCATCGTCATTCCCTGATCGGCCAGCTCGACGATCACATCGAGGACCTCGGTGATCATCTCCGGGTCGAGCGCGGAGGTCGGTTCGTCGAAGAGCATGAGCGTCGGCTTCATGCACAGCGCGCGGGCGATCGCAACCCTCTGCTGCTGCCCGCCCGAGAGCTGGCTTGGATACTTCGTCGCCTGCTCCGCGATGTGCACCCGCTCGAGCACGCTCATGGCGAGGTTCTCCGCCTCCTTGCGGGGAATGCCATGGTTGCGGACCGGTCCGAGGACGCAGTTCTGGAGCACGGTCAAGTGCGGGAAGAGATTGAACTGCTGGAACACCATCCCGACCCTGCGGCGCACGGCCGTAATCTTTTTCGGGTCGCCGTCCACCTCCCGCCCCTCGAGGATGATGCTGCCGCGCTCGTGCGTCTCCAGGCCGTTCACGCACCGGATCAGCGTCGACTTGCCCGATCCGGAAGGACCGCAAACAACGACCCTCTCGCCGGGCAGCACTTCGAGATCAACTGCGTACAAAGCGCAGAACTCCGCATACCATTTGCAGACGTCCCGCATCACCAGGATGGGCGCGGCGTCCTGGCCGACGGTTCCGATCAACGCGGCACCAGCCTCGCGCGGCGCTCCAGATGATCGAACAGGAGCGAGAAGACGAGACACATGGCGAAATAGAATGTCGCGGCGATGATCCACGTTTCGAAGGTTCGCCGGGTCGTCGAGGCGACCTCGTTCGACAGGAACGTCAGTTCCTGGACCGAGATCAACGACACCATCGCCGAGTCCTTGACGAGGCTGATGAACTGCCCGCCGAGCGGCGGCAGGATCCGGCGCAAGGCCTGCGGCAGAACCACGTCGGCGATCACCCGCGTGTGCGAAAGGCCGATCGCGCGGGCCGCCTCCCATTGCCCCTTCTCGACCGACTGGATGCCGGAGCGGACGATTTCGGTCACGTAAGCGGCCTCGAAGATGGCAAGGCAAACGACTCCCGAGAGGAAGTTGGCGAACAGGTTCGGTGGCCCGAAGAGGACGAGAGCGACGGGATTGGCGAGGATCGGCGAGTCGGGACGAAGCCGATCGACGCCGATGGCCGGGAAGAGCTGGCTCGAGATGAAGAAGTAGAAAATGAAGATGAAGACGACCGGCGGGATGTTGCGGATGAGCTCGACGTAAGCCCGGCTCAGGAGCTGCAGCGTCAGGTTGGTGCTGGTGCGCGCCAATCCCATGACGACGCCGATCAGCGTCGCCAGAACGGTCCCCCACAGCGCGAGGCGCAGCGTCATGGCGGCGCCCTGAAGCAGCAGGTTCGGCACCCAGCTCCCGGTCGCGGCGTCGTAGCGGATGACGAAGTTGAACGCCTGGCCCCAATTCCAGCGGTAGGCGAGCACGTCGTCCACCCGGTAGGCCGCATAGGCGAGCGCCAGCGCGACGAGCCCGAACAGAGCGGCGTCGACGGGCGTAAGTCGTGCTCGCGCGGGCCGGGCCGGCGGCAGCCGGCGCGGTCGCGCGGGCGGCTCGCCGTCGTGCCTGCCCGATCGCGGAAGGGTCACTTTCCGCGGCTGTCAGTTCGTCACCTGCTCGGCCCAGCTCCGATTGGTGAACCAGAAGTCATGGCGGGCTTTCAGCCACCCGTTCTCGGTGTTGCTCTTGATCCAGGCGTTGAAAAACTCCGCCGCTTTCGGATCGCCCTTGCGCATCGCGAACCCCTCCTGCTGGAGCACGAGGAACTCGTCCGTCGGCATGAACGCCTTGTCCGGGTTGTCGAGCGCGACGAATCGCGGCCGCGGTGCACTGGAAATGAAGGCATGAGCATTGCCGTTGAGAAGCTCTTGCGTCGCCTGCGCGTCATCCTCGAAGGCGCGCATCTGCGCCTTCGGAAACCGGTTCTGCACGGTCTGGCATGACAGGGTGCCGCGCCGGCAGGTGATGTTGACGTTCGCGGCATCGAAATCCTCGAGCCGCTTGAAGCTCCCGGCGAGGGCCTTGTTGGCAACGATCGCCTGGCCGGATGTGGAATAGGGAATGGTGAAGTCCACCGTCTGCGCGCGTTCGGGCGTGATCGACATGCCGCCGATGATGACGTCGAACTTGCCGGCGAGGAGAGCCGGGATGATGCCGCTCCAGGCGGTCGGCTGGAAGTCGACCTTGACGCCGAGATCCTCGGCGACCTTCTTTGCCACGTCGATCTCGAATCCGATGAGCTCGCCGCTCTTCGACCGCATGGCCCAGGGCACGAAGGTGGCGTTGCCGACGACAAGCGTGCCTCGTTTCTTGATCGTATCGATGAGCCCGTCCTGTGCAGCGGCCGCCGCTGCGGCCCCAAGCACGAACACGATCGCCGAAAGCCACCTGGTGATCGACCGAACCACGTGCCCCTCCCCTGTTGCCGCCGGCCTATCGGCCGCGGTTGAATCGAGCTTCGACGAAACCGGCAGCAAACGACAAACTCACCGTCAGAGCCAGATAGATCCCGGCGACGGTAAACCAAATCTCGAAGGCCATGAATGTGTCGGCGATGATATTCTGCCCCGCGGTGGTGAGCTCGGCGACGGCGATCACGGTCAGGATGGCGGAGTGCTTGATCAGGGAGATCAGCACGCCGGTCAGCGGCGGCAGGATGAGGCCGACGGCCTGCGGGATGATCACGTCCCTATAGCGGTCGAGACCGTCAAGGCCGATTGCCGCCGCCGCCTCGTATTGCCCGCGGGGGACGGCCAAGAGCCCGCCGCGAATGATCTCGCTTGCGAAGGAGCCTTCAAAGAACGAGATGCACAACACGCCCGCCCAAAAGCGATCGACGCCGACGATCGGGGCGATCACGAAGTAGAAGAGAAAGAGCTGCACCAACAGCGGGGTGTTGCGGATGAGCTCGAGATAACCGCGGGCGAGCGTTCGGGCCGCGAACGAGCGCGACAGCCGCATGGCCGCGGTGCCGATCCCGATGACCAAGGTCAACAGGCCGGCGAGAGCGCAAATCTGCACGGTCGTCCCAAGGCCGCGCATCAGCGGCCCCCAGACCCACCCGCCATCGACCACACGGACGAGGTAGCGCGGCACGCGCTCCCATTGCCAGCGGTACTGCATCGCCTCGGCGCCGCGCCAGACGAGCCATGCGACGAGTGCGAGGACGAGCGCCGCCTGGAGGAATGCTCCGAAAGTGCGAAGAGTCTGGCCGGCCGTGGAAGCGTTAGGCCGGACGCGTGAGCAATCTCGCGAGCCGGTCGCGCTCGCACCGCTCATGGAGTCTTGCTTCGGTAGGCGAATGCCTTTCCAAATCGCTGGACCAGATACTCTCCCGCGGTGGTCGGCTCGAATTGCGCGCTTTCGCCTGCCTTCACGACAGGCGCGATCACCGTATCGAAATCAGGGTCCACGAAAGCCGCGCAGGAGAGCCGCTCCCGGCCGGAGCTGTTGATCACGCGATGCTCGGTCGAGGCAAAGCGATTGTTCGTCCAGCGCGCCAGGAGGTCGCCGACGTTGACCACGTACGTGCCGGCGATGGGGTGCGCGGTGACCCAGTCGCCGTTGGCGTCCTTGACCTGAAGCCCGCCGACGTTGTCCTGGTAAAGCAGCGTCAGCGTGCCGAAATCGGAGTGCGGCGCCACTCCGAACTGCTCCGCTCCCATCGCCGGCGGCTGGGGCGGATAATAGATGACCGAGCAGCGGGTGATCGGCTTTTCGAAGGCTCTGATGAAATAGTCCGGCTCGATGTCGAGACTTGCCGCAAACGCCCGCAGCAGCAGCTTTCCCAGCCCATTGCACTCGTCAAAGTAGCGCATGAAGGTCGCGCGCATCCGCGGCAGCCCGGCGGGCCACTGATTCGGCCCCGCCAGCGGACGGCCGCTGCGGTAATCCGGATCGGTGTCGTCCACGTCCAGACCCCAGACGAAGCTTTCCTTCAGGTCGGGCCTCGCCTCGTCGGACATCTTTGCTTCCCCGGCCCGCAGGAAGCCGCGATGGGTCGGGTTGATCCTCACCTCGTTCTTGATCGCAAGAGGCTGAGAATAGAACGCCCTCGCCGTCGCAAACACGTCGTCGATCAGCGATTGCGGCACGCCGTGGTTCTTGATGTAGAAGAAGCTGACGGTCGACGCCGCTCGCGCCAACTCGTCGGCGACCGCCTTGAGGCCTGCGGGCGCTCCGCCATGCAGCTCCCCGATGTCGATGACAGGGATCGATTCGGCATCGACGATTTTCGCCGTGGCGTAACTCATGTGAGACCCTCGGTAGGCTCGAATGGCGCGATCCGGACGCCGCGGCGGCTAGGCTCACAGTCGCGGTTCTCGCTCTTCCGTTCAAGCCCGTGCCGGGTCGGCGCGTGGCGCCGACCGGGCCTCTCCGGCCCGGAAAGGTGAACGGCTATTCGGCCGCCGCGAGGCGCGGCTTTGCGACGAGCTCGGGCTTTGACGGCGGGTCGTCGAACTCCAGCGCCTCGATGTTCTGGCCGCGCTTGACGATCTTCTCGGCCGAGGTGCGGATCTGGGCGACATCGTCCTGGGCCTGGCGGAAATGGCTGTCGAGCTTGCCCACCCGCTCGCTCAACCGGCCGACGTCGGCGAGGAGCTTCTGGACCTCGGTCTGGATCACCCGCGCCTCGTCGCGGATGCGGGCGTCGCGCACGAGCGCCTGCAGGACCTGGATCGCCAGCGCCAAGAGCGAGGGCGAGACGATGACGATGCGGGCCCGGTGGGCCTTCTGGACGACGTCGTCGAAATGCTCGGCGAGATCCGCGTAGACCGATTCGGCCGGCACGAACATCAGCGCCATGTCCTGCGTCTCGCCCGGGATGAGATACTTCTCGGCAAGGCTGCGGACGTGGACGCCGATGTCGGCCCGCACCCGCTGCCCGGCCTTCTGGCGCGCCTCGTCCGACGTCGCGGCGCGGAATTGGGTGAAGCATTCGAGCGGGAACTTGGCGTCGACGACGAGGCCGCGCTCGTCGCCGGGCAGGCGCACGAGGCAGTCCGGCCGGGTGCGGTTCGAGAGCGTCGCCTGGAACTCGTAGGCGCCGCCGGGCAGCCCGTCGCGGATGATCGCCTCCATCCGGCCCTGGCCGTAGGCGCCGCGCGCCTGCTTGTTGGCGAGGATGTCCTTGAGGCCGACGACCTCGCCGGTGAGGTCGGTGAGGTTCTTCTGCGCCGCGTCGATCACCGCGAGGCGCTCGTTGAGCTTCGTCAGATGCTCGCCCTGGTGCCGGGTCGAGGCCTCGAGCCCCTGCCCGACCCGGTGCTGCAGGCCCTCGAGCCGCTCGGAGATCAGCCGCGCGAAATCGCTCTGGCGCGAGCCGAACACCTCGGCGACGGTCTGCAGCCGACCGGTGATCTCGGACTGGCTACGCACGAGCTCGGCGACCTTGTCGTCCATCTCGCGGGCGCGCTCGGCCGCGGCCGCCGCTTCCGCGACCCGCTCGCGGCGCGAGCGGCGGAGCGACCATGCCATCGCGAGGAGCAGCACGAGGGCTGCCGCCGCGAAGGCGGCCGTGGCTTCGCCCCAGAGGACCGGGCGGGCGCCGAGCTGGAAGGCGATCTCGTTCATGGACGACGCAAGGCTCCGGCGAATCGGTGGACGCTACGAACGAAGGATGAACGATTTGACCGGCCTCCGGCGAGCCCCTATCTCGCCGCCATGCCCGTTCGTCCCCTTGTCATCCTCCCCGACCCGCGCCTGCGCCTCAAATCCGAGCCTGTGGACAAGATCACGCCGGAGCTGCGCCGGCTCGCCGCCGACATGCTCGACACGATGTACGACGCCCCCGGGGTCGGCCTCGCCGCGATCCAAATCGGCGTGCCGAAGCGGCTCGTCGTCATGGACACCTCGAAGAAGGCCGAGGAGGAGCGCCGGCCGGTGGTGCTGGTCAACCCGGAGATCACCTGGGCCTCCGAGGAGAAGAGCACCTACGAGGAGGGCTGCCTCTCGATCCCGGAATATTACGAGGCGGTGGAGCGCCCAACTCAGGTGAAGTTCCGCTACACCGATCTCGACGGCAAGACGGTCGAGGTCGAGGCCGAGGGGCTCCTCGCGACCGTCGTCCAGCACGAGCTCGACCACCTCGACGGCGTGCTCTTCATCGACCACCTGTCACGGTTGAAGCGCGAGCGGGTGACGAAGAAATTCGCCAAGGCGGCAAAGCGCGAGCAGGCCGACGCCGACGGCTGAGCCGTGTGCCGGGCCGGGCGACGAGAGGCGGTCATCATGCGCGTCGTCTTCATGGGCACGCCGGACTTCGCCGTCCCGACGCTCGCCGCGATCGTCGGCCAGGGACACGAGGTCGCGGCGGTCTACACTCGCGCGCCGGCGGCGGCCGGGCGCGGCATGGCGCTGCGCCCCTCGCCGGTGCAGGGCATGGCGGAGCGCTTCGGAATTCCGGTGCTGACGCCAAAGTCGCTGCGCGCCGAGGACGCGGCCGAGACCTTCCGCGGCCATCGCGCCGACGTCGCCGTCGTCGTCGCCTACGGCATGCTCCTGCCGAGGGCGATCCTCGAGGCGCCGCGGCTCGGCTGCCTCAACCTCCACGCCTCGCTCCTGCCGCGCTGGCGCGGCGCGGCGCCGATCCAGCGGGCCATCATGGCCGGCGACGCCGAGACCGGGGTCGCGGTGATGAAGATGGAGGAAGGCCTCGACACCGGCCCTGTGGCCATGGTCGAGCGGGTTCCGATCGGTCCGGAGATGACGGCGGGCGAGCTGCACGACGCCCTCGCCCGGCTCGGAGCGGACCTCATGGGGCGGGCGCTCGCGGCGCTTGCCCGCGGCGCCTTGACGTTCACGCCGCAGGGCGAGGACGGCGTCACCTATGCCCGCAAGATCACGAACGAGGAGGCGCGCATCGACTGGGCGAAGCCGGCACCGGCCGTGCACGACCGCATCCGCGGCCTGGCGCCGTTTCCGGGCGCCTTCTTCATGGCCGACCTCGGCCGGGGCGGAGAACGGGTCAAGGTGCTGCGCGCGGCGCCTGCCGACGGCAGCGGCGCGCCGGGCCTGCTCCTCGACGCCGCCGGCACGGTCGCGTGCCAAGAAGGGGCGGTGCGCCTGCGTCAGGTCCAGCGCGCCGGACGCGGCGTCGTGGCGGCGGAGGAGTTCCTGCGCGGCGCGCGGCTTCACCCCGGCATCCGGCTCGCCTGAGCATGCCCCGCTACAAGCTCGTCATCGAATATGACGGCACGCCGTTTGCGGGCTGGCAGCGGCAGCTCAACGGCCGTTCGGTGCAGCAGGCCGTCGAGGAGGCGGTCGAGCGCTTCGCCGGCGAGGCGGTGCGGGTTCATTGCGCCGGGCGGACCGACGCCGGCGTTCACGCGACCCACCAGGTGGCGCATCTCGATCTCGCGAGAGATTGGCGCACCGACACCGTCCGGGACGCGACGAACGCGCATCTGCGGGCCGAGCCGGTCGCCATCCTGTCGGCCGAGATCGTGCCCGACGGCTTCAGCGCCCGCATGTCGGCGCGGAAGCGGCATTATCTCTACCGCATCCTCAACCGCCGCTCGCCGCCGGCGCTCGACGCGAACCGCGTCTGGCAGGTGCCCTGGAGGCTCGACGAGACGGCGATGCAGGAGGCCGCCGCGATGCTCGTCGGGCGCCACGACTTCACGACCTTCCGGGCCTCCGAATGCCAGGCCAAAAGCCCGATCCGCACCCTCGACCGGCTCGACGTGACGCGGGCCGGCGACGAGATCCGCGTCGCGGCGGCGGCGCGCTCCTTCCTGCACCACCAGGTGCGCTCGATCGTCGGCACGCTCATGCTCGCCGGCGCCCGGCGCTGGACCGCAGACGAGGTGCGCGAAGCCCTCGAGGCGCGCGACCGCGCCCGCTGCGGGCCGATGGCGCCGGCGTCGGGACTCTATCTCGTCGGCGTCGACTACTGATGCTTCAGGCCGCGAACGCCTGCAGCGCCGCCGCGATCGAAAGGTCGAGGACGAGCCCGAGCGCGACGATCGCACCCGCGACCGCGCCCGAGATCCCGAGCGTCACCTTGGTGGCAAACCACTGCAGCCGGATCATCACCGCGCCGAAGCCGATCGCGAACAGCATCGAGAGACTGGGCGTCGCCCATCCGAGCAGCAGCAGAAGCTCCGGTACCGAGAGCACCGTCAGCCCGACGACGCTGATCCAGTTGGTCACGATGACGAACGGGACGTAGCGCCGCTGCAATTCAAGCCGGCGGACGATCCAGACCATCGCGACCGGCAGCGCCAGGAAGGCGGCGACGTGCGCCAGCGCGACGAGGGCAAGGAGACCGTTGTCGTCGACAAGCGAGCGTCCGGGCAGCGCGAGCCCAAGCGTGCGCCGCTCGAGCGCCAGGGTGACGACGAAGGCCGGGAGCGTCAGGACGATGGCGCCGAAGGAGTGCCAGAACCCAGCCTCGCTGAAGTCGAACGAGCGCAGGCCGTCGGAGCGGCGGTTGAGGAGCGCGGCGGTCCCGCGCAGGGAACGCGTCACATCGTCGGCCGTCACGATCATGGTGCGACCCTCAGGCAATTCGTCGGCGCGGAGCGAGTTGGCCGGAAAACCCGAACAGGAGCCGTTTCGTTCCAGGCGGCACGATCTTCGACTTTAGTCGTAGACGCCGTCAAGCTGTTTCTGGAACACATCCCGGTGAAAAGTAGCGCTCGAGAGCGTTCCGGTAGATCGCCGCCAGCCGGTCGAGGTCGGCGACCGCGACCCGCTCGTCGACCTGATGCATGGTCTGGCCGACGAGCCCGAACTCCACCACCGGGCCGTGATTCTTGATGAAGCGTGCATCCGAGGTGCCGCCGGTCGTCGAGAGCGCCGGGCGGCGGCCGGTCACGGCCTCGATCGCCTCGATCAGGAAGCCGAAGCTGTCGGGCGCGGTCATGAAAGCAACGGCGTTCGTCGGATCGAAGCTCGCCGTGTAGCGCACCGCGTTGCCGGCCGCCGCGTGCAGCCGGGCGCGAAGCTCCGCCTCGAGGCTGTCGGGCGACCAGCGGTCGTTGAAGCGGATGTTGAAGGTCGCCCGCGCCTCCATCGGAATGACGTTCGAAGCCGGATTGCCGACGTCGAGTGTCGTGAACTCGAGGTTCGTGGCGTCGAAATGCGCGGTGCCGCGGTCGAGGGGTTCGGCCTTCAACGCCGAGACGAGCCGGACCATCCCGGCGATCGGGTTCTCGGCAAGCTGCGGATAGGCGACATGGCCCTGCTTGCCGTGCACGACGAGACGGCCGGTGAGCGAGCCGCGCCGTCCGATCTTGATCATGTCGCCGAGCGCCTCGGGGTTCGTCGGCTCGCCGAGGATGCAATGGTCGAAGCGCTCGCCCCTCGCTTTTGCCCAATCGAGCAGCTTCACGGTGCCGTTGACGGCCGGACCCTCCTCGTCGC
>Ga0136846_1239394_pt1 | contig 13922 bp, 11 predicted proteins | sample HopSoiMetagenom2_FD_96841 | JGI IMG/M metagenome (GOLD analysis project Ga0136846, IMG submission 96841) | Grasslands soil microbial communities from Hopland, California, USA - 2 Assembly 2016 (version 4) | ecosystem: Environmental > Terrestrial > Soil > Grasslands | place: USA: Hopland...
CCTGAGCGAACCCGCTCACACTCCCTTCGCACGACCGCTTGTCGCGCGAGGCCTTCCACAGACACCGGCCGTCGAGCCTGAGGAACACCGCCGCGGGAATCAGACACGTCGCGCCGGCGAACGCGACGCGCGGCTCGAGCCAGAACATCGCCGCGCAGGTAATCGCCAGCGTCAGCGCATGTTGAAACACCTGCGGCAGCGTCTTGGTGAGCACCCGCACGAAGAGATCGGTGTCGTCGACGATCCGCAGCACGAGCTCGCCGCTGCGATGCGTCGTCCGCAGCGTTGGCGAGAGCGTCAAGAGGTGCGCGAGCACCCGGTCGCGCAGATCGAGGGTCATCCCCTCGCGGATGGCTGCGCTGGCATTCTTCTCGAGCGCGTTTGCGACGGCCGCGATCAGCGAGATCGCCATGAACGCGAGCGTCAGGGCGACGAGCATGCTTGTCGCCGGCACCTGGAACTGCAGCGTGGCGATGCGGAGCGGCGACCGGTGGACGATCACGTGGTCGATGAGAAGCTTCAACGGCCACGGCGCAAGCACCCCTGCGAGCACGGCCAGCGTGCGGAACGCGTACGATGCCGCGATCGCACGTGCGTGTGGTCGGACGTCAGGCCAGAAGACGGTCGCGAGTCGGCGCATGACACCGGCCGGGCGGGTTCTCATGCGACCCCCGAAATGAGCAGCGCCGAGAGGACCTGCACGGACGTGTCGCCGTCGAACCCCTGCTGAACGTGCTGTCGTGCGTTCCGCGACAGACGCTCCGCCGTCGGGGGATGATGGTGCAGCGCCTCGATGGCCGCAGCCACCTCGGCGGCGCTGTTCGGTTGCACGAGCAGGCCGTTCACGTCGTGGCGGAGCAGCTCCGGGATCCCGGACACGGCGGTGGCGACGACCGGCAGCCCTGACGCCATCGCCTCGACCATCACGTTCGGAATGCCGTCGCGATCGCCGTTCTCGAGCACCCGGCAGGGGAGGCAGAACACGGTGGCGCGCGTGTACTGTTCGAAGAGCTCCGCTTGTGTCATCGGTCCGGTGAACGTCACTGCGTCGCCGAGCCCGCGCGCCGTCGTCAATGCGCGAAGCGCCTCGTCCTGATCGCCGCGCTCGCCGACGATGGTGGCGTCAATGTCGATGCCGCGCGCGCGCAGGAGCGCGCAGGCCTCGATCAGAACATCGAACCCTTTCTTCGCGACGAGACGGCCGACGCCCAAGACGCGGACTCGACCGTCGAACCGCCGCCGCGGCGGCTGCGTGCCGCAAAGCCGCGCGAACTCCACGTCGAGGCCGTGATAGACGCAGTGAACCGGCGTCGTGGTCAGTGCCTGGAGGTACTCGCGGTTCGCTTCCGTGCACGTCACCACGAAGCGCGCGGCCGCGAGCTTGCGCACGAGCAGACCCGCCGGATTCAGCTCTTCGCAGTACACGTCCTTTGCATGCGCGGTGAACGACAGCGGTAGCCCCGCCATCATCGCGGCAAGCCAGGCGACCGTCGTCGCGCTATGACAGAAATGGGCGTGAATGTGCCGCACGTCACCCGCGGCGGCGAGCGCATCGGCCAGCGCGGCCGCCTGGAGAAATTCCTTCAGCGTCGATTTTCGTGGAGGCGCCCAACGGCCTTTCCGCGCGCGGACGGCGTGGCCGAACGCGGTGAACGCGGCGTGCGCAGTGCGGATCGGATGACGCCGCAGCTGGCGCGCGAGCGGACGGACGAAGCGGGCCGCGTGACACGCGAGCCACTGGAAGAGGGCGCGTGACGAAATCGGCGCCGCGTCAGGCAGATGCACTCGCGGCGCGCCAATCGCGTCGACAATCGGATGCGCGAACGGCTCGTCCGATCGTTTGATGATGAACAGACGCAGCGGCACTCCGCGGCGCTCGAGACGATAGATCTCGCTCGCGATGAACGTTTCCGACAGGCGCGGGAACGACTTGAGCACGTACGCGATCGAGCCGGTGGAGTCAGGCATAAGCCGCCTCCAGCAAACGGGCGAAGCGATCGACGCATGCGTCGAGGTCATAGCGGGCTTCGGCCAGGACGCGGGCCCGACGACCAAGCGTCCTTCGAAGGGCGACATCCGCCGCAAGCGTTTCCAGTGACTCCGCGATCGCGCGGGGCGAACCCGCGGGAACCAGCAGGCCCGTACGGCCATGTTCGACCGCAGCACCGATTGCGCCGACGTCCGTGCCAACGACCGGTCGTCCGCTCGCCATGGCCTCGAGCACCACGTTGGGAAGGCCGTCACGATCGCCTGATGCGTCGACGACGGAGGGCACGACGACCACATCGGCCTTCGAGTACTCGGCGGGCAGCGTCGTGTGCGTGCAGGCACCGGCGAGCGTGACGCGGCCGGCGACTCCGTTCTGCGCGACGCGCGCGTGCAGGGCATCGCGCTCGGGCCCGTCGCCGACGATACGAAGCGTGATGCCGTTGCCCGTCGCGGCGATCGCATCGATCAGGACGTCGAATCCCTTCTTCGGGACGAGCCTGCCGACCGCGAGCACGCGGAGCCCCGGAGTGGGCGAGGCCGGCGTCGCCGGGAATCGATCGAGATCGACGCCGTGAGGCACCAGATGCGCGGGCGCTCCGCCATCGAGCAACTCCCGGGCGACGTCGTGGTTGCAGGCGACGACGCATGAGGCGCGCCCCGCCCTCGCTACCAGAATTGCCTTTTCGACCTTGCGCGCGTCCTTCGCGTGCACGCTGAAGCCGAACCGGAGTGAAAGACGCGCCGATGCGGACTCGGCAACGGCAGCGGGAGCGTGCGCGAAATACCCGTGGATGGCGTCCACGCTGCGGTCTGCGAGGCGCTCGGCGAGCGCGGCACCTTGCTGCGCGACGTCCGTTCCCGGCAGTACTTCGACAAAGGGCATCAGCCGGTCACACCCGGGCTGCAACCCGGCCGAGCCGCCAGGTTTCGTTGCATAGATGCCGGCGAGCATGCCCCGATCCGTGAGCCCGACGAGCTCGTTGACAGCGAACGTCTCCGACCTTCGGGGAAAACCGCTGACGACGATGGCCAGCTGCGGACGCCTCACGACAGCCTCCCGTCGAGCAGCCGGGCCACCCGGGTGCGGATCCGCGCCAGGCCTTCCATGTCGATCGGCGAGACATCGGGGACTGGCGCGTCCAGCGCCGCACGCACTTCGGCGATGAGGCGCGCGGGCGACAGTTCGGACGGCTCGATCATCCGGAAGTGACCGCGTGCCGCCAGGCGCCGCGCGCGGATCAATTGTTCCTGGACCGGCTCCGCCCGGGGCACGAGCACGGCACGAAGATGGCCGGTCAGCAGTTCACAGACCGTGTTGAACCCAGCCATCGACAACACGACGTCGGCTTCCTCATAGCGCCGCGTCATATCCGGTTCGAACTCGATGCATTCGATATCCGGCCGGGCGGCAAGCGTCCGCAACGAGCCGGCCAGGGTAGTCTCGAGCTGAGGCCCGAGCACGACGACGCTGTGAAATTCGCCGCGGGGGACGTCGGCGATGGCCTTCAGGTAGGTGCTGACCAGCACGTCGCCGTCGGAGCCACCCCCGGCCGTCACAAGAACCCGCGGCGGGCCGCCGTGCGCGACTCTCCGCACGGAGCGGCGACGCAGGTACCCGCAGTACCGCGTTCGTCTCGCGACCTTCGAGGGGAACGAATATTCGCGGACCGCATCGAAGACGTCGGGCGATCCGTAAATCCAGACCTCGTCGTAGTACCGCTCGATGATCTGGAAGCTGCCATTGGTGCGAAGCGCGTGGCGCGTCTTCTCGGGTGCGTCGAGGATGTCCCGGAGTCCGAGGACGATGCGCGGAGGCCGGATCTGCCGCCGCAGCGCGGCGAGCGCAGGCAGCAGCTCGCCGTCGATGCCGGCGGCTCGCTTGTCGACGATCACGAAATCAGGCTTGAAGGCGATCGACGTGCGTTCGAGGATGGCGCTGCGCGTCCGGCGGATCTCGTCGGCGCAGTCGGTGAGAAAGCGCGGTTCGTACTCGTCGGCCTTCACGCGGGTGACGCACGGCAGCTTGACGTAGTCCATGCGGTCTGGAAGCCGGAAGACATGGATCATCGGAGATCCGGTCATCAGGAGAATGGCCGCGTGCGGATATGCCGAGCCAAGGAGCTCGCCCAGCAGAAGTGATCGACGGATGTTGCCGAGGCCAACTGTGTCGTGCGAATAGATCAGGATTTTCGGGCGGGCCACGCGCGGAAGGGCGGCCAAGGGCTGACCGGCCGATTCGGCCACCGCCGCGTTGTGTACTGAATAGTTGTTCATGCGGTCCTTGGTGAGTTAGGACCGCCGGACGACTCAATGCAGAACAGATTTCTTGCGGCGGTACACTCGAGCGGCGAGGAGGCCGGCGATGGCGATGGTGATCACCGCGGCGGCAATGCTCCGCCAGGTCACCGCGCGCGCGACGGGATGGAAGCCGTCGCCGGTCAACAGGAAGGCGGCCCAGTAATGCGGATCCGACACGCCCGATCGGTCACTCAGAAACCGCAGCTTCGCGCGCCTCAACGCCTCGTCGCGCGGCTCACCGCGTCCGAGAAAGTGATAGAAGAGCTGCATGAAATCTGTCGTCGGTTCATCGGCCACCCGCCACATCGTCGTCACCGTGCTCTGCGCGCCGGCGGCCAGGAAGGCGCGGCTGAAACTCTGGACGCCTTCACCGCGAACAAGCCGTCCGCTTTCCGTGTCGCACGCGCTCAGCACCGCGAGCTCGACGCCGTCGAGATTCAACGCGTACGCCTCCTTCAAATAAAGGTAGTCCGCGCTCGATTCGGAACCCTCCGGCGGCGAGAACAGAATGTGAGAGCGCTCCATTGCGCTCGTGTCCGCCACGGCGTGGGTCGCCAGGTGCAGGATGGGCGCACGCTCCCCGTCCGTCAGCAAGTACGACTTCCGGTCCTCGTGACCGACATGCAAAATCGCGCGGCCACCGAGCTCGCTGGCCACCTGCCGCACTTCGTCGGCTGACGCGGGAAGCCGCCCGGTCGGCGCTGCCGGTACGCTGACGTCATTTGCGCCAACGACCGGATCGGCGAACGCCCTGAGCTGCAGCTTCCATGGCGCCAGCCAGCCCGGACCGGCGCTACTGCGCAGGAGCGTCGCCGCGGTCGGCGTGTAGGTGATAGCGGCGCGCTCCACAAGCAGCTGATTCCCGGAGACGGCGACGTCGAAAGGGACGAGCGCCAGCACCCCGTCGGGCACGACGAGGATGCGGTCCATGCCGGTGAGCCACTGGGGCGGAGGAAGGAGCCGTGAACCGATAGCGCTGCTTTGTTCACGCCAGGTGGCTGACGGCCCTGTCGCGAGCGTCTCGACGAGCTTCCGGATTTGTGTCTCGTCGACCTCGATCGAGAAAACGGCTGCGCGCTGACGCGACACCGCGATCACCGCGGACGCGTTCGGACCATTCCAATAATCGAGGAGCAGCGTGCGATCCGGAAGCGCGCGCTGAACCTCGGCGAGGTCGATTGGCTTCTCGAGATGCAGCCGCTCGCGCCAGACGCGCGAGTGACTGCGTTCGAGAAGGCCAAAGAGCACCTCGGTCGTGGCCGTGGGGAGGCTGGCGGAGATCAACGCGTCGTAGACTTCGCGTTTGTCGCTGAGGAATTCGCTGCGAAGCGACGGCACACGAATGGCCTCGCGGACGCCTTCGATCGTCTTTACCGCCTCCTGGAGGTAGCCAACGGCCTCATCGTGATCAGCGCCGAGCCGGCCGAGGCCATACAGCGCCTTCCATTCTTCTTCGGGGGTGCGCAACTCGCGCGCGAGTACCAGCGCCGCCGCAAAGTCTTCGCGCGCGCTGGCCTCGTTGTGGTCACGCAGCGCCGTCTCTCCCCGATACAAGCGATCGTGCAGCATCTCGCGCCGATTGCCGACCCGCGTCGCGGTCTCGAGGGCAGCGGTGAAGCTGCGCTCGGCTTCGTCCAGACGACCGAGATCGAGCGCGAGCACGATGCCGCGGTTCTTGACGGTATTCAGCTGGCCGTCGGCGTCGCGATCGCGCGCAAAGAGCGTCCCCGCCTCGTCGTACATCTCCAGCGCTTTGACCGGATCCCCGAGCCGACGATAGAGCACGCCGAGGTTGACCAGCATCTGGGCGCGCTCACGCGGTCGCAGGCCGGCACTCGTGCCAAGCTCGCGGTAGACCGCGAGGGCTTCCTGATCACGGCCCAGCCGCTGAAAGAGCGTGGCCTGATTCGCGAGAAGCAGCCAGCGGCGTCTGGCCACCCATGCTGCGGATGCCGGTGCCGACCCCGTGAGGGCGAGCGCGTCGTCGTACAGGCGTCCCGCGTCCGCATAGCGACCCAGATAGAACTGGACGTTGGCGAGGTTGCCGATCTGTTCGGCGCGCCCTTCGAGAAAGCCCGCCCTGGTCGAGCGCTCGATCGCCGAGCTGAACATCGCCCCGGCCGCGTCGTAGTCGCCCGCGTTCAGCGCGGCGAGCCCCTGGCGATTGAAGGATATCGATGCCTGGACCGGATCCCGCAGCGCGTCGAAAAGTCGAGCGGCGTCCGCGGCATGACGCCGCGCGTCCGCGTATTTGCCCTGGGCCGTCTCGACGGTGGCCAGCCCGAGGAGGGCAGTGGCACGCTGGGGCGAGTCGGGGGATGAGGCGTCGAGCGCCCAGCGGTAGGTCTCGAGCGCCGCTGCCGGATTTCCGGCACTCTCGAGTTTCTTTGCCTCCGTCAGCGCGTTCTGCGCATCCCGCGTCTGTGCTGAAGCGGGCGCGCATGGCGCCAGACTCGCCAGCCCAATCACCGAGGCCAGCAGTATTCGCACGGTCGGGAGCGTACCATACGGGCACACGGTCGATTTCTGTTCCGCCCGAGGCCGATTGACTGTCTCACTCGTTGATGGCAATCACGTGGGCGTTGGGCGACCGATATAATCGGATGGATGGGTTACGCGGAACTCTCCGACGAGGAGCTGCTCGCCGAAGCCCGTCGTCTGACCGGCCCCAAGCGCGAAGCGCTCGTCAACGAATTGTTCTCCCGCCATTACCAGCGAGTCGGACGATGGTGCCTGCGGTTTACGGGCCATCGCGAGAGCGCGGCGGACCTTGCCCAGGACGTATTCCTCAAGGCTCACCGGCATCTCGACTCGTTCAAGGCGACCTCACGGTTCTCAACGTGGCTCTACAGCATCGTCCGGAACGAATCGTTCAATCGTCTCCAGCGCGCGTCACCGCCGACCGATTCGGACGAAGTGCTCGCGGATGTGGCGGCGCTCGACGAAGGACCGGAGGAGCTCGCGGACCGGAGCGAGCGTGGCCAGCACGTGCGCGAATTTCTGGCGGAGACGCTGGACCGGCTCGAGCGTGCGGTGTTCGTGCTGCACTACGGTGAAGAGATGCCGCTCGAAGCCGTTACGCGGTTGCTTCGCCTCGAAAACACCAGCGGCGCCAAGGCCTACATCGTCAGCGCGAGACGGAAACTTGCGAAGGCGACCCGGCGATTGCGATCCCGCGGAGAGATCCTGTGATGCATGCTGACGACGCCCTCAAACAGATGTTGAGCCTGACGCCACAGTGCCTCGCCGTCGATCGGCTCTCCGAAACGCTCACCAACAGCGAGCGTCAGCATGTCGAGCGCTGCAGCCGTTGCCAGACCGAGTTGCAACTGTGGCGCGAGTTCGACCTTGCCGAGCCGTCAGCTGACGAGGGGGCCGCTATCCAGTGGATCGTGGCGGAGCTGGCGCGCCGGAATTCTCCCGCAACGGAGGCGTCGTCCGCACGGCGGTTCGGGTGGTTGACGCCATCCGTGCGCCGATGGGCGGGCGCCGCCGCCTCTGTCGCTATGCTGGCTACGTTCGGGTATCTGGCGTGGGATCGCGAACCGCCCGTCCGGGAACGGACGAACGCGAACGAGACGTATAGAACCGAAAGCCTGCAAGTGGTCCGGCCGGTCGGCGATCTCGCCTCGGCCCCCGAAGCCCTCGAATGGGTGGTGGTGCCTGGTGCCGTGGGTTACGATGTAGAGGTCCTCGAAGTCGATCACACCGTGCTCTGGCGCGCGACCTCGTCGGCAGCCCGCATCGATCTTCCACCCACACTCGTTCGCAAACTCGTCCCGGGCAAGACGATTCTCTGGCAAGTCCGCGCGCATAACGCCGCGGATCGGGTAATCGCTCAATCGGGGCTCGAACGAGTCCGGATCGAATTGAGCAAATAAATCACGAGAGATAACCTCATGTTCACCAGATATCCGAAGTGCGGTCTCCCCGCAGTGTCCTTGGCGTTGCTCTTCGCGCCCATCGCTCTGACCGCCGCGCAGGCGGTCGTTGGGGTGTCGTTGAAGATCGCCCGCGAAACAGCGCCTCCGGGCGGCATCGCTCAAGTGAAGGTGCTGGTGACCGAGCCGAAGCCGATATCAACGGGCCGCATGGCCTTCAGCTTTGGCCGATTGGAGAGGATTGCCGGGATCGCCGTGATGAGCCCGACGAACGACACGTTCGGCGTTGCGCAACTCGGCGGCTCGGACATCCGCTTCGCTGTTCGCTCGACGACATCGAGTTTTGGAATGGATCCGGATTATCCGATTCTGACGGTCGCAGCAAGGGTGCCCGCCACTGTGCCACTTGGCACGGTACTCCCGGTCAGGATCGGCGGTGACGGGATCACGCTGCTCGGCCCGAGGGGCGCGGTCTATCCGATCCAGGCCAGCGACGGCTCGGTCACCGTCGCCACGGGTATCTCGATCGACGACGTAAGTCCGGGAAGTGCGGACCTGCCGGCCGGCAGTGGCGTGACGATCGTGGGACACGGATTCCGACCGACCACCAAGGTGCGGTTCAGCGAGGCGCTTCTCTCATCGGTGCGATTCGTGGATTCGACGCATCTGCGCGTGGTGCTCGCGCAGCCGGCGCGCATGCATGGCATGCGGATCAGGGCGGAGAATCCTGACGGTGCGAAGACGACCTACTTCTCGTATCAACGGACTCGCCGTCAGGGCATCAGTGCCTTTGCCGCGGTCCAGAATTCGGTGCCGCTGTTCCCGCTCCGCATGACCACGCACGCTCGCGTCCCCGTGCGGGTCGTGTCCACCGCGGTGGCGCTCCAGAATATCAGCGCCGCGATCGCGCCGGTGATCGTCGATCTGCTCGCGCCCGACGGTCAGGTGCTCGCAAGAAAGACCATCACCGTCAATCCGAGCCGATATGTACTGAGGGAAGTGTCGGAGCTGTTCGGGATCACTTACGTACCCTCGTCGAGCGTACGCGTACAATCGACCGTGCCGATTCAGGTGATGGGCATCGAGATCGATCCAGCGGGCGACGCGACGCCGATCGTGCCTCGTTGAGCGTCGCGGGACTGGGCAACGTCTTGCGGTGACGTGGCGTTCGCATAGCGCACTCACATCCTCAGTCGCACGCGTGGACGGCCCCCCGCCGCACGAGCTTCGATAGCTCCACGACCGTCACTGGTCCAAGCGCGACGAGCAATGTCAATGCCCAGGCTGTTGGCGACAGCGCGCCGATTTCGAACACGCTCTCGGTCGCCGGGATGTAATGAATCCCGATCTGCATCGCTACCGACAGAACGACCACGCCAAGCAGTCGCAGATTCGTGAATGGGCCGACCTCCCAGAACAGTCGTGTCGTGCTGCGCGCCGCAAATGCTCTGAACAGTTCGCCGAACACCAACGTCGAGAACGCCAGGTTGCGCGCTTCGACCAGATCGCCGGCGTTCAGCGCCCATACAAACACTCCCAGTGTGGCGGCCGCCTGGAGTACACCCGTGGCCATGATGAACTGCCACTCTCTGCGGCGCAGCATCGGCTCGTCCGGGTGGCGGGGCGGCCGGCGAAGAACGTCCTCTTCCGGCGGGTCAATGACGAGCGCCAACGCGGGCAGGCCGTCGGTGATCACGTTGATCCACAGCAGCTGGAGAGGAAGCAGGGGCAAGGGCCAACCGGCAAGCGCAGGGACAAGCATCACTGCCAGTTCGCCGGTGTTGCCGGCCAGGAGGTAAACGAGCGTCTTTCGGATGTTGTCGAAGATGCCGCGACCTTCGCGAACGGCGGCGATGATGCTCGCGAAGTTGTCGTCTGCCAGCACCATGTCCGACGCCTCACGGGTCACCTCCGTGCCTGTTCGGCCCATTGCGATGCCGATATGGGCTTCGCGGAGAGCCGGAGCATCATTCACACCATCGCCGGTCATGGCGACGATTGCGTTCCGCGCCTTCCACGTCCTGACAATCGCGAGCTTGTCTTCCGGTGTTGCGCGCGCGCGCACCAGCTCCGTCTCACTGAACTGCGCTTCGAGTATGCCGAGTTCCTTCGCGATGGCATGAGCGGTGACCGGATGGTCGCCCGTGATCATGATCGTCGTAATGCCAGCGGTACTGGCTGCCGCCACAGCCTCGATGGCCTCAGGGCGCGGCGGATCGGCAATCCCGATCAGTCCGAGCAGCCCGGCGGGAAGTTGCCCGCTGTCGTGCGCCACCGCTACGGCGAGCACACGCAGCCCGCGAGCTGCCATCTGCGCATTGGCTTCGAGCGCTTCGTCCACACCTTCCCGGCATAAAGGCAGCACGCTCTCAACTGCACCCTTGATATAGGTCCGTCCATCGGCGCGCTCGATGGACATCCGTTTCTGCGTTGCGTCAAACGGGACTTCCGAGATGCGGGGGCACCCAATTTCGATCTGACAGCGATGAATGTCGCGTTCGGCTGCCGCGGTCAGAATAGCCAGCTCGGTAGGATCACCAATGCCACCGCGACCGTCAGCCGCGAGCTCTGCATCAGAGCAGGCGGCAGCGGCGTACAACAGTTTTGTGTGATCGCGGCCCCACAACTCGCGCACGGTCATGACGCCGGTTGTGAGCGTTCCTGTTTTGTCGGTGCAGATCACCGTGGCACACCCAAGCGTTTCCACGGCCGCGAGGCGGCGAACAATCACGTGACGCGCGGCCATCCGCTGGACGCCAACCGCGAGCGCAATCGTGACGACGGCCGGCAGACCTTCCGGAACGGCCGCCACGGCAAGGGACACCGCAGCCATGAATACCTGCAGGACTGGCCACCCACGGAGCAATCCCGCGGCGGTTACCAGACCAACGATGCCACCGCAGATATACAGGAGGGTCTGGCTCACTCGCGCGAGCCGCTGCTGGAGCGGAGTGGCCGTGTCTTGGGCTGTTGCCAGCAGGTGTGCGATGCGGCCCAACTCCGTCCGCATGCCGGTCGCGACCACCGCGCCGAGACCCGTACCCGTCGCGATCGATGTGCCCATGAACACAAAATCGTGACGCTCGGCCAGCGGCGTTTCAGGTGTGGTTGGCTCCGTGCTCTTGTCGACTGGCGTGCTTTCACCAGTGAGCGCGGCTTCATTCGTGCTGAGTGCGTGTGCGGTCAAGAGCCGCGCATCAGCGGCGGCAATGTCGCCCGCCTCGAGAACCAGGACATCGCCGGGCACGATTGTGCTCGCCGGAACGAAGACGCTGCGACCGGTCCGCAGGACCCGCGCTCGCGGTGCGGTCATCGACCGAAGCGCCATGACGGCGCATTCGGCACGATGTTCCTGAAGGAAACCTATAGCGCCATTGATGACGACGATGAGGGCGATCGCCGCGGCATCCAGCAGTTCGCCGACCACGAGCGACACGCCGCACGCAGCCAGCAGCAACCAGATGACCGGACTGGCGAACTGCCGCGCGAGTAATGTCCGCGGGCTTGTGGCTCGCTCTCGAGGGATCTCATTTGGGCCGAACGTGGCCAATCGGCTCTGAGCCTCTGCGGCAGAAAGGCCGCGATCGGTGATGTGCGGATCTCTTGCGACCGTTCTTTCGGAGACTGACCCGCCGGGCGAACAGGGCGTGACGACGGCCATACCGTCTCCTCGTGAGGCAACGTAACTGCCAACGCGAATGCGTCCGGACGCACGCAGATCTCCGAGGCTTCGGCAAACTATCGACCGAGGTGCCGAAAATCCGTCAGGTGAATGGCGCGGAGGGACGTATCAAATGATTGGGCGTGTCCTCGTCTGGCACCTGCGTTGCGTCTACACGTGGTGGAGGTCGCCATGCCGGCGTCATCGAACCGCCGTTTTCGCACGATTCTTTGCGCTGTCGATTTCTCGAGGTACTCGGCGATGGCGCTGCGATACGCGGCCGCACTTGCGCGTGACCGCCACGCGCGGCTCACCGCCGTGTTCGCAGTCGATCCGCTCCTCAGTGCCGCAGCGGCCGCCGCGTACGACGTTCGTGCACTCTCGGGAAATGCACGAGAGGAGCTGCAGCGGTTCGTTCGGACTACGCTGGGTGATCGCAAGGCCTCCGGCGTCGCGTGCCGGGTGACCGTCGGCAAACCGGCGCTTGTCGTCGTGGCGACCGCAGCGAATCTCCACGCCGACATCATCGTGATTGGAACTCACGGTCTGAGCGGGATCAAAAAGATGTTCTTCGGCTCTACGACCGACGCGATCCTCCGCCGAAGCAAGTTGCCGGTCCTCGCCATACCTCGTCGATGCCGTAAGCCTGGGTGTACGTGGCCCGCCGGCCGCATGGTCGCAACGGTCGACCTGAACACGCACACACGCGCCGAAGCACTGGCAGGGGTGGAAACCGCGCACGCGTATGGCGCTTCACTGAACATCGTGCACGCGGTCTCCGATCTGCACCTGCCATTCTGGATGCGTCTCAACGAACACGCGCTGAATCGAAGTCGTGTGAAGCTGGCACAGGAATGGTTGCGAAGCGAGATTGGACGAACCGACGGCAGGCCTTTTCAGACGCACGTAATCGTCGGAGACACGGCCGATGCTGTCACGACGTTCGCGACCGCACGCCATGCCGATCTCTTGATCGTGACGCTGCCAGCCGCCCCCGGACTCCTGAACTTCCGCCAGGGCGGAGCGGCGTACCGGTTGGTGTGCAGGTCACGCTGTCCTGTCCTGTTGGTGCACGTCCCTCGACGACATGTTGCGAGATCGCACCCCAGGTCCACGCTCCACGGTGCGGTTGAGCACAGCGCGCGCCGCACTGGAATCCCGATTGCGAAACCGGAAGCTCGCCGACTGCACCGCGCGGCCTGAACAGCGGCATCACGCGATCGCGGTGGCCTCGCGTCCAAGCCGCGATCGACGGCCCTGGATCGGCAACGGTGTGGCCTACTCCATCACGACGTGACGAGAGATTCTTCGACTGTTGTCAGTGCCGATCTCAGGCGTCGGTCGGCTTCGATGGCGACTTGCGTCAGTTCGGGATTGTCACCCACGAGACCGAGCGCCGCACGCGGTGCCATCGCGGCGATGACGCTGGAGGTGGGACCAGTCTCGTAGACGATGACGTTACATGGGAGAAGCAGCCCAATCTCCAATTCCGCACGGAGTGCGCGATCGGCCAGCGGAGGATTGCATGCACCGAGAATCACGTACTGGCGGAAGGAGCGGTCGAGCTTCTGTTTGAGCGTGTGCTGGACGTCGATCGTGGTCAGCACGCCGAAGCCTTCTTGCTCGAGCGCCGCGGTCATTTTACGAACGGCAACACTGTAGGGCAGCGGCACCGTCACTTTGAGGCCGTATCCTGTGTCCTGCATATTGTCCCTCACGTGATCATCGAAGCCATGCGTCAGGCGAGCAGACTACCGCTCGAGTGGCTGACGCTTCCGCTCGACCTTCCAGCGGCCCGTCGACCTCCGAAACTGGTCCTCACACATCGAGGTGAATGTGCCCTTGATGACGTCGGCGTCGACCGATCCCAGGAACAACGCGCTCGCCCGACAGCGGCGATCCGGATCCCAGTAGGCGTCCATCGTTCCACTGATCATTCCGCGATTCGCCTGCACGAATCGGACGGTTAGCAGATCCGTCCTCGGCTCGCTCGATGGCGGCATTCCCGGTCCGGGTGGAATCCCGACGTATGGCCAGCCGTAGCGGTCGGACATCATCAACACCTCGCCTGACGCCTGGCCTGTGCTCGCGAC
>Ga0136846_1209984_pt1 | contig 13921 bp, 12 predicted proteins | sample HopSoiMetagenom2_FD_96841 | JGI IMG/M metagenome (GOLD analysis project Ga0136846, IMG submission 96841) | Grasslands soil microbial communities from Hopland, California, USA - 2 Assembly 2016 (version 4) | ecosystem: Environmental > Terrestrial > Soil > Grasslands | place: USA: Hopland...
GCAATCCACGACCAGGCGCAGGCCCTCGAGGGGCGGCCCGCCGTAGGAGCGCTTCAGGTGGTCGAGGTAAGCGCGGCCGAGGTCGCGCTGCTCCACGCCGCGCGCCTCCAGCATGGGCTGGCCATCCAGGGCGGCGATGACCTGCTCCGTCCGGTCCTCGAGCTCGGTCGAGAACTTCCGGCCCGCTCCCCCGAACACCTTGATGCCGTTGTCCTGGTAGGGATTGTGGGACGCGGAGATCACCACCCCGAGGTGGTACCCGCGGCGGCGGAGACCAGTGCGCTGCCGCGCGAGATGGGCGATGGCCGGCGTGGGGATGATCCCCGCCGACTCCGGGTGCGCGCCCTCCGCGGCCAGGCCGGCGGCCAGATGCTGCTCGATGGCGGGTCCGCTCTCGCGCGTGTCGCGGCCGATGAGCACGCGCGGGGCCTCCAGGCCGAGGGCGCGCACGATCGCACGCCCGATCTTCTGGACGGTGGCCGCGTCGAGCGGCGGCTCGCCCGCCTTGCCGCGGATGCCGTCGGTGCCGAAGAAACGACCCATCGATGGATCTTAGCGTGTCCGATGCGGCGGGCGCGCGGCGCGCACGGAAAAGGACGCCGGTGTGATCTCCTTCACGCGCAGGGCGGAATGGCCGGGCGCGAGGTCGACCGCGACCGGCGCCTCCGCGCCCTTGCGCTCCGCGGCAAGGTCGACGGAGGGATGAACGTCCTCCGCGCGCAGCGCGCGCAGGAGCGAGGCCGGCCCTTCCACCACGACCCGGACCGCCGACGGGCGGATGGTGCCGCCCTCTCCCTTGATCTCCACCGGCACGCCCTCGAGCGCGCGCTCGCCCTCGACCTCGCGAATGGCCACGCTCGCGCGCACCCGGGGGCTCCCCAGGATGCGCAGCATCGGGTCCTCGAGGCCCATGTTCACCACCGCGGTCACGTTCGACTGGCTGCCTTCGACGGAGAGCGGCTCCGTGAACGCGCTCTCCACGACGGCCACGCGGCTGCGGGGCCCGGCGATGCGCACCTCGGTGGGGTCCGCCTTCACCTCCGCCACCTCGTAACCCGCCGCCGGCCGTCCGACCAGGCGCGGGCGCACGGGCACGACCTTCTGCAGCGTGCGCTCGAGGTTCAGGGTGAGCAGCGACGGCGTGATCTTGACGACCTTGACCCCGAACGGCATGCGGATCGACTTCTCGGTGAGGTGGACGATGTGCTCGCCCTCCTCGAGGCCGGCCAGGTCCACCTGCGCGGACACGTCGCCGGGACCGATGCGCTGGATGATGCCGGGTGACGCGCGCAGGCGCACCTCGACGGAGTCGACGGGCTCGCCCGTCACCTCCAGGTCCTTGGGGAAGCTCTGCAGCTCGAGATGCGCGGAGACGCCCATCTCCGAGGTCTTCTCGCCCGCGATCACGAACCACAGGAGGGCGGCCAGCCCCAGGCTGACGAGCTTGAGCGGCACGTTCTCGAGCATCAGGGGACCTGCTTCTCGCGCGCGGTCACCGGCGGGGGGTGGCCGGCCACCGGCTCCGGCGCCCGCTCCACCTCGAGCACGTCGAGCAGCGCGGCCTTGAGGCTGCCCGCGTCGAGGTCGCGCCGGATCCGCCCGCTCACCACCAGCGAGATGACCCCCGTCTCCTCCGAGACCACCACCGCGAGCGCGTCCGTGTCCTCGGTGACCCCGATGGCGGCGCGGTGGCGGCTGCCCAGCTCGCGGCTGAGCTGGGGGTTGACGGTGAGGGGCAGGAAGCAGGCGGCGGCGGCCACGCGGTTGCCCTGCACGATCACCGCCCCGTCGTGGAGGGGAGTGCCGGGGTTGAAGATGCTGATGAGCAGGTCGTAGGTGACGTAGGCGTCGAGGGCGATCCCCGTCTCGATGTAGCTGCGCAGGCCCATGTCGCGCTCGATCACGACGATCGCGCCCGTGCGCTGGGCGGCGAGCGTGGTGGCGGCCAGCACCACCTCGTCGATCACCTCCTCCGTGCGCGGGGAGCCGAACACGCCCGGCAGCGGCGTCTTGCCGAGCTGGGCCAGCACCTTCCTGATCTCGGACTGGAAGACCACGATGATGCCGAAGACGAGGTACGGCATGAACGTGCGCAGCAGCCAGTTGACCGTCTCCAGGTGCAGGAGCTGCGAGAGCCAGTACAGGAGCACGAGCACGAGCGCGCCCAGGGCCATCTGCACGGCGTGGGTGCCGCGGATGAACTGGAGGAGCTGGTAGATCAGGAAGGCGACGATCAGGATGTCGAGCACGTCGAGCCAGGTGGGCTCGACCCCGGCGAACCATCCCGCCATGCGCGCGATCATGCCGTCTGCTCGCCGATCATGCGTTTTCCGCAGCGGAGCGTCTCCGCGACCGGGGCCGGAGCGGTTCACCCGCGGCGGCAGCGCTCGAAGACGACAAGCGCGGAGCGAGGACGCCAGAGATCGCGTCGCACATCCGGACCACCTGGATCATGGGCGCGACGTCGTGGACGCGCACGATGTGGGCGCCCCCGAGGACGCAGGCGGCCACCGCCGCCGCCGTGCCCATGAGCCGCTCCCCCGCGGGAAGGTCGAGCACGCGGCCGATGAAGCTCTTCCGTGACGGCCCGGCGAGCACCGGGCGATCCAGGGCCGCCATCTCCGGCAGCCGGCGGATGACCTCGAGGCTGTGCGAAGCCGCCTTCGAGAAGCCGATTCCGGGATCGACGATGACCTGCTCCCGCGACAGGCCGCCCTCCTCCGCCCGCATCGACGCCTGCCGCAGCTCCGCGATGACTTCCCCCATCACGTCTCCATACGACGGATCGCGGTGCATGGTCTCGAAGCGGCCACGGAGGTGCATCAGCACCGCCGGTACGCGGCGGCGGGCCACGAGGGGCGCGAGCCGGGGATCGAACGCGAAGCCGCTGACGTCGTTGACGAGGTCCGCCCCCGCGTCGAGGGCGGCCGCCGCCACCGCCGCCTTGGTGGTGTCGATGGACAGCAGGCCGGGCCCTCGCCGGCGTAGTTCCTCGATCACGGGGACGACGCGGCGGATCTCGGTGTCAGGATCGAGCGGCGCGGCGCCCGGACGGGTGGACTCGCCACCGACATCCACGATGTCCGCGCCAGCTTCGAACACCGCGAGCCCATATCCGACGGCGGCGTCTCTCTCGGCGTACAGGCCGCCGTCGGAGAAGGAGTCCGGGGTCACGTTGAGCACACCCATGACCCAGGTCCTCTCGCCGAGGACGACCTCGCTCCCTCGGAGGGTGAGCGGGTACGGTCGCCTGGAGCCCCGTGCGTCGATCGCGCCTCCTCCGCCCTCCCGGGCGTCAAAGAAACGTCCTCGCCGGTGCCCCCGCGACCACGACCACGGGCCGCGCGCGCGAGCGGGATTCACTCCCGCGAGTGCGCGGGGGGTCTGGGGGCCGCGGCGCGGCGGCCCCCCGCGCGCTACGACGTCGGTTTCGGCGCCGGCATCGGCGGAGGCAGGATGCCCCCCGCGCGCCCGCCCTCGTGCTCGATCTTCCCCTCCCGCGGCGGCGGAGGCGGGGTGGGCGCCGGCCGCCGGATCTCCAGCGGCCGTCCCTCCACCAGCGCCTTGAGCTGCTCGGCGTCGAGGACCTCGATCTCCAGCAGCGCTTCCGCGACCCGGTTCAGGACCTCCCGGTTGTCGGTGAGCGTCCGCTGCGCGCGCTCGTACTGCTCGGTCACGATGCGCCGGATCTCGGCGTCGATCTTGAGCGCGGTGGCCTCCGAGTAGTCCTGGTGGCGGTTGAACTCCTTGCCCAGGAAGATCTGCTCTTCCTTCTTGCCATAGGTGAGGGGGCCGAGGGTCTCGCTCATGCCCCACTCGCAGACCATCTTGCGCGCCATCTCCGTGGCCTGCTCGATGTCGTTCTGGGCCCCGGTGGAGATCTCGCCGAACACCATGTCCTCGGCGATGCGGCCGCCCATGCACACCGCGATCCGGCTCTGGAGCTGCTCCTTCGTGTAGTTGTGCTTCTCCTCGGTGGGGAGCTGCTGGGTGAGGCCCAGGGCCATCCCGCGCGGGATGATCGTGACCTTGTGCAGGGGGTCGGTGTGGGGCAGGAGCGCCGCCACCAGCGCGTGGCCCGCCTCGTGGAAGGCGGTGAGCCGCTTCTCCTCGTCGGTGATGATCATGGACTTGCGTTCCGCCCCCATGAGGACCTTGTCCTTGCTGGACTCGAAGTCGTCCATGAGCACGAACTTCTGGTTGCGCCGCGCGGCGAGCAGGGCCGCCTCGTTCACGAGGTTGGCGAGGTCGGCCCCCGAGAAGCCGGGCGTGGCCCGCGCCAGCACGGTGATGTCCACGTCCTCGGCCAGCGGGATCTTGCGGGTGTGGACCTGCAGGATGCCCTCGCGGCCGCGCACGTCGGGACGCGAGACGACGACCCGGCGGTCGAAGCGGCCCGGCCGCAGCAGGGCGGGATCGAGGACGTCGGGCCGGTTGGTGGCCGCGATCAGGATCACGCCGTCGTTGGACTCGAACCCGTCCATCTCCACGAGCAGCTGGTTCAGGGTCTGCTCGCGCTCGTCGTGACCGCCGCCCAGGCCGGCCCCGCGGTGGCGGCCCACGGCGTCGATCTCGTCGATGAAGATGATGCAGGGGGCGTTCTTCTTGCCCTGCTCGAACAGGTCGCGCACGCGCGAAGCGCCCACGCCCACGAACATCTCCACGAAGTCGGAGCCCGAGATCGAGAAGAACGGGACGTTGGCCTCGCCCGCGATGGCTCGCGCGAGCAGGGTCTTGCCCGTTCCCGGAGGGCCCATCAGGAGCACGCCCTTGGGGATGCGGCCGCCCAGCTTCTGGAACTTCTGCGGCTCGCGCAGGAACTCGATGATCTCCTGCAGCTCCTCCTTGGCCTCGTCCACGCCGGCCACGTCCTTGAACGTGACCTTCTTCTGCTGCGAGGCGAGGAGCTTGGCCTTGGACTTGCCGAAGGAGAGCGCCTTGTTCCCCCCGCTCTGCATCTGCCTCATGAAGAAGACCCAGAAGCCGATGAGCAGCAGGAAGGGCGCCCACGAGATGAGCATGTTGGCCCAGGCGGGGGTCTGGTCCCTCTCCACCGTCACCTGGACCTTCTTGGTCATCAGCGCCTTGATGTAGTCCGGATAGTCCGGGGGCGCGGTGGTGCGGAAGGGCTCGTTGCTCGCGAAGTGACCCTTGATGTCGTAGCCGACGATGGTCACGTCCTTGACCTGGCTCGCGTCCACCTGGGTCATGAACTCGCTGAACTTCAGCGAGGTCTCCTTCTTCTGGATCTGGGCGAAGTGCCAGGCCAGGAAGATGACCACCAGCAGCGACATCCACAGCATGACCGTCTTGAACGTTGCGTTCACTTTAAAGCCCTCCCGGGCTCCCGACCCATGTTCCCGTCTCTAGCCCGTGGCGACGCCGCCCGTGCGCCCCTCGCCCTTGCCCGCCGGGCGCGGTATGGTCCCGATGTACGGCAGGCCGCGGTACCGCTCGCCGAAGTCCAGGCCGTAGCCGACCAGGAAGCGGTCGGACAGCGAGTCCTTGAGGCTGAAGGCGGCCCAGTCCACCTGCACTTCGATCTTGCGGTCCCCGGGCTTGTCGATCAAGGCGGCGACCTTGAGGCTGCGTGGCCGGCGCTCCCGGATGTGATCGAGGAGGAAGTTCAACGTTATCCCGGTATCGATGATGTCGTCGAGCAAAAGGATGTGGCGGTCCTCGTAGGCGATCTCGGTGGAGTAGACGATGTCGGTCCGCTCCCCGCCTCCGGAGGCGTCGCGGAGGGAGGAGACGCGGAGGAAGTGGCAGGTCATGTCCAGCGGGATCGCGCGCACGAGGTCGGCCATGAAGATCATGCAGCTCTTGATGAGGCCGACGACGCAGATCTCCTTGCCCGCGTAGTCCCGTCCCACCTCCGCCCCGATCTGGCGGATGCGGGCGGCGACCTGGTCGGCGGTGAAGAGGATGTCCGGCTTGTCCATCAGCGCGCCCTTCCCGGAGCGGGCTGGATAGCCACCCGGACGAACCGGCCGTGGGCGGACGTACACGCCTCCACCTGCTGTCCGGGCACCCACAGCACGCGGTCGCCCGCCGCGAGCAGGGGCAGCGAGCCGCGGTCCCGGGCCGGCACCCGCGCGTCCATCAGGAAGCGCTTGAGGCTCATGTCGCGTCCCGACGCCCGCACGCGGTCGCCGGGGCGCCGCGTCCGCACGACCAGCGGGGCGTCGGGGACGGCCACCACGGCCGTGGTCGCATGGAAGGCCGCGGGGCCCCTCGCGCTGCGCGCGACCAGGCTGCGGCCGTCGGGGAGCGCGACCGCTCCGGGAACCGTCAAGGGCATCGTGAACCCGCCGGCGGCGGTGGCTCGGCCGGGGCCGACGCGCACCTCGTCGAAATGGAATACCGCCTCGCGGCCGCCGGGCAGGGCCACGCGCCGGCCGGAGGGCGCCTCGCTCGCGGCGAGGTCCACGATCGCGTCCACGTGCCTGAGGCCGACCCCGCGCAGACCGCCCGCCGCTTCCACCGCCCGGCGCACCGTCAGCCGCGCCACCGCCCGGGGCGCCGAGCGCAGGCCTTCGAGGGGCACGACGTAGTCCGCGCCGTCGGGATGCCCTTGGGCGCGACGGGCGTCGCCCGCGACCGCGGCCAGCACGTCCGCTTCCTCGGCGAGGACGGCCGCCGATCGCGCCAGCGCCTCCCGGACGGCCGGGTTGAAGTGCCGCTCGAGGTACGGGATCAGCTCGTGGCGGACGCGGTTGCGCGGGATGGTGAGGTCGGAGTTCGTGGGGTCCTCCCGCCAGGAGAGGCCGCGAGCGGAGAGGTAGTCGAGGACATCGCGCCGCGACACGCCGAGCATCGGGCGCAGGAGGTCGCCGGCGCGGACGCGCATCGCGGACAGGCCGAGCCCGCCCGCGCCACGCAGCAGCCGCAGCAGGACGGTCTCCGCCTGATCGTCGCGCGTGTGGGCGAGCGCGATCCAGCGCGCGCCCTCCTCGGCCGCGGCCCGGCGCAGGAACCCGTGACGCTCGATGCGCGCGGCCTCCTCGAGCCCCACGCGCGCGGTCTGGCGGGTCCGCTCCACGTCCGCGCGCGCGGTCCGCAGGCGGATGCCGAGCCGCTCGCACAGCTCGGCGCAGAAGGCCGCATCCTCGGACGATGCCGCGCGAAGGCCGTGGTCGAGGTGGGCGGCCACGACCTCGAACCCCTCGCCTCGGCCTCGGGAGGCCATCGCATCGAGCAGGGCAACGGAGTCGGCTCCGCCCGAGAGAGCGACCACCACCCGCTCGCCGGCGGACGGGTGCCCGAGGTCGCTGAGGACCTGGGCCACGCCGGCTTCGAGGACGGTGCGCCTCACGGAGAAGGCCTCCTCCTTCTGGGGAAGATGGTGGCGGTGCAGGGACTTGAACCCCGGACGCCGCGGATATGAGCCGCGTGCTCTAACCAACTGAGCTACACCGCCAAGGCGGATAACCCTACCTGCAACAGTGTACTACGATCCGCTGCGCCGCCCCCAGGGCGAGGGCGGCCAGGTGACGGGGGTGGCTGCTATACTCGCCCTGCCGTGGACTGCTTCTCCTGCAAGGCCAGCGATCTCGACCAGCGGCTGCACAAATGCCCGATCTGCTTCAAGTGGGCGTGTGAGAACTGCACCACCCACGCCTTCGGCCGCCACTTCTGCTCCAAGAAGTGCTCCGATGAATTCTTCTATGGGGACGACGAGGAGTAGGTGACCTTCCCGACCCACCGGCCGCGGCGGCTGCGCACGTCCGAGCGCCTCCGGGCCATGATCCGGGAGACGCGGGTGACGCCCGAGCGCCTCGTGTACCCGATGTTCGTCGCCCCCGGCAAGGGACTCCGGCGCGAGATCGCCTCCCTGCCCGGCTGCTTCCACTTCTCGCCGGAGGAGGCGGCGCGGGAGGCGCGAGAGGTCGAGTCGCTCGGCATCTCCGGCGTCCTCCTCTTCGGCCTCCCCTCCGGCAAGGACGAGCGCGGCACGGAGGGCTACGCCGAGGACGGGATCGTGCAGAAGGCGGTGCGCGCGATCCGCGCGGAATGCCGCGACCTCCTCGTCGTCACCGACGTGTGCCTGTGCGAGTACACGTCGCACGGCCATTGCGGGGTCGTCGAGGCGGGCGAGGTCAAGAACGATCCCACCCTCGAGCTGCTTTCGAAGATGGCGCTCTCGCACGCCCGCGCCGGCGCACACATCGTCGCCCCTTCCGACATGATGGACGGGCGCGTGGCCGCCATCCGGAAGACCCTCGACGGCGAAGGGTTCGACGGCGTGCCCATCCTCTCCTACGCCGCCAAGTACGCCTCCGCGTTCTACGGCCCTTTCCGCGAGGCGGCCGACTCCGCGCCCCAGTTCGGCGATCGCCGCGGATACCAGATGGATCCGGCCAACGTCCGCGAGGCGCTGCGCGAGGTGCGGCTCGACCTCGAGGAGGGCGCGGACATGGTCATGGTCAAGCCCGCCCTGCCCTACCTCGACGTGCTCCGCGCCGTCCGCGACGCGGTGGACGTGCCCGTCGCCGCCTACAACGTCTCCGGCGAGTACGCGATGGTGAAGGCGGCCGCCGCCCGGGGATGGATCGACGAGGAGCGCATCGTGAAGGAGACGCTCCTCTCCATCGCGCGCGCGGGCGCGGACATCATCCTCACCTACCACGCGAAGGACTTCGCGCGCTGGACGAAGTAGCGCTTCCGCGGCCATGACGCAGTCCGAGGAGCTCTTCGCGCGCGCCCAGCGGGTGATCCCGGGCGGCGTCAACTCGCCGGTGCGCGCGTTCAAGGCGGTGGGCGGGACGCCGCTGTTCATCCGCAAGGCGGAAGGCGCGCGCATCTGGGACGCCGACGGCAAGGGCTACATCGACTACGTCGGCTCCTGGGGCCCGCTGATCCTCGGCCACGCGCATCCATCGGTGATCGACGCCATCACCCAGGCCGCCTCCCGCGGCACCTCCTATGGAGCGCCCTGCGCGGCCGAGGTGGAGCTGGCGGACCGGGTGGTGCGTCTCGTCCCCAGCATCCAGAAGGTCCGCTTCGTCTCCTCGGGCACGGAAGCGACGATGAGCGCGCTCCGCCTGGCCCGCGGGTTCACCGGCCGCAAGAAGATCCTCAAGTTCGAGGGCTGCTACCACGGACATGCGGACGCCCTGCTCGTGGCCGCGGGGTCCGGCGTGGCCACGCTCGGGATCCCCGGCTCGCCCGGCGTGCCGGAGGGGACCGTCGCCGACACCATCACCGCGCCCTACAACGACCTCGGGGCGGTCGAGAAGGTGATCGAGGCGCACGGCCGCGACCTGGCCGCGATCATCGTCGAGCCCGTGGCCGGCAACATGGGCTGCGTCGCCCCGCGCGAGGGCTACCTGCAGGGGCTGCGCGACCTGGCCAGCTCGTCCGGCGCGCTCCTGGTCTTCGACGAGGTGATGACCGGCTTCCGCGTGGCCAGCGGCGGGGCGCAGGTCCTCTACGGCATCAAGCCGGACCTCACCTGCCTGGGCAAGATCGTCGGCGGCGGACTCCCGGTCGGAGCCTACGGCGGCCGCGCCGACATCATGGAGCACATCGCGCCCACGGGGCCGGTCTACCAGGCGGGCACCCTGTCCGGGAACCCGCTGGCCATGGCCGCGGGGGCGATGACCCTCGACCTGCTCCAGCGCGCCGGCACCTACAAGCGCCTGGAGACGCTGTCCGCGCGGCTGCACGCGGGGCTGCTCGGCGCGCGCGACGAGGCCGACGTGAAGGTGACGATCAACCGCGTCGGGTCGATGATCACGCTCTTCTTCACTCCCGGTCCCGTGTTCGACTACGCGAGCGCCAAGACCTCCGATACCGCTCTCTTCGCCCGCTTCTTCCACGGCCTGCTCGCTCGCGGCGTCTACTTCCCGCCTGCCCAGTACGAGGCGGCCTTCGTGTCGCTCGCGCACACCGAAGGCGACGTCGAGACGACCATCCGCGCCGCCTCCGAGATCTTCCGGGAGCTCAGGGCCTGACCGGGGCGGCGGCCGCCCGCTGCTCGGCTTCCCACTCCTCGGCCGCCCGCCGCAGCGCGCGCTTGCGGTCCTGCTTGCGCTTGGTCTCCGCGACCGGATCGTCGGTCGGGTAGTTCGCGAGGAGAACGAAGGGCTCCACCTCCAGGCCGGCCAGGATCTGCCCGAGGTTCATCGCCGCCGCGGGCACGCAGCGGTAGACCGCGACCTCGCGAATCCCGGGGACGGCGTCGAGCGAGCGCCGCGGCTCGGGCGGTACGAGGAGCAGGAACGGCCGATGCGAGGAAGCCGGATTCCAGACGTCGCAGCGCTCCTGGGCCACGACGCGCGTCTGGAAGAGCACGTCGCGGGCGGCCCGCGCGGGGTCGCCGCAGACGGCGAGCTCGGCGTCCGGGCGCCAGGCCCGCTCGCGGGCCACGTCCGCGACCACGGCCGCGTTGGGCTGGGCCGCGCGGAAGGCGGGCAGGAACGCCCCCGCGAGCAGGGCGAGCGTGGCCATCGTCCCTCCACCCATCACCGCCGCCACGCCTGTCGGGTGCGGCCGCAGCGCGGCCAGGGCGGCGGCGAGGGCGATGAGAGCCCCGATCGCGATCAGCGCGACCTGCGCGGGCCAGGAGGGCAGCCATTCCGTCGGGATGCGCGCCTGCAGCGCGGCCGGCGCGAGCGCGATCGGCGCGAAGGCCAGGAGCGCTCCGCGCGCCCATGAAGAGTCGATCCCGTCCCAGGCCGCGGCCAGGTGGGCGCCGATGACGAGCGAGGCCGCCGGCAGCAGGGGCAGCAGGTAGTAGTCGATCTTGCCGCGCGAGAGGCTCAGCGGCACCGCCATCAAAGCCATCCAGAGGAGGAGGAACGCGGTGCCCGGCCGGCGGGCGCCGCGCCAGGCGGCCAGGGGAAAGAGGAGGGACCAGGGCAGGCCGGCCGCGAGATACGTCCACGCGTAGAAGAAGACCGACCGGTCCGCGTCGTAGGTCTCTCCCGCGAAGCGCTGGAGGTTCTCGCGGAGGAAGAAGTAGGCGATCGGGCCCGGCCCCAGGCGCAGCGCGATGGCCACGAACCATCCCAGGCCGACGACGGTGAAGGCAGCGGCGGCCAGGGCCAGGCCGCGACCGTCGAGGCGGAGCCGGCGGCCCGCGATCCCGCGCGCGGCCAGGAGGGCGAGCCCGAGGCCGGCGAGCACGAGCGCGATGGGACCCTTGGTCAGGAACCCGAGGCCGAGGATCGCGCCCAGGGCGGCCATCCGCGCAGGGGAGGCTCGTTCACTGCCGGCGGCGGTCATTCCGGTCGGGGCGATCGGGCCGATCGCGGCTACGGCGACGCCGACAGCGAGCGTGCACCAGAGGCTCAGGAGCATGTCCGACATCGCGACGCGGCCGAAGCTCAAGACGAGCAGCGTGGTGCCGAGGGCGAACGCGCCCAGCAGCGCCGCGCGGCGGTCGAGGAGCCTCCGGCCCAGGCCGGCGGTGGCCGCGATCAGGCCGAGGGCGCCGAGAGCGGACACCACCCGGCCGGCGGCGAGGGTCGCCCCGAGCGCGCGGAACGCCGCCCCCATCAGCCAGTAGGTCAGGGCAGGCTTGTCGAAGAACTCCTGACCCTGGTACCGCGGTACCAGCCAGTCGCCCGTCTCCACCATTGCGCGGGCGACATCCATGAAGTAGATCTCCGCCCGCTCGAGGGGGGCGGAGCCGAGCGAGGGCAGCAGGACGGCCGCGGACCCGCAGAGGATGAGGGCGAGCGGCGCCCCCCAGGAAAGACGTGGCGACGATCCCACGCGCTCGGCGGGCGCGGCGAGGGAGGGCGCGCTCAGGGAAGGGCGGGCGCGGGCACGGGCACTTCCCCGCGCGTGAGGTGGAGCTGGCCGCAGGCGGCCAGGATGTCCTGCCCGCGCGGGCGGCGCACGGAGACGGTCACGCGCGCCTCGGACAGGATGCGGCAGAACTCGTCCACCGCTTCCCGCGTCGGCGGCGCGAACGGGATCTCGGGCGCGGGGTTGAGCGGGATGAGGTTCACCTTCCCGCGCGAGCCGCGCAGCAGGCGGACGAGCGCGCGCGCGTGCTCGGGCTGGTCGTTGACGCCGCCGAGGAGGACGTACTCGTAGGTCACCGCTCCCCCGTGGGGAATCGGGTAGCGCTGCGCGGCCGCGATGACGTCCTTGATGTCGTAGCGCTCCTCGATCGGCATCAGCTCGCGGCGCAGCTCCTTAGTGGGCGCGTGCAGGCTGATGGCGAGGTTGGGCCGCACCGGCTCCTGCATGAGCTTCTCGAGGGCGGGAAGGATGCCCACCGTGGAGACGGTCAGCTTCTTCGCCGCCACCGCGAAGCCGTCGGGGTCCATGAGCACGCGCAGCGCGGCCACCGTGTTGTCGTAGTTGAGGAGCGGCTCGCCCATGCCCATGACCACGATGTTCCAGGCCTTCTCCTCGCGCGGGGCTTCCTGCATGACGGTCGCGACCTGGCCGAGGATCTCCCAGGCCTTGAGGTTGCGCTTGTAGCCGCTGATGCCGGTCAGGCAGAACGCGCACTCGAGGGGGCAGCCGGCCTGGGTGGAGATGCAGATCGTGCGGCGCCGCTCCTCCGGGATGTACACGCTCTCGATGGTGGCGCCGCCGTCGAGCCGGAACAGGTACTTGATGGTGCCGTCCCGGCTGTGGCCGCGCTCGATCACCGTCGGCCAGCGCAGGTCGTGGCTGGCGGCGAGGGAGTCGCGCAGGCTCTTGGTCAGGTCCGTCATCTCGGCGATGGAGCGGACGCGGCGGCGGTAGAGCCACGTGTAGATCTGCGTCGCGCGATAGGCGGGCTCGCGCAGCGAGGAGACGAGCTCGCCGAGGGCGGCGCGGCTCAGGCCGAACAGGTTCGGTTTCGCGGCGAGGTCCACGTCTTCATTGTAGCGCGCGGGTCCCGGTCGGCCATGATTCTCGCCGGACGGCTCTCGAAGCCGCGACGGTTTTGTCTGGTGACCCTCGCGCCGGAATCGGCGACCGTCCGTCGACGGCCGGGCAAAGGGGTCGTGGTCGTTCGTCGGCGGCGGAAGCGCAGCCGTGCGTTCGGGGGCGGCGGTCGCGATCATTCATCGGACGGCGGGAGGCGATGCCCGGACGCATGCAATGACAGATTTGACATATTCATGTCATCACACACTCTCGGTCATAGATTCGATGTCGGCACATACTCGATACATCACTCGTCCGGGCACGATCGATCGCGCGTGAGGGGAAGCTGACGCGATCGATGGCGCGTGCGAAGCGGGGACGGTCACGATCGCGATGGCGACAGGGGCGCACCACGGTCGCGTGGAGCGGGATGGAACTGTGCGCGGGGGAGCGTCGGTAGTCCCTCGCCACCACTCATCCGGCGGTGGCTCTACGGGACGACGAGCCGCTCGAAACGGCAGACGGACCCCTGGCGTGCAAAGCGGCGGCTATACTCCCGCGCCATGCCCGTGATCATTGGCGTCGATGGCGGCGGAGTCGTCCCTGAATACGCGACGGACGGAGCGGCGGGAGCGGACCTCCGGGCCGCGGAACCGGTCACCCTGGCCGCGGGTGGCCGCGCCGCCGTCGCCACCGGCATCTCGATCGAGATCCCGCCCGGGCACGTCGGCCTCGTCTGGCCGCGCAGCGGCCTGGCCGTGCGTCACGGGATCGACACCCTGGCCGGCGTGATCGACAGCGACTACCGAGGCGAGGTGAAGGTCGTCCTCGTCAACCACGGACAGGAGCCGTTCACGATCGCGGCCGGGGACCGGATCGCGCAGCTCGTCGTGCAGCCGGTGTCGCGCGCGCGGTTCACGCGCGCGGCGCTGGCAGCCACCGCGCGCGGCGAGAGCGGGTTCGGGTCCACCGGCGCCTGAGGCCCGCCCCGCCCGCCCGCGGCCGCCTCTCTAGGCCGTCTTCGGCGGCTCCGTCCGCGCCGGCGGCACCGGCGAGCCCCCGCTGGCGTGGAGCTGCGTGTTGATCCGTCCGAGCAGGATGC
>Ga0136846_1210693_pt1 | contig 13921 bp, 16 predicted proteins | sample HopSoiMetagenom2_FD_96841 | JGI IMG/M metagenome (GOLD analysis project Ga0136846, IMG submission 96841) | Grasslands soil microbial communities from Hopland, California, USA - 2 Assembly 2016 (version 4) | ecosystem: Environmental > Terrestrial > Soil > Grasslands | place: USA: Hopland...
GAAGCCGTCAACCCGACCGAGGGCAAATCGGCCGCCTTCTCCATCACCGACAAACAGTTCGAAGCCCTCTTCGACCAGCTCAAAAGCAGCGGGCTGACGTTAACCCTGCACGCCAACATCAACGGCAAGCAATTCGACCAGCCCGTCAAAGAACACGAGCACGAGCACTAACAACGTAGGTCGGCGAGGCCCTTGCGGACCAGATTCGCCGATTACCTGGTTTCCGTTTCTGGTTGATCAACGAATCTACGATCAGTTCGGTTGCAGCTAATTCCGCCCTGCAATTTCCTTGATACTCACCAGCTTCAGCCGCCCAAACGGATTGTGCATGGGGCTGCCTGCCGTTTCAGTCGGGCTGTGGGCTGCGAACGCCTGAAAACAGGGCCCGCTGAGATCGGCGATCACGTGGCCGTCGGCGACGGGCTTGTCGCCACGCGCAAGGTAGCAAATGACCTCGACGATATCGAAGCCGCCCTCTTCAATGTCGGCTCGCTGCATCACCACGTCGCGCAGGCCAAGCACGTGCATTCCCATAGTCCACACGTCCGATTGACCGCGGATGATGCTCACGAAGGCGAAGCTGACTGCGTCCGAGCTTCCGTCTTCTGTCATTTCCAGCCAGAGCTCCCCGCCATGCGCCAGGGCACAGTTGTCGATGAACACGCCTGCTCCGCCCGCCCGCACAATCGCCGCGCCTGCTTTCAGCATCGCCCGCGCCGACTCGAGGGAACCGCCAGCGCCGCGCAAGCAAACATTGACCGTATAGCCATCGACTTTGGCCAATTCCTCTTCCATAGGCGGTTGCCGGCACGACGAGCGAAAAACTTCGGCAAACTGGTCGTCGGGCGGCATCGCGTCGAACTTGACCTGCGACCCATCCGGCATGGTTAGCGCCTCCGGCGTCAGTCGATAATCCGCCGGCAGGGCCTCAACCAGCTCTCTCGGATGCGACCACGTTCCCGGGATGCGAAGCACAACTTCGACTGACGTATTGGATTCAGCCATGGCGACACCTCCCTTTCAGAGGCGATCAATTCCACCCCATTTAGCCTCTTGACGTTGACGATTTTAGCAGGAAGTTCAGCCGCGCGGACCGCACCAGCGCGTCCTTCGCCTCGCCTCCGCTGCCGAACGCATGACCTAGACTTGTATTGATGGTCGTGCCTCATTTTAGGGTAAACCGCATGCACCGCTCCCTCGTCTTGTCGGCCGCTGCCGTTGTCACCATCCAGGTCTGCTGCGGCTGCAGCTCACGGGCAAAGCCGCCGGAAACTCAGATCGCGGTGACACCTGTCTCCGCAGCCAAGCCGCCTGGTCCAAAGCTGGTTCACGGCAAAGCAACCGCGGGCAGGGATGGAGCAGAGATTCCATTTACGCTCGAGCTCCCGCCAGGCTGGACATGGAGCGATGGGCAAGCCGAGAAGGTGATCAGCGCCTCGCAGACCATCGTTCTGTCCTTGACTGCCCGCGAGCTGCCAGACGATGAAAAAGCCGAACGGCCTGCGGCCGCGGCGCGGCGAAGGCTCGCGGAGTTACCCGACGACAAGATGTTGAACGACCTCGCCGCCGGTGGCAAAGTGACGATTCGAGATCGGCGTATTATCGAGCTTCGCAACACGGACGCGGTCTGGGACGTCGTCGCCTTTCAAGCGGACGAACACAACCAGCCTATGCGGCTGGAGGCCCGCTGCCATCTTAAGCTTGCCGACAAGGCATTCACGATAGAGGGCAGCCACACTGACACGCGCGAAAACCGCACCGCCGCAGATTTCGATGCCTCGCAGGCCGAATTCCTGAAGATCAGCCAGTCGTTCCGCATTGAACACCAGGGCACGACGTCACGTTCAAAATAGCCGCGTTGGTTGCTCGCAGCGCGGCTAAACGTCGGACGAGATCGGCATGTTCTGCTGAAGCGCCGTGCGGGGATACAGCCGCAATAGCCGCCGCTGCTCGGCAGTAATCAGCGAATACGAAAGCTGCTTGCCGAAGCGCAGGATCAGCTTATCGGCTTCTTTCCGATGAAGCTCTGCCGTCACGTCGGCCGTCGTTCCATCTCGGAAGCGGATGGTCGCGGCAAAGGAACCCCCGCCGTCATCCGGCCATTGGCCATTGCGAACGATCCGCGCACCCCGTTCGGAAACGTCGATGACTTCGAACTCGACCGCGCCAACGAACAACTGCGGTCGCTCGCCGATCGGGAATGGAATTCGAAAATGGTCTCGATTCTGTGGCATTTCGTGGCGGGGTTCGCAATGCGGGGCGACACAATCAGCGGTGACAGCCCCAAGCGAGCAGCCGCACCAAAACCATACCTTTCCTGTCCGCTTAGGCAAGGCAAAACGGTGCGAGCTGGCGCAAGACAGAGCCGGCGAGCGCGTTAGCCCGCACGCCATGTCGCACGACTGCAGCGACTGCTATAAACTGGTCAGAGAACAAATCACCGCTTCCAAAAACCATCGCTTCTAAATTGGAGAACGTCATGGGTAAGGGCAATCACAGTCAGAAGAACGACAAGAAGAGCAAGAAGCCGAAGCAGAACAAGCAAGCGGGCGCCAAGAAGTGACGAAGCACCCAGGCTGCTTGCTTGTTTTCCTTCGCGGCGTTGGGTCAACGCCGGCGCAGCGAATTTGACTCAATGCAGTTCTTCGTCGGCACCAGCGGCTATAGCTATCCGAAGTGGAAAGGCAGCTTCTATCCCCAGAAGCTGCCACAAAAGCAGATGCTGCGCTACTACGCCGAGCGGTTTCATGCGGTCGAATTGAACAACACCTTTCGCCGCATGCCGAGCGAAAGCAGCATGCAATCCTGGGCCAGCCAGGTGCCAAGCGGCTTTCGATTTGCAATCAAAGCGCCGCAGGCGATCACGCATTTCAAGCGACTCAAGGATGCCGAGGAGCCGACGAAACAGCTCTTCGGCGTAGCCGGCGCACTGAAGAAGCAACTTGGACCGATCTTATTCGGCCTGCCGCCGAGTTTTAAGAAGGATGTTCCGCGCTTGCGGGCATTTCTTAAGCTCATTCCCCGCAACAAACAAACGGCTTTCGAGTTCAGGCATGAAAGCTGGTTCGACGACGAAGTCTTCGACTGCCTTCGCCGGCGTCGATGCGCGCTCTGCGTCGCCGACGCCGAGGAGCTTCCGCGCACCAGTCTTGTCGCGACAACCGACTGGGGTTACCTCCGCCTGCGACGCGAAAACTACACCAGGAAGTCGCTCGCGACCTGGCTCAAGAAAATACGATCGATGGGCTGGAAAGAGGCTTACATCTTCTTCAAGCACGAAGACACCGGCACCGGCCCCAAATTCGCCACGCGGTTCCTCGATCTAGTGCACGAATAAACCGCGGTGGATGGATTCGCTGAGGGATTTATTGAGGCGCGCTTGCCGCAGCTCCGGTGAAGCGTTACCGTGAAAGTGACTCTTCGAGCGGTCTTCGTGCGCTTTCGATCACTCGCGTCCTTTTCTGGGGGATCGGCCATGACAAGCTTCACCATGAGTTGGCGGAATCTAGCAATCGTCGGTGCGAGTGCCGCGGCCATAATCGGCCTCCTCGCGGGCCTGAATTCCGCGCGATACGATCGAGCCGCGACCGCAGAGATGAAGCAGGCGGGAGAAGAGCTGTTCGTGCGGCAGTGGGTCGCGCACGACCCGCAAGCGCATGGCGACGGCCTTGGACCCGTGTTCAACGCCAACTCCTGCGTCGCCTGTCATTTCCAGGGCGGCGTCGGCGGCGGCGGCGATGCAGTGCATAACGTCGTTGCGTACGAAGTGCATCCGACGGTTCGAGATCGCAAGCTACAAAAGGGTCTCGTGCATGCGTTTGCGATTAACCAATCGTTCGTCGAGAGCCGGGCGCTGCTAAAAAATACGTTTCCGATCATTCCCGGAGGCGACCGCGTGGTCGGCGGCTGCACCGTCCGCTTCGAAGATTTCGATCCCGTACGGATCGAGACGACCAACTCCATCGCTCTCTTCGGCGATGGGTTGATCGATCGCTTGAACGAATCGGCGGTTCGCCTCAGCCATGTAGGCCGCTTCGCCAAGCAGATGGGCCGCGAGTTCGGCGGTGATTTTCAGACAGTTGGCACGGGACGACCGCGGAATTTGCCCGGCGGGCGGCTCGGAAAATTTGGCTGGAAGGCGCAATTCGCCACGCTCGAAGAATTCGTCGCCGCCGCGTGCGCCAACGAGCTGGGTCTCGGAAATCCACTGATGGAGCAAGCCAAACCACTGGGCAAAGAGTACTCCTGCGACGAATCGGACCTCACGCGCCAGGAATTCCGGCAGCTCGTGGCGTTCGTCGAGGCGATTCCACGGCCGGTTGAAGTGTTGCCAAAAGATGCCCGCCAGCGCGATAGCGCCGTGCGTGGCAAGAATTTATTCGGCTCCATCGGCTGCGCGGAATGCCATACGCCCGACCTCGGCAACGTCGCCGGAATCTACAGCGATCTGATGCTGCATTCGCTGACGTCCAAGGAGAGCGACGGCTATCAACATCAAATCGTCGTCGAAATACCCCTGGCGCACGATCATCCCAAGCCGGACGAGTGGCGGACGCCGCCGCTTTGGGGAGTCGCCGACTCGGCGCCGTATTTCCATGATGGCGGCTCCGGAACGCTTTACGACGCCATCCTGCGGCACGAGGGTGACGCCATGGTGGTCAAGAAGGCCTTCAAGGGCCTCCCCACCGAAGATCAGCAGGCGCTGATTGCGTTTCTTAACACGCTCCGCGCGCCCACCTCCGCTGAGCCGGCGCACGGCCAGCCAGCGGCAAGCGCCGTGGCGGCTAACAAATAACGTCGGCCGCGCCCGCCGAAGTGTTTCTTGGGTTTTGATCGCCTTTGGCGGTCCCTCGCGCTCCTAACGGTGACCTATCCTTGAGGCGGGTCCTGATGAATTTCAGCTGCCGCGGGTCACACGATGATGCTATTCGGCGCAAATCGCTATTCGGCGGTCCTCCTCCTCGGCCTTTCGACGGGAGCTCTCCTCGCGGCTGATCCGCGTTATATCCCGCCCACGAAGAGTTCACCGCCCTCGCCGATGAAGCTGGAAAGTGATCGAAAACTCGCCGAGACCAAGCGGAAGATGGAGCAAGCGAAGCGGAGCATGCAAGCGGACCAGCAGCGGATTACAGACAAAGCCCTCAAAAACATTGCCGCGGCACGAGACAACACCAAGAGCGGATCGTCGTCGGCGCCAAAATTCGATCCGATCGGTGCGCCGCCGCCGGACGAGGTTTTTCTAGCGTTCGTCAGCGCTGCCAAAAACGCCGGCTCCATGGAGCAGCTGCTGCCTTATTTGCCACAGCGGGAGCAGGAGAGCCTCAAGGCGCAGCAGTCGCGCTTCGATCCCAAACAGGCAGCCAGGAATCGGGATTCACTTCACAAGCAAAACCCAAAACTGACCCCGGAGAACCTGGCGCACCTTTCTGAATCACCGTATGCCAGCGCGCTCAAGTGGCACAAAGGCATGGCCAACAGCATCATCAAGATCATGGAGGTCAAAGTTGACGGTGAGAGAGCGACGATCCAGGTCTCAACCAACAAGGGCGCAACGATCAACGGCGATTATTACGGCTACGGAATGGCCGACGTCAAAATGGTCGGAGAGGGCCGCACCTGGAAGCTCGATAAATTTGATTCTTCGATCCTCGTCTATAAAGAAGCGCCCTAGCTGCGTGCTCTAAGGCGATTTCTTTGTTCTGCGGCGCTCGGCGGCTAATCGCCGCCACTACATCTTGCGCATGCTGCGGTCAAAGACTGGCGGCACGTGCCAGCCGAACGATTCCTTCCAGAGCATCGTCGCGAGCACTCCCGCGACAACAGCCGCGATGGCACTGGCCCAGACCGGAATCGCTGTTCCTTCGATCGTAATCGGCCAGGCGAAGAAGAAGCGCACGAACTGCAAGGCCGCAATCAGCACCAAAACCATCACCGTAAGTGTCGTAAACGGTTTCATGGCCAGGCCCCTTTCTCAATTGAAGATACTTCTCGCGGGCCTCCGCTGCCCCTCCACTTAATTCTACGCACGCAGTCCAGTTGGCCCTCAAAAAGTGGCAAAACCCACGTTTTCTGCTGCCGTGGGCTCATTGCCAGCTTCCGCCGTAACAAATCGCCCCATTTGCCGCTGAGTAAGAGAGTTCTGCTCTCCGCCAACAACTCTTCAAGGCTAAAGGGTGCCACATGTCTCGTCACAAGTACAATTCGCCGCGTCGCTTGGGTGTCGAATCGCTGGAAGGCCGCCAATTGATGGCTGGCAATGTTCTGGCAAGTGTTAACGCTGCACACGACTTGGTCGTGACCAGCGATGGCAATCAGCACGATTTGGAGATCGTTCAAGTCACGCAGAATGGGCAACCCGTTGCCGGACGCTACTTCATCGCCCCACATCAGGGCACAACGCTCAACGGCCAATCTGGAGGCCAGTTCTTCAATAACGTCACGCACGACATTCGTGTGACCCTGGGCGGCAGCAGCGATCGCTTGAACCTGCATGCCGAAAATGGGAACGACTTTGGCTTCCGCGTGCCGAACGATCTGACGATCAACCTGGGCAATGGCAACAACGTCCTGACCATCGACCACATCGACGTCGCAGACGACGCGACCATTTTCAGTGGCAGCGGCGCCGACAGCGTCTTCTTCAGAGGCTTGGTCGGTTTCAATGGCAACATCAATGTTGACGGGGGCGCCAACGATCTGACCATCGATACCGGCAACCGCTTCGACAATGTCAAGCTGCAGAACTTTGCGGTCAAACGGGATGTAAACCTTCGCGTAGGTGGCACCGATGCGTTTACCGACAGCGTCGATCTGCTGTTCGCGAGCATTGGCCGCAACCTCAACGTCAACACCGGTGCCGGTGGCGATCTTGTTTCGATCAATGAAGTGGGAGTTAACGCAACGGCAACGATTACTACGGGAGGCGGCCTTAGCCCTGCCAACGATGCTGACAGCGTAACTGTCAATAAGTCCCAAGCCGATCAGTTCTTCTTCAACCTGGGAATCGGCGACGACGTGATGACCATGACCGACAGCTTTGGCCGCCGGGCCACGCTGAACGGTGGTACCAACGCCCGCGACAACGACAGGCTGACGGAGAACAGCAGCAGCGGCTTCACAGAGCAGTTCTTAGTTGTCAACTTTGAGCATCACAACAACTAGCATCCCTACGTCAGCCGCGCTTTAACGACACGCGGCAGACCGGCGAGATCTTTCACCACCGCGGGCGGCCTAAATTGGCCGCTCGCGGTGACTAGCTCGACGACGCGGCCGGCAATAATCGGACTGACCTCCAGAATCAGCCAGCCGCCGGGCAACAATCGCTCGGCGGCTTGCGGTATGAGCCGATCGATTGTCTCAGTGCCGGTTGGACCGGCGATGAGGGCCTGCCGCGGTTCATGCTGAATGACCGACGGCGAAAGCGTGCCAACTTCGTCCTCGCCAATGTAGGGAGGATTGCTGGCAATCACCGCGAATCGCGGCTCCGCTGGAAGCGAGGTCAGCAGATCACCTTCGATGAACTCAATCCGCTCAGCAACCTGGTGTGCCGCGGCATTTTCCCGGGCGATCGCCAGCGCCGCGGTGCTAATATCAGTCGCCACGACCTTCGCCTGCGGTGCATACTTGGCAATCGCGACAACAATGGCACCACTGCCGGTGCCGACGTCGGCGACGAGCGGACTTTGGAATTCCTTGAGCGCATCGAGCGCCGCGACGACGACGAACTCGGTTTCCGGTCGTGGGATCAACACATCAGGAGTAACACGGTACGACAGCGAATAGAACTCTCGCTTGCCGACGAGATAGGCAACCGGCACGCCTTCCGCTCGACGCTTGACGAGCTCACGAAAATTGGCCCGCGTGGGTTCATCAACGACTTGGTCGAATGCCGCATACAGCATGATCCGCTCGCAGCCGCGGGCATGGGCCAATAGCACTTCGGCATCAAGCCGCGGGCTGTCTGACCCGTGTGACTTCAAGTAGTCGGTCGTCCAGGTCAGCAAGCGAAGAATGGTCCACGATTCGGGCATGCAACGGTTCAAGGTTCAAGGTTAAAGGTTACTTCAGGTCGCATTCTAACAACTTTGAACATTGAACTCGGAACTTTGAACTAGAATCGATCCATGCCACGCTTCGTTGTTCTTATGCATGAAACACCACCCGGCTCTCCGCGCGGCGCGCATCTCGACCTGATGTTGGAGCACCAAAGCGCGCTGCGCACCTGGGCACTCGACAAACCGCCGCTACCCGGAGAAATCGTTTCCGCAGAGCGACTGCCCGACCATCGAATCGAGTACCTTGACTACGAAGGCGCCCTCTCGCGAGACCGTGGAATTGTTAGTCGCATCGATTCTGGGCACTACGAGCTTCTGCAGGAAACAGCCACGACGCTCGTCGTGCAGCTTCGCGGCGAGAAAATACAGGGGAAGCTCACACTGAGCGCCGACGGCGACCAGGCTCACCGCTGGCGCGTGTCTTTGTCGGACGAATGACCGGCAGTGGCAGAATGGGCCTCATCGCCGGCTGGCGGCACTTCCTCCGTGTGTCCGCCAAGAACGAGCTGACCCTGGCCGAGCCTCAGTCGGTCTAGCACCACATGACGATGGGCCGAATTGCTCGTGTCGAGCGGCGGACGGATTAATGCGACGGGCGCGCCGCCAACTTCCGTCCAGCGCATGGGCACGTTGGCCAGCGCAGCCCGCTCGGCAACCTCATCCAGAAATCGCGTCAGCGGAATGGGAACCAGCCCGGCGCGCGCCTGGTCGAGCCGCACGGCGATCTCGTTCGGCTGGGCCGTGAGATAGGCCTCGCCCGCGATCGACAAAACGGTATCAACGCCGCCGCGGCTGTAGCGGAGGGCAATGCGAAGCATGCCATCCTCAATCGCGATTCGCGGCTCCGACAGGCCGCTCGGCAAAGCATGCGGGAATTTCGCCGGCAAATCGATCGCTAGCCAGCCGTTAACCTGCTCCTGCGTCAGGCAAGCCTCCCACCGTCCAAAATGCTGAAGTTGATTGTGCAAGTCGAGCGCAGCCCGCTCGAGTTGCTCACCCTCGTCCACCTGCGCCGCGACAGGCGCGGCAATCGCCTGCTGATAAAAAGCGGGCGCACGCCGCGAAGCCTGATACAGGCACCACAGCGAGAGCCCACCGACAGCAATCGAAAGCAAAGTGGCGATCAGCAGTCGGCGAGCGATGTTCCGCATCGGAGCCTCGGGAGAAACAAGCTACGGAATTATAGGCTGCTCCCCCAAACGACCCTGCGCAAGCGACGATCAGCGAACCACCGTCCGTGGTCCGCTGGCCGCGGACCGCCATGATTCCACATCGCGCAGCACCTGCTGGCCGGCTGCCACGGGATCGAACGAGCTGGCTTCGAACAACCTGGTGAAGCGCGAATTGGCATCGACCAGCATGCGGCATTGAAAACGAAAGCGGCCGCTCTCCTGCGCCTCCACCACGACATATTCCGCGCCCAGGTTCTCTAGCGACGCGCGTATCTGTTGCAAGCGAGCAATCGTCTGCTCATCAACCTTCGGCTCCGGTGCATGCGCCGGGGCCGTCGTCGATGGCAGGTCGAACCGAGGCGCCGGAGAGAAACTTGGCGCGGTGGGCGGTGCTTCTACAGGGCTGCCCGCGAGGGCCCAGGCGGCGGGGCTCGGCTCGTCCTGACGCGGGGGCGAAAGCGGAGCAGCCGCTTTGGGCTGGATCACTTCGTCGTTGAGCGGGGCGGCCGCCGGCGGGCGACCGAAATCGGCCGGCGGCGGACCATACAAGAGCGCGTCAATGCGTCGGGCCACCGGCGGCAAGGCGAGCACCGGCATGGCGATCACAAAGCCCAGAAGGAACACCGCGCGCAGCGACAAGAACCGCATGGGGTTGTCCATGAATGAAGGTGGCAAAGGCAAGGGATGATAGCCCGCTTGCCATGGCCGGCAAAGGCGAAAACCGCATCTGCTAGCATGTGAGTTGCCGGCGTTTCTCGCGCGCACGATAATATCCTCGCGACGATCCCGATCAATTTGCTTCCCGGTGCTATGCCAACCTCTGCTGCCCGCCGCTGGCCTCGCTGGCTGCCGATTCTCGGCTGGTCGATCTTGGGTGCGCTCGGCGTTACGCTTTTGGTGTTCCTGGCGACGGTGACGTTCGGGGCCGTTCACGGCACGGAATTCTGCCCGCAAACGTTTGAACGGCGGTCGTATTCGTATTACGAGCTGCCGCTCGTGCATCTTCAAATGACCGGTGAGCGGCACGAAGACCTGACGGGCGACACCGAAAAGCACGTGACGTCGAACAAGTACATCACGCAGGCCGGCAGCGGCAAAAAGGACTGGCATGTGCTGATCGGATCGCGGGGCACCCGGCTGCGGCGGCCTGGCGACGCGGGAATTCTGCTGCAATATCTCGATGCCGAGGAAAGCAACAACGTCTATCGCTGGGTCCGCTGGTCCGAGCAAAACAACAACCTCGCCAAAGTGCTGTGGCCTGCCGTGCAGCGTGTCGCTCTGCACGATATGTACATCTTCGTTCCGGACCTGTTTGAACTGGCGAAATCGATGGATGATCCAATGCAGCTGCAGCAGCAGCTCGATCAGTTCGTCGCCGGCAAGCTGCTCATTCTTGGCCGGCGAATGATCGAGCGGAAAGACCCGGCCGCGGTGAAAGTGTTAGACGAGGCAATCACGCTCGATCCGGCAAACAGCGAGTTGAAGGAAGCCCGTGATTCCGCCACGGCACACAAGCCCGAAGCGCAAGCGACGGGTACCGCCGCGAGGCGGGGGTCGCCGGCCCCGGTAAATCCCTGATTCCAGCAAGTGGCCCGCTGCATGGGCCTCGGCTACACTCATACCGACGCCATTTCGGAGCCAATCCGCATGCCTGCCTCCCTCTCTCCCCCTCTCCCACTCTTCCTCTCCCTGCTGCTGGCCATGTTGCTCTCCTCCGCCGTCGCGGCGGATTTTCCGCCGGTTGATCAGCTTCCCGCGAGACCCGAATTCCCCGATCCGCTGGTGATGCTCGACGGGACGCGCGTCACGACGAAGGAGCAATGGGAATCCAAACGCAAGCCGGAGCTGAAAGCCCTGTTTCAGCACTATATGTACGGCCGCTTGCCGCCAGCGCCGACGCGCCAGACGTACAGTGAGCTGTTCCGCGACGAGAAGGCGCTCGGCGGAAAGGCGACCCTCAGCGAAGTAAGGATCACGTTCGAGCAGCCGTCCCTCTCGCATCCGATTCACGTGCTTTTCGCCGTGCCGAACAACGTAACGAAGCCACCGGTATTCGTTGGCATGAATTTTTGCGGCAATCACACGCTGCTGGACGATCCGCGAATTCACCTGCCGGAAGTCTGGTGCCGCAACACGTGCCCCGGCGTCGTGAACGAGCGGGCCACCGATAAGGGACGCGGCGGGCAGCAGGACCTGTGGAATATCGACCTGATCATCGATCGCGGCTACGCGCTGGCCTGCTTTTACAGCGGCGATGTCGATCCTGACACGCCGGACATGAACGACGGCATTGGCCCCGCGTTCTATCAGCCGGGCCAATCGACGGCGGCGAGCGACGACGCAGGAACGATCATGCTCTGGGCCTGGGGTTTTCATCGCGTCGTCGATTATGTGGAGCGCGGCGCCGGCGGCGCGGTCGATCCCAATCGGATCGCCGTCGTTGGTCATTCCCGCAACGGCAAGACGGCGCTGCTGGCCGGCGCATTCGACGAGCGAATCGCGGTCACCATTCCGCTGCAATCCGGCTGTGGCGGCGCGGCCCCCAGCCGCACCACCGACACGCGGGCCGAATCGGTCCGGCAAATCAACACGTCGTTCCCTCACTGGTTCGACGGCAATTTCAAGCGGTTTCAAGATCCTCTCCCCTCACCATCCGACGCCAACGGCAAGACCGTCGCGCCACGTCGCGAAATCATCAATCAGTTCAGTCAAAACACCAACCGCCTGCCGTTCGATCAGCACTGCCTGATCGCCCTCTGCGCCCCGCGGCCCGTCCTGCTGCCGAACGCGGAAGAAGACCTGTGGGCCAACCCGAACGGCCAACTCGAAATGCTCAAGCTCGCCACTCCCGTCTATCGCCTGCTCGGCTCGCCCGGTCTGGCCGATGGCGCGACGCCCGCGATCAACAAACTCATCGACAGCCCCCTCGGCTATTTTCTGCGCCCCGGCAAGCACGCCATGACGCGGCCCGATTGGGAAATTTTTCTGACCTACTGCGACCAGCACCTCAAAGCCGCGACCGGTGGTCGCCCCGACAAAGCCGCGACCGGTGGTCGCGGTAAGTAATATCCACACTCAGACACCCGCCACGCGGGTCGATGCCGTCCTCGAATTCAGGGAGAGCGAACCCCCGGCTGAGAAGTAGGGTGGGCTATGCCCACCGCCCCTGGTAGGGTGGGACAAGCTGGCGCCAGCCAGCGCCGGACCACCAACCCTACAAGCCCGAAGCGCCAGCGACGGGCACCGCCGCGAAGGGGTGGTCGCCGGCTGCATCATCACGCCACAACCACCGTGGGTTCGCCCGCGTCAAAACACCATGGACGACATTCAACACGAAATCGAACTGCTGCAGGCGGAAATCGCCAAAGCCAATGTGGCCATCGACAAAGCCATTCGCGAGCGGCGAGCGACCGCCAAGGACAGCCCGCTCATGGCCGACCTGAACGCCGCCGTCGTTGCGGCCCGCGCCGCCCTGGCCGCCGTCGAAATCAAAGTTCGGGCGCTATATGAACGAAAGAGCGACGATTAATCGCGAATCGGCTCTCTTCTCGGTCCCAGAGTCTTCCCTGGGACCGCAAAGTAGGTCGCCCAGGCCCTTGGGCGACCAGCCTCGGGAATCATCCGACCATCACAGCTCAGCTTGGTGACCACGAACTATGCTCTCGGTCCCTCCTTCTCGGTCACACGGTCCGACCTCGGACCGCAAAGTAGGTCGCCCAGGCCCTTGGGCGACCCGCCCCGGGAATCATCCGACCATCACAACTCAGCCTGGTGACCACGAACTATGCTCTCGTTCGCTCCTTCTCGGTCCCCGGGTCCTCCCTGGGACCGCAATAACCCGAGGCTCCCGCCTCGTTAGGCCGTCAACAACCGACCCTTCACGGTCTTCGCTGCGATCTCATGATCGCGATCCGCCCCCCTTGTTCAGCGGCAAAATACCGACTGATTTCGGGCAACCGGCCATTTGCCCTAGGAAAGGTGGCGATTGACTGCTAGAAGGGAATGACCTTTCATCTACCTTGAAGGAAACACCGCGTAACCGCGCAATAACACCATGTACGAACCTCGCATTCGCCCCGTGACCATGACCGACCTCCAGCGCCGGCAATTCGTGCAAAAGGCGAAGGCCGATACCCTCGCGTATGAGTCGGCTCAATTCCTCTCGAAAGGCGAAACCAGCCAGGCCGCCACCCTGGCCGGCCAGTGCATCACCCTCGCCGGCAGCGAGCAGTTCAACCTCTGGCTCCGTCACTACGCCACCACCCGCTTCAAAATGCCCACCCCCACCGTCGAAGCATTCCTCAGCAGCATGCCGCCAGCCGAGGTAGCGCTCTAAGCAGGGCTCAGTTCCGCCCACCACCGCATCCGTAGGGTGGGACAAGCTGGCGCCGGCCCACCGTCGCATCTATTGCAGGAGCGTCGGACAGGCTTCCGGCCAGCCAGCGCCGGCCCACCGTCGCCTTTCAAAATCTGCCCGGACTCGGGTTTCAACCCGCGTCCGAATCATTGTTCGCAGCCGCGTTTCCGCCGGCCACCCAATGTCCTTTTGAGGCGTAGGCCAACGAAGGGCTCGTTGGCCTACTTTTCGAGCCTCCCCCAAAGTAGTCCTGCCAGGCCCTTGGCAGGACAGAAGCGGGAGACACCTTTTTGGCGTACGGTGGTGATTCGCAAAACGACGTTGTCCCCAGCGCTGCC
>Ga0136846_1242693_pt1 | contig 13920 bp, 11 predicted proteins | sample HopSoiMetagenom2_FD_96841 | JGI IMG/M metagenome (GOLD analysis project Ga0136846, IMG submission 96841) | Grasslands soil microbial communities from Hopland, California, USA - 2 Assembly 2016 (version 4) | ecosystem: Environmental > Terrestrial > Soil > Grasslands | place: USA: Hopland...
ATCGGCGAGGATCAGCCGCAGCGTCCGGCCGAGCCGCTCGCGATGGCGCGAGGCGAGCAGCAGGGTGGCGTCGGTCTGCGGAAAGAGGACTGGGGGGCGGGGCAGCGAGCCGGCGAGGCCGAGCAGCGCGTCGACGATGTCGTCCGGACGTTCCCACTGGTCGATCCACGGCAGCGACACCCGGACGTGGCGCGAGAAGCGCGCCGCGTCGTCGGCGTAGCCGAAGAACGCGCTCGGTATCCCGGCGACGCCGAGCGCGCGGACCATGTCGACGTCACCCATGACGACCGCGAGCGGGTCGCCACCGTTCGCGGCCATCACGCGCCTCGGCGCCGCAGCGAGCCGGCGAGGTCGACGTAGGCGGTCAGGTCCGACCACCGCGGCCGCAGGTCCGCGAGGCGCGCGTTCGACTCGGCTGCGAATGCGCGGTACCCCACGACGACCGCGACGATCCCGCTCGTGGAGGCGGCGACCGCGGCCCCTTTTGCCCCCCAGATCGGCACGAGCGTGAGGTTCAGCGCCGTGTTGACGATCAGCGCCGCCGCGGTGACGCGGAACATGGACACCGGCTTCTCGGCCTGGACCTGGAAGAACGAGTACAGCGGCCTGACGGCGGCGAGGCACAGCACATTCGGGGTGAGCAGCACGAGGAGCAGCGGAACCTCGCCATAGCCGGGACCGAGCAGCCATGGGAGGGCCACGTAGCTGGCCGGTACGACGACGACGCTCGCGGCCGCGGCGAGGAGCACGCAGTGGCGCATGGTCCGGACGCTGAGCGCCGCCGACTCCTCGCGGGAGTCGAAGCTGATGCGGTTGAACGTGCTCACCGCCAGTGCCTCCGTCGCCAGGAGCAGGACCTCCGTGGCGGCGATCGCGATCGAGAACACGCCGACGGTGGCGTCCGTCGCGAACAGCGCCAGGGCGAGCAGGCCGTTGCGTTCGTTGAGGACCTCCACGACGCGAAAGCTGGAGATCGTGAGCCCGTACCGCGTGACCCGGCGATACAGCGTGAGGCCGCGCGGGAACCGGGGGGAGCCCATGAACCGGCGCAGGCGGAAGTACGCCGTGATCGCCAGCACGACGAACGACATCAGCCAGATCAGGATCGTCGTCTGCGACGAGGCGCCGGCGAGGATCGGCGGAGCGATGAACACGACGGCGAGCACCGAGCGGCCGATCCGCAGGGCGTTCACCGCCCGCACATGGCCGAGGGCCTGGTAGAGGCCCTCCTGGTAGGCGCGCAGGAGGACGAACGGCGTGATGAGCGAGGGGAGCGCCAGCACCCACCAGCGATCGCCGAAGACGGGAGAGATCGCGAAGGCCACGGCGGACGTCAGCGTCCCGGCTGCGAATGCGACGACGATCGACAGGCCGAACAGCTCGCGCGCCGTGGCGCGGCGCTTGGCGAGCTCGCGAGCGTTGGCCACCCAGACCGAGCCGAACGGGACCTGGCACAGGCCGATGCTCAGCGACGCCAGCGCGTAGAGCCCTCGACCGGACGGGCCCATGAACCGTCCGGTCAGCAGGATCATGAACATCTGCGAGAACATCACGCCGAACCTGGCCAGCAGCGCCTCCAGGCCGCCTACGGCGATCGAGGGCGGCTCGAACTCCTTGTGCTCGGGCTCCTCGAGCGGGGGACTCGCGTCTGCGAGCGGGGGCGGACGGTCCGACACGGTGGGCAACCTATCCTTGGCCGCCGGTGAGCGCGTGAGGCCCCAGCAGAGCCCGTCCGAGGACGACCGGAAACCGGTGGTCTGGATCGTCAACCAGTACGCGGGCTCGCCCCTGCACGGGATGGAGTATCGCCATTACCACCTGGCGCGGGAGCTGGTCGCGCGCGGACACCGCGTGGTGATGCTGTCGGGAAGCTACTCGCACCTGTTCACCCGCCGGCCACGTGTGTCGCGCCCCTTCACCCTCCAGGACATCGACGGCATCACCTACTGCTGGGTCGCCGGGCCGCCGTACGGACGGGCGATCAGCGTCGGCCGCGTGCTGAACATGGTCGCGTTCGCCGCGGCGCTCGAGGGCCTGCCGACGCGTCGGTTGCCGCGGCCGGACGCCATCCTCGTCTCGTCTCCGTCCCTCTTCCCGCTCCCGGTCGCGGCGCGTTGGGCGCGCCGCTTCGGCGCACGGCTCGCATTCGAGGTCCGGGACATCTGGCCGCTGACGCTGCAGGAGCTCGGCGGCCTCTCGGCTCACCACCCGCTCGTGGCGCTGATGCGGCGGACCGAGGACTACGGCTACGGGGTCGCCGACACGGTGATCTCGGTCCTGCCGGCGGCGCTGGGGCACATGGTCTCGCGCGGCATGGAGCCGGCGAAGTTCCACTATCTCCCCAACGGCATCGACCTCTCCACGCCGACGGACCCCGACGCGCCCGACTCCGTCCGCAACGCGGTGCGCGACGGGATCTTCACGGTCGGCTTCGTGGGGACGCTCGGGCGGGCCAACGTCCTCGAGACGCTCATCGACGCGGCGAAGCTCCTCGACCCCGGGGAGGCGCAGGTCGTCATCGTCGGCCACGGCGCCGAGCGCGACGGGCTCGTGGCGCGCGCGGCGGGCGCACGCAACGTGACGTTCACCGGCCCGGTGCCGAAGGCGGCGGTCGCCGCGTCGATCCGCTGCTTCGACGCCTGCTACGTCGGCTACCGGCGCAGCTCGCTGTACCGCTTCGGCGTGTCGCCGAACAAGCTCTACGAGTACATGGCCGCCGGCCGGCCGGTGATCTTCGCCGCGGATGCGGCGAACCAGCCCGTGCGCGACGCCGACGCCGGCCGCACGGTCGCGCCGGAGGATCCGGTCGCCCTCGCCGACGCCATCCGATCGCTGATCGCGACCCCGCCGGCCGAGCGCGAGCGCCTCGGCGCCAACGCTCGCGCGTACGTCGAACGCCACCACGACTACGAGCGGCTCGCGGACGAGCTGGCCGAAATGCTGGGTGGCGGTGCGCGATGACGGAGCACGACCTTCTTCGCGAGCGGGTGGGCGCCCTGGTTGGCGTCCCGGCCGACCACGTCACGCTCTTCTGGCGAGGGCGCGTGGCGCTCTACGCGATCCTGCGGGCGCTCGGCATCGGCCCCGGCGACGAGGTCATCGTTCCGGCGTTCACGTGCGTCGCCGTGCCCAACGCTGTCCTGTACACCGGCGCGACGCCGATCTACGTCGACATCGACGAAGCGACGTACACCGTCGATCCGGCCGCCGCGGCCGCGGCGATGAGTCCGCGGACCCGGGCGGTACTTGCGCAGAACACCTTCGGGCTCTCGGCCGACCTCGACGCGCTCGCCGCGGTGGCCCGGCCGCACGGGGCCTTTGTCATCGACGACTGCACCCACGGCCTCGGCGGCACATACAAGGACCGCCCGAACGGCGCCGCCGCCGGCGCGGCGTTCTACTCCACCCAGTGGAGCAAGCCGATTTCGACGGGGCTGGGCGGGTTCGCCGTCACGGCGGACCCCCGGCTCGCGATCGGGGTCGCGGCGATCGAGCGGACCGCGGTTGAGCCGCGCGGGCGGGACCGCGCGGTGCTGGCGGCACTGCTCGTCGCCCGCGAGCGGATCGCCACGCCGCGTGTCCTGCGCGCCGGGCGCGCGGTGTATCGGGTTGCGAGTCGCGCCGGGCTCGTGCCCGGCTCGTCGAGCGGCGACGAGCTTGCCGGCACGGCGATGCCCGACGCCTTTCTGACGCAGATGGGGCCGCTCCAGGCGCGGCTCGCGGCCCGCCGGCTCAGCGGCCTGCCGGCCAGGGTCGCGGCGCGCCGGAGGATGGCGCGGCACTACTCCGCATGGGCCGCGGCGCACGGGCGCACGCCGGCCTACGAGCCGGACGCGACGGGACACGCGTTCCTGCGTTACCCGATCCGCGTCCGCGACCGCGATGCGTTCGTGGCCGAGGCGGACCGCCGCGGGGTTCTCGTCGGCGACTGGTTCCACTCGCCGCAGTATCCGATCGAGGGCGACCTCAGCCCCTGGGCATACCGCCGTGGCGAGCATCCCGTCGCGGAGCGCGTGGTCACCGAGATCGTCAACCTGCCGACCGACCCCGTGCAGGACGGGCGCGAGGCGCGCGCGATCGACGCGCTGCTCGACACGTGGGTCGACAGGATCCGCTGACGCCCCGGCGAACCGGCGCCCGCCGGCCCGAGCCCGAGTACCCTTGCGCACCATGACGGGACGCGGCCCGACGGATACGGGCTGGGGGACACGGATACCGGCGGTGAGCCGACTTGCCGGCGCGGCGTGCGCGGCCATCGCGGCCGCCCTCGTGTTGGCCCAGTGCTCGGCCGGTGGCTCGGATGCGGCGGGCGTGGCCGCGGGGTCGCCGTTCGCGTCCCGGGTGGGCTCGCTGATCCAAGCTGACTCGCTCGCCAACACCGTCATCGGTGGCCACGACCGAACGTCGCTGTCGTTCCGCTTCCGCGCGCAGTGGACGGGCTCCGTCACGTCCGTGCGCGTCTATCTCATCAGCAACAACAACGCGACGGGTCGGACCGGTTACAGCCTCGGCAACGGCGGGCGCTTGCGCGTCTCGCTGCGCGCCGATGCCGGTCGAGCGCCGCACGTCCCGACGGGCCCCGACCTCGCCGCGGCGACGTTCCGCCCCATATCTGCGGGGAACTTCCCGCTCGTGCAGCTCAAGGGCGGCGGGAGTGTCGTGAAGGGGCGGCTGTACCACGTCGTGTTCACGAACGTCAGCGCCGATCCCGCGCGCAACTACGTGTCGATCAACGCCGTTTCATCCGCCGCGCGGCTGGGGCGGGGACCGGGTCCGCCGCATGAGATGGCCGTGTTCGAGCGCGACGGCCGAGGCGCCTGGACGGTGCGCCGTTCCCACCCGCACGAGTACTACCTGCCGATCCTCGAGGTCGTCGGCGGCCGCCCCGGTCAGCGCGCCGGCCTTGGGTACATGGAGGTCTGGGATTCGAAGCCGATCGGCGGCGGCGCGGGTGTGCGCCAGCTCATCACGACGCGCGCGGGCGGCCCGACCCGTGTACCCGGCGCCTGGGTCCGTGTGCGCCGCACGACGGGAGCCGACGTTCCGCTCGTCGTCGCCCTCGGCGACGCGAGCGGCCAGGCGTTTGCCTCGGCGAGCGTGCCCGGCTCCGACGTGCCGTCCAGCGAGGCGGGCTGGGTGCACGTGCGATTCGAGCAGCCCGTCTCGCTGCCCCCGAGCACGCAAGTCGCGCTGACCGTGTCCGCTTCCGGCCCTCCCTCCTTCGAGGCCTTCCCAATCCGGAAGGGCATCGATTACGGTTTCGACAGGACCACGTACTTCGACAACGGATACGCGCAGTTCAACGGGGGGAACGGCTGGATTGGATGGGACGAGGCGGGACGGGATGACCGGCGCGATGCCGACCTGCAGTTCGCTCTCGACGTCGTGCGCTAGCGGATCCCCGGCGTCACGACGGGAACGAGTCGGATGAGTACGAGAGCGGCGACGCCCGGCATTGCGCCGCTGGGCACCGCGGGAGCGATCGGCGCCGTCGGCGCCGTCGCGGTCGCGGGCGTGGCGGCGGTCGCGGTCGGCCCCAAAGCGCTTGCCATCCCGGTCGCGGTCCTCGTCGTCGCGTTCTTCCTTCGCGAACCACTCGCCCTCCTGGCGCTCTATCTCGAAGTCGGCCTCTTCAAGGAGGAGGCCGTCGTGAAATCGCTCCCGATCGATGCGACGCTCGCGCTCGGGATGCTCGTTGCGCTCGTTTGCGGCATCCGCCTCATCACCGGCAGGGTCCGCGCGGTCCCGTACGGCTTCGCGTTGACCATCGCGATCGTCACCCTCAGCCTGGCCGCGAGCCTGGCCTGGACGACGGCATCGGGCTATGGAAGCCAGAAGGTCACGACGTTCCTCACGGTGACGATGCTCGCCATCGGCGCGCCGTTCTTCTTCTTCGAGCGCTGGGACGACCTCCGGCGCTTCTTCATGTGGACCGTGATCGTCGCCGTACCGGTCGCGATCCTCGCCCTCGCGCATCCCGCACGCGAGACGGGACGCCTCGCGGGCGACAACACCATCGGCACCTCCCGGCTGCTGTGCGTCGGGGCCCTCATCCTGCTTCTCGGCGCGCTCGGCGCGACGCGCTGGCGCCTGCCCGCCGCCGCGCTGGCGGTCGGGTTCGTTGCCATCGCCGCCGCTGTCGGCTCCCGCGGGCCGGTCCTGAGCTTCGCGCTGGCCCTGGCGGTCACGCTGACGGCCTGGCTCCTGCGGACGCCGCGGAAGGTGGCGCCCGTGCTGGCCGTCGCGGCGCTCGGCGTCGCCGTGGTGCCCTTCGTGTCCCTTCCGGCGACGTCCAGCGAGCGGATATCCGAGGCGGCCAAGGATCCGATCGCCGCCTTCCGGCAGGACGATCGCTCCGTGATCATCCCCGAGGCCCTGAAGCTCATCGACAGCCATCCGGTGCGCGGGGCCGGGGTGGGCGCGTTCAGCACGGTGGACCCGGTGGTCAAGTGGCCTCACAACATCTTCATCGAGCTGTGGTCCGAGCTGGGGCTCGCCGCGACGCTGGCGGTCGCCGTCGCCAGCGGGGCGGCGCTGGTCGGACTGTTCCGCCTCGCATGGCTGGCCGCCGAGCAGCCGCGGCGCACGCACGTCGTCTACATCCTGCTGGCCGTGTTCCTGTTCAACCTCATGGCGGTCCAGGTCTCGGGAAACATCAACGACAACCGAGACTTCTGGGGACTGCTGGCCTTGGCCTCGCTCGTGGTCGCCGGCGGTCTCGATGCCGGTGGCCGGCTCGCGGACTGAGCCGTGAGCTCCGACGGGTTGGTCGCGTTCAGGCGATGGGGCCTTAGGATCGGTGAGGTCTACTTCGACGCTGCCGCCGCGGATGGCTCGGACGGCGAGCGGGTGGACCTCGTGCGGATCCTCTCCACCTTCTCGCCGCCGTCGCACCGCGGCTTCCGGCAGCGGCACACGCTTGTCATTGGTCTTGCCGAGGACGAGGACGAATTGCTCGCGCAGGTGTCGAAGGACACGCGGTCGAAGATCCGGCGCGCCGCGGACCGCGATCCGGTGGAGGTCGCCGGCGACGCGAATCCGTCGCCGGCCGAGGTGTCCGCGTTCGCGGACTTCTACGATCGCTTCGCCGAGGGCGCATCGGTCGCGCCGGTGTTCCGGCCTCGGCTGCACGCGCTCGCCGAACGAGGCAAGCTGGTCCTCACGAGGGCGTTCGACACGAGCGGCGAGGTCCTGGTCCGGCACGCGTACGTCGCCGCCGGCGGCCGGGGATACATGCTGTACTCCGGGTCTGTCCGGGCCGAATCCGGGGACAGCAGCGCGCGGAACCTGATCGGGCGGGCGAATCGCTACCTGCACTGGGAGGACATCCGGCTGTTCAAGAGCCGGGGCTTCGAGCTCTACGACTTCGGCGGCCTGGACGTCGAGGAGCGCTCCCCGAAGACGGCCGGCATCGCGCGCTTCAAGCGGGGGTTCGGCGGCGAGGTGCGCGCGGTCTACTCGCTGACGCGGCCGGAGTCCCTCCGGGGAGCAGCGGTCCACCGAGTCCTGAGCCTGCGCGGCGTCGATTTCTAGTCGTGCCCGGTCGCCCGCTCTCGCCGGTGCCCCGATCGTCGCGACGGCGCGCTCGAAACGCAGCCGGGGGACGTCCCGGGCAGGCGCAGGCATGGGTCCTGGGCGCCATCGACCTCGTTCGCGCGCTCAAGCTGGGCGGCGCTCCCGTGGTCGCGATCGCCTCCCGCGAGGATCCGGCGCGCCACTCGCGATCCGCCGTGGCGCATCTCGACCCGGCACGTCTTGGCCGGGAGCCGGAGGCGATGGTCGAGGGCCTGCTCGCCCTTGCGTCGGAGCAGCGCGAGCAGCCGGTCCTCTACTACGACAACGACGCCGACCTTCTGTTCGTGTCGCACCACCGGGACCGCCTGGCTCACGGCTACCGGTTCGTCGTGCCATCGCCCGAGCTGGTGGAGGACCTCGTCGACAAGGCGAGGTTCCATGCGCTCGCCGCACGGCTCGGGCTTCCGGTGCCGCGGACGGTGCGATGCTCGAGCGGAGAGCTCGGGGCCGACCCCGCGCTGCGCTATCCGCTCGTCGTCAAGCCCGTCAGCCGCCACGGTGGCGCTTGGAGCGGCGCGTTCGACGGCAAGGCGATCCACGTGGAGGATCGGAAAGGCCTCGCCGCGATCGAGGCGCGGCTCGCCGGAGTGGACATCGAGCTGCTGGTCCAGGAGGCGGTCCCCGGGCCCGAGAGCCGCATCGAGAGCTATCACGTGTTCATCGACGACCGTGACCGGATCGCAGGCGAGTTCACGGGGCGCAAGCTGCGGACGCTGCCCCGGACGTACGGCTTCAGCACGGCCGTCACGATCACCGACGACGCCGAGGTCCGCGACCTCGGGCGGAGGATCTGCCAGATGCTCGAGCTGCGCGGCGTCGCGAAGGTCGACTTCAAGCGCGACACGGACGGCGCGCTCAAACTTCTCGAGGTCAACCCGAGGTTCAACCTTTGGCATCACCCCGGTGCGCTGGCGGGCGTGAACCTCCCGGCGCTCGTCCATGCGCGACTCCTCGGGCACGCCCCGGACCCGCCGCCGGTCGCGCGGCCCGGAGTCACCTGGTGCAGCCCGCACGACCTCCGGGCGGCCCGGGCGGCCGGCTTCACCCTGAGGCGGTGGCTGCGCTGGGCGGCGCGATGCGACGCGATCTCCGGCTTCTCGAGGGACGACCCGTTGCCCCTGCCCCGAGCGGCGGTCTGGCGCGCCGTCGGCCGCCTCCGGCGCCGCACCGAGGTCTGACGGATGCGCTACGGGGTCCTCGCCGACGTCCACGGCAACCTCGACGCGCTCCGGGCGGTGCTGCGCGCCCTCGAGCAGCACGACGTGGACGGCTATCTGTTCGTCGGAGACCTTGTCGGGTACGGCCCATATCCCAACGAGTGCATCGCGGAGATGGCAGCGCTCGGGGCGATCTGCGTCGCGGGCAACCATGACCTGATCGCGCTCGGCCAGATGTCCGACAACCGCTGCATCGAGCTCGCTCGGAACAGCCTCCGGTGGACCCGCGAGGTCCTCGGCGCCGACGAGCGCGCGTTCCTCGAGGCGCTCCCCCGGCGGGCCTTCGTCCACGGCGGGATCGTGCTGGCGCACGGTGCCCTCGACGACCCGCAGGAGTACACGTCCACGGAGCCGCAGGCCCTCGCGCAGCTGGCCGAGATCGAGGATCATGACGGCGCGCACATCCTCGTCCTCGGGCACACGCACCGGCCGATGGCATATGCGCGGCGCGCCGGCTGGTTGCGTCCGGACGGGGCGTGCACGCTGCCGCCGGGCGACGCGGTGCTCCTCAATCCCGGCTCGGCCGGGCAGTCCCGCGAGCTGCGTGCCCGCGCGCGATTCGCCGTCCTCGACCTCGACGCGCGCCGGGTCGAGTTCTTCGCGATCCCGTACGACATCGGCGCCTGCCGGTCCGCGCTGCGCCGCGTCGGGCTGTCGCCCGCGTCCTGTCACCTGCGGCCGTCGGTCCCCCGGGCGGCGGCGCGCGCGGTGCGCGGGGCGGTACGACGGAGCCGCGCGGCCGCGCGGCCCGCGTGAGAGGAGAACCGATTCGTGGCCCTCAGGCTCGAGCGCATCCAGGTCGGCGAGGCAGAGTGGGACCGCATGGACGCGTTCTCCGACCGCGTCGTCTTCCAGACGCGCGAGTGGCTCGACTTCGTCGCCCGCACGCAGGCGGCCCAGCCGGTCGTGGCGGCCGTCCTCGACGGCAGCGAGCGTGTCGGCCACTTCACCGGCCTAATCATCCGTCGGTTCGGCATCCGCATCCTCGGCAGCCCGTTTCCGGGGTGGACGACGGAGTCCATGGGCTTCAACCTGCTCGAGGGCGTGGACCGCCGCGAGGCCGCGGCTGCCCTGATCCCCTTCGCGTTCCGAACCCTCGGGTGCGCCCACCTCGAGCTCAAGGATCGCCGACTTGAGAAGGACGATCTGGGCGCCTTCGGGTATGCCAGCGAGCCGACCCGGACATTTGAGCTCGACCTGTCCGCCGACGAGGACGAGATCTTCGGCCGGATGTCCAGCGCCTGCCGGCGAGCCATTCGCCGGGGCATGAAGGTCGGCGTGACGGTCGAGGAGGCGAGCGGTACCGCCTTCGCGGACGAGTACTACCGGCAGCTTGTCGAGGTGTTCGCCCGGCAGTCGCTCGTTCCGACGTATGGCGTCGAGCGCGTGCGTGCGCTCATCTCCTGTCTCGAGCCCACCGGTCGCCTGCTCCTGCTTCGCGCCCGAGCGCCGGACGGCCTGCCCATCGCCAGTGCCATCTTCCCGGCGTACAACGGCACCGCCTACTTCTGGGGCGGCGCGAGCACGCGCGAGCACCAGGTCCTCAGGCCCAACGAGGCGATCTTCTGGCACGCGATCCGGTACTGGCGCGACCGGGGCGTCACCACGCTCGACCTCGGCGGCGGCGGCGAGTACAAGCGCAAGTACGGGCCGAGGGAGCTGCGCTTGCCGTTGTTCCGCGCGTCACGCTTCCGTGCCCTCCCGATCCTTCGCGAGATCGCACGGCGGGCGGTCGATCGGCGGCAGGCCCTGCTCGGGCGCCGGCGGGGCGGTCAGGTAGTGCCGCGGACGCGCAGCTTGTGACCGAGCCAGCGGCGCTCGAGGCGCGTTCGCTCGCGGTCGGTGAGCGTGTGCTGACCCGGCTGTTGGCGCATGTGGTCGAGGAGCGTCGTCACCGGCACGAACCACCCGTTGAGCGAGCTCGCGCGGCGCATGACGCGGACGAAGCGCGGGTCGAGCCGGCCGCCCGGTGCGAAGCCCGAGGCGAAGTGGGTGTACATGATGCACGCCCCGCCCTCGGCCGCGAGCCGGTCGAGGTTCGCATCCGAGAGCTTGGCGCAGAAGGTCCCGACGTCCGGGCCCTCGGTGGAGGCGAACCAGCGGTCGACGTATGGGCGCCGGGGGTCGTGGTAGGGCATCGCCGGGCAGTAGCGCCGGGTGTTGATGTCGCCGTGCACGAAGTTGCGGACGTACTTCACCTTGCTTCGGCAGATGTCGCCCCAGAACAGGGGGCTGGACTCGACGTGGCCCTCGAACGACAGGCCTCCGCCGCGGCGGTTGAGGGCGTTGTAGATCGTGCGATTCATCCCCGACACGCGGTCGGGCCCCCAATAGATGTTCTCGCCACAGACGTGGTGGTTGACGTGCACGGAGGGGTACGCGCCGAAGATCTCGCGGAAGCGCTCGAGACCCTCGATGGTCCGGGCGCGGGGTGACGTCCGCGACGACACGTTGTGGAGCGCGATCTCGAAGCCCTGCTCCTGCAGCCCCTCGACCCACGTGCGGTACCGCGGGTCGTCGCACGCGAGCCCGTCGCGCACGTCGCCGGCCAGCGGCCAGACCGACTTCGTGGTGAGGATGCCGAGGTCGGCGAGCAGGGCGTACACCGGCGGGACGTTCTCCATCGTGGAGCCGTCGGTGTCGTCGACGATCGAGAACGCGAAGGACTTGCCCTCCGGCCAGCCGACGGGCGTAAGGGCCCGGGCCAGGGGCGTCTCCTCGTCTGGTGTGGACCGATCTGGTGGGGGGCGATGAACGGGTGCGTGTGTCATCGCTTAGTTTTTCTGGAGCGCGCATTTCGCACGCTCAGGTTTTCTGGTGCCACAGATCCTGACAGACCGAGCGCTTCGGCGCCAGGTCAGCACTCCGACAATTCAGACGATCGAGGCGACGAGCATCTCGTACCAGCGCTGCTCGCGGGCCGAGCGCAACAGGGTGTTGTTGTGCCACAGGAGCCCGAGGCAGCCGCGGTACCGCCGGCACTCGGCGGCGATCGCTGACACCGCTTCGAGGGCGGCCTCGGGCGTCAGGGCCATCGTCGAGAGCAAGGTCACGTCCATCACCTGAAACGGTCGCTCTTGCAGGCGGAGCGGCCGGCGGTGCTGCAGGTCGAACGCGCGATATGGATGGCACGTCCCCGTGCGGAAGCCGACCGTCTCCGCGTAGCCGACGGTGCTGTCGTAGCTCAGTCCCGCGGCCTCCCAGTTGCGCCACGTGTCCGGATTCGCCCAGCGCAGGTAGTGCTGACGACCCCCCCACTCCTCCTGGTCTACCCCCTCGGCCTGCGCGACGCGTACCAGGCGGCCGAGCTCCTCGCTCGTCCGCGCTGCGTCGCGGTAGGTGCAGAAGCTCGGATGGAGCCCCACCTCGTGGCCGCGGCCGGCGATGCGCCCGATGAGCGATCGCACCCAAGGGTGCTCGAAGAGGTACGGCCCGTCGCGCGGGCGCTCGTCGCGGTACGGGAGGAAGTAGAAGGCGCTGCGCAGGCCGTGGCGCTCGCTGACGCGCATGAGGAGGTCGAAGGTGTTATGCGGATCGAGGCGACGATCGCCGAGCAGCGACCGGGCGCGCCGCGCGACGAGACGCGGATCGCGGCGGCGCACGAGATCGCCGGCGAACTGGCGCGCCATGTCGCGCGGCCCGTGGCCGAGCGTCGTGAGCGGATCGTCCACGTCGTGCGAGAGCAGGACCTCGTAGGCGGTGACCCTCCGGTGCAGCCGGGGCCACGCGCGCCGGAGGGCGGCCCACAGCAGCTCGACGTACGCGTCGACGACCGGGACCCCGAGCAAACCGACTCCGCCCATGACGGAAGCGGCCGCCGGGAAGCGGTCGTAGCGATCGCGGTCCACTGTCACGAGCTCCTCGTAGCGGGTGAGCATGAAGAAGGCGCCGCCGAAGACGTCGACGTCGAGCGCCGTCGGATCGCCGGCAGCGATCGCCGACCCGTACAGGATGGGAAAGCCGTCCACGACGCGGACGTCCGGCATCGACGCCGGGGTCAGCCAGTTTTGCTCGGGGGTCGCAAACAGCACGTCGGGCACGAGGACCCAGGCGCCGGCGGGGTCGTCGGCACGGCTGATGCGAACGTCCGCGCGATCGGCAGTGCGAAGCGTCCAGTCGAGTCCCAGCCGGTCGCCGAGGATCACTTCGAGGATGTAGCGGCGCTCCGGCTCGTACGCGCCGGGCGCTTCGACGAGCAGCGTCACGACACCTGCCGGTACAGGTCCTCGAGCTTGGTGAGCTCCGCCTCCCAGTTGTAGCGCTCGGCGATCGCCCGGCGGCCGTTCTCGCCCAGCCGCCGCGCACGCTCGGGGTCCTCGTTCAACGAGCGGATGGCGTCGGCGATCGCCGGGGCGCTGCGCGGATCGACCGTGATCCCGCACTCCGCGCCGGCCACGATGTCGGTCCACAACGGGAAGTTCGAGCAGACGACGGGCAGCCCGCGCGCCATGTACTCGAACATCTTCGTGGAGAAGGCGTCGAGGTAGTTGGGCGTGGGGTGGTTGAGGACGATCCCCACGTTGGCCCGGTCCATCGCCTGCACGATCTCCGCTCGCGGCACCTGCCCGAGGAATCGGACCCGCTGCCAGCCCGGCATCGCCGCGATCTCCGCCTCGAGCTCCGGCGGCTGGAACGTGCCGGCGACGGTGCCGGTCATCCCGCGGGGAAGCATGGCGAACGCCGCGGCCATCTCGCGGACGCCCTGGATCGCCATCAGTCCGCCGGTGTAGACGAACGCGTCGGCACGATCGGCAGCGGGCGGCGGCGGCGTCCCGCCGGACCCGAACGCGGCCTCGGGGAAGTTCTGGACGACTCGCGTCCGCTCCCCGGGGAACTTCCGTGCGATCGTCGGCGTCGCTGCGACGATCCCGTCGACGATGTGCGCGGCCAGCTGCTCGACAAGTGCGACGGCCCTCGACACGAGCGGCCTCGTGCGGGCCGGAAGCCAGTGCTTGCTGAGGATCTGCTTCGGCACGTCCTCGTGGACGTCATAGATGACCCGGCCGCGGAGCTTGAGGAGCACGCCCACCCACAGCAGCTCGGGATCGTGGAGGTGGTAGATGTCGGCGCGCTCCGCCCACGCCGCGCGCAACGCCCTCCAGCCGCCCCGTGCCATCCGGTCGAGACG
>Ga0136846_1227698_pt1 | contig 13919 bp, 13 predicted proteins | sample HopSoiMetagenom2_FD_96841 | JGI IMG/M metagenome (GOLD analysis project Ga0136846, IMG submission 96841) | Grasslands soil microbial communities from Hopland, California, USA - 2 Assembly 2016 (version 4) | ecosystem: Environmental > Terrestrial > Soil > Grasslands | place: USA: Hopland...
CAGGCCGGCTACGCGCAGATGACCACGAACAACACCGGTGGGTGGATGTTCACCACGCAGAGCTACGCGTTCGGTGGTTCGATCGAGAACGCGGACGGTTCCAAGGCGACGTTCGACGACGCGCCGTCGCGGGCCGCGCTCCAGTTGCTGCACGACATGAAGTGGGTCGACAAGTCGATGGGCCGGTCCGTGCTCTACGACATGGACGGTATCTCCAAGGCCTTCGCGGCCGGCAGGATCGGCATGTACATGGCCGCACCGGACCAGTACCACACGCTGGTGGACACCAACGGGCTGAAGGCGTCGGCCTTCGGGATCGGCCCGATGCCGCAGCAGGGCGGCGACCACGGGACGCTGAGTGGCGGCAGCGTCCAGATCGTCAGCCCGAACGCCACGGACGCCGAGAAGGCGGCGGCGATCAAGTGGATCAAGTTCGCCTACCTGAACAAGTACGTGAACCAGGACGCTGCCGTGAAGAGCGCCAAGAACGGCGTGGCGGCCAAACTGCCGGTCGGGGTGCCGGGGCTGCCCGTGGTGGCGGCCGACCAGTACTCGACGTACCAGTCGTGGATCAAGCCGTACGTCAACGTGCCGCTGGCGAACTTCGCGCCGTACACCAAGGTGGCGGCCGACCAGAAGATCATCCCTGAGCCGCCGGTGAAGGCTCAGGAGGTGTACGCCGCGCTCGACCCGGTGGTGCAGACCGTGCTTGGCAAGGAGAAGGCGGACATCCCGGCTCTGCTGACCAAGGCGGCCGGCACCGTGAATGCCAAGCTCGGGCGCTGAGTTGCCCACCACAACCACTACCCGCCCCACCGGCGTCCCGGTCACCCGCCGGGCCGCCGGTGCGCGGCGACGGTTGAACCGGCTGCACCTCCAACGAGTCCGGAACGGCCTCCCGGCGGTCGCGTTCGCGGTGCCGGTGCTGCTGATCTTCCTGGTCTTCTCCTGGGGTCCGATCGTGCGCGGGCTGGTCATGAGTCTGCAGCAGACCAACCTGATCGATCCGGTCAAGTGGGTCGGGCTGGAGAACTTCCGCTACGTGCTGACCGACCCCGCGGTCGGACAGGCCTCACTGAACACGCTGTGGTTCACGTTGCTGGCCTTGCTGTTCGGCTTCCCGGTACCGGTGCTGCTGGCGATGTTCCTGTCCGAACTGCGCGGCAAGTCCTGGCTGTACTCGACGCTGGCGTACCTGCCGGTGATCACGCCGCCGGTGGTGGCGATCCTGCTCTGGCGGTTCTTCTACGACCCGTCGCCGAGCGGGATGTTCAACACGATTCTTGGCGCGGTCGGGCTCGGACCGTTTCCGTGGCTGGACAGTCCGTCGTCGGCGATGCCGTCGATCGTGCTGGAAGCGACCTGGGCCGGGGCGGGCAACGCAGTGATCATCTACCTGGCCGCACTGACCTCGGTCCGTGCCGATCTGTACGAGGCGGCGGAGTTGGACGGCGCGGGCGTCGGCCGGCGGGTGTGGCACGTGATGCTGCCGCATCTGCGTGGCGTACTGCTGCTGATGCTGCTCCTGCAGGTGATCGGCACCATGCAGCTGTTCACTGAGCCGCTGCTGTTCACCGGCGGCGGACCGCAGGGGTCAACCATGACGATTCTCTTGCTGATCTACAACTACGCCTTCGTCAACGGCGACTACGGTGCAGCTACCGCGTTGAGCGTGCTGCTGGCCCTCGCGCTCGCCGTACTCTCAGCCGGGTTCCAGTTCGCCACGCGTGGCTGGAGCACCGAGTGAGCGGCGAGCGGGGTGCCCTGTCTGTCACGGACCGCAAGCTCACCCGGGTGCGCCTGCCGTTCGTCATCGGTCAGGTCGTCGTACTGATCGGCCTGCTGATCGCCGGGCTCGGTCCGTTGCTGTGGTTGCTCAAGGCAGCGATCTCGCCGACGCAGGACAGCATCCGGTCGCCACTCGCGTGGTTCCCGTCCGGCGAGGTGCAGTGGCAGAACCTCAGTACTGCGTGGCAGCAGGGCCACATCGGCTACTACCTCGGCAACACCGCGATCATCGCCGCCGGTACGGCGTTCACCTCGCTGATCGTCTGTACGACGGCCGGCTACGTACTGAGCGTGCTGCGGCCGCGGTGGGGTCCGCTGCTGTCCGCAGGCATTCTGGCCACGCTCTTCGTGCCACACATCGTTTCGCTCGTGCCGCTCTACCTGACCGTGCTGAAGGTTCCGGTGCTGCACGCCAACCTGACCAACACGTTCTGGGCGGTGTGGCTGCCACCTGCGGCCAGTGCGTTCAACGTGCTGATCGTGAAGCGGTTCTTCGACGGCATCCCGCGCGAGTACTTCGAAGCGGCTCGCATCGACGGCGCCGGTTCGATCCGCGTGTTCACCTCGCTCGTACTCCCGCTGTCGCGGCCGATCCTCGGTGTGGTCGTGCTGCTCAGCATTATCTCTTCCTGGAAGGACTACCTGTGGCCTCTGCTGGTGCTGACGAATCCGGATCTGCAGCCGGTCTCGGTGGCGTTGCCCAAGATCGCCAAGGTGACGGAGCTCAACATCCAGTTGGCAGGCCTGTTCCTGGCCTTGCTGATTCCGGTGGCGCTGTTCCTGGTCTTCCAGCGGGCATTCCTGCGTGGCGTGGGCCTGTCTGGGGGCATCAAGGCGTGAAGCGCGTCCTGGTCACCGGTGCGGACGGTTCGATCGGCAGGGCTGCGGTCGTCGGCCTGCAAGCAGCCGGGTACGACGTGACCGGCTTGTCGCTGCGCTATGACCACACCAGTACGGCGGACCGCCCGCTGGTCGGCGATGCGCGGTCCGCTGACGAGGTGGCGCGGGCGCTCGACGGTGTTGACGCCGTACTGCATCTGGCGGCGATTCCGCATCCCAGTCTGGGGACGCCGGAGGAGGTGTTCGAGAACAATGTCGCAGCGACGTTCAACGTGCTCGCTCAGGCCGGACAGCGCGGGATCCGCCGGGTCGTGATTGCGAGCAGTATCAACGCGTTCGGCGTACCGATGAACGTGAACGACGTGGAGCCGGCGTACTACCCACTTGACGAGGAGGTGGAGGCCGACATCGCAGATGCGTACTCGTTGTCCAAAAGCGTGGACGAACAGAGTGCGCGGATGGCGTGGCGGCGGTGGGGGATCAACGTGATCGCCTTGCGCTTTCCCCTCGTCAAGACTCGCGAGGAACTGTTCAAGTTCGCGGCCATGGCCGAACGCGATCCGTCCGGGATGGCCCGGGAAGGCTGGGCCTACTTGGACCTGCGTGACGGCGTCCGGGCGATCATCGCCGCGCTCGAGTCACCGGCCGCGGGAGCACATGTGGTCGGTCTGGCGGCCAATGACATCCTGATCGACCGGCAGACCGACGAGCTGTTGCGCGAGTACGCACCGACCGTGCCACTGCGCCGAGCGGTGCAGGGACGCGAGTCGCTGGTCGACACCACGCGGGCCCGGGAGCTGCTGGGCTTCCGTCCGGAGCACTCGATCCACGACGAGAATCAGGTGGTCTCCGCGGTCACGACCTGAGGGACGACGTACTGGATGCCGGGCTGCGGGTCGGGCTCGAGGAGGCGGGCGGCCACCTGGCGGCCGATCTCCTCGAGGCCGACATCGATCGTGGTCAGGTGGCGGGAGACGCGCTGGTCGTGCATCAGTTGCTCCCAGTTGTCGACGCCGATCAGCGCGACGTCACCTGGCACGTCCCGGCCCGAGGCGCGGACGGCGCGTTCGGCGCCGCGGGCGATCGCGTCGCTGCCGCAGAAGATCGCATCGACGTCGGGGGCCTCGGCCAGCACCTCTGCAGCCGCCTCGGCGCCCCAGCCCTCGCGCCACCGGCCGAAGCGCACCGGTGACACGAACTGGAGTCCGGCATCTGCCAGCACTTCCTGTGCGCCGGCCGCGCGGCGCTGGGCGGCGTTGTCGTTCGGCTCCGCGGTCAGGTGGGCGATCTTCCGCCGGCCCTTCGACAGCAGGTGCCGGATCGCGAGCCGGCCGATCTCGTCGTCGTCCGACGTGATCGTGACGTCGGACGGGTCCTCGGTGAACGTGAAGGCGTTGATCACCGGGACGTCGAACCGGCTGGTCAGCGACGGGCTCGGGTACGACGTACCGGTGCCGATCACGATCACACCGTCGATGCGGCGGGCGCGCAACTGCAGGATGCTCTCGGTGACGTCGTGCTCGTCGATGCGCGCGTCGTACAGCAGGATGGCCTGTTCCTTCGCGCCGAGCTCGGTCGCGGCCGTGGCCAGCACGACCCGGGTGAACGGGTTCGATGCGCGGTGGGTGAGCACACCGATGGTCTGGCTGCGGCCGCGGGCGAACGAGCGGGCCAGCGCGTTGTGCCGGAAGCCGAGCCGGTCCGCCGTCACGCGGACGTGCTCGCGGGTGGCCTCCGAGATCCGGTCGGTGCCGTTCAGTGCCTTGGAGGCGGTCGACAGCGACACCCCGGCCGCAGCGGCCACATCGGACAGGGTGATCACTGAATCGGCCATGTGCACATCGTAGTCAGCTTCGAGCCGTTGACAGCGGACTCCCGGCGTATGAAGGTGTGACGTGCGAAACCGCTTTCGCATTCTGCGCGAAGCGAGGAATGACAAGCACCCTTGGGAGGAGAACTCCATGGCCCGTCGCCGCTCCGGCGCAGTCAGTCTTCTCACGGCCGGTCTGTTGCTGGCCGCCGTACTGCAGTCACCTGCCGGCGCAGCGACGACCGCTGCGCCGAGCCTGACCATCACGCCGACGACTGTCGGCAACACCTTCACCGCGGGGGAGCAGGTGGCGCTCGGCTTCAGCACCGATGCCACCACGGTCAATTGGACCGTCCGCGACGCCGCCGGGACCGAGGTCGCAAAGGGCTCCGCGTCGGCAGCATCGCTCAACGGTCAGCTCCAGTTGCCGATCAGTACGCCGGGCTGGTATCAGACCGACCTGACGGTGGTCGGATCCGACGGTACGACGACGCTCGGCGGCACGGACTTCGCCGTACTCACTCCCCACGACTTCTCCACGTCCACGGATACGCGGATCGGGGTTGCCACCGCGCTGGGATTCAGCAGCGGGGCGAACCCGGGTATCGAATCGGTGCCGCTGTTGTCCAGAGCCGGGATCTCGACAGCGCGTGACGAGGCGTTCTGGGCGGCCGCCGAGACCACCAAAGGCGTCATCCAGTTCCCGCAGAAGGTGAAGGACTACAAGGCCGCGCTGGATGCCAATCACGTCGACTTCCTGAACATCCTCGACTACGGCAACCCGCTGTACTATCCGGACGAGGCGCCGGCCACGGACGAGCAACGTGAGGCATTCACCCGGTACGCCGTTGCTGCGGTCGACCAGTTCGGCACCGAGCACACGACGTACGAGCTGTGGAACGAGTGGAACCTGCGCGACCCGAACGGCGCAGCGAAGGCCAGCCCGGAGAACTACGTCGCACTGCTGAAGATGGTGAGCTCCGCCGTACGGGCGAAGCACCCGGACGTGAAGCTGACGGGCCCGTCGCTGGCTGTCATCAATGACTGGCAGGGCTGGTTCACCAAGTTTGCGGACCTGGGTGGGCTGGACTACGTCGACGCGGTGACCATCCACCCGTACGTGCAGCCGCTGGACCCGGAGGCCTCGGTCACGTACCTGAACACCATCCGCTCCATCATGACGGCGCACGGTTCGACCAAGCCGATCTACATCACCGAGCAGGGCTGGGCCACCGGAACCAACCCGAGCGCGGTGTCCGAGCCGGCGCAGGCCCGCGACCTGGTGCGCGGCCAGTTGCTGTCCTACGGCGCTGGTGTGGCGCGCTACAGCTCCTACAACTTCATGGACTCGGGTACCGACCCGTCGAACGTCGAGCACCGGTTCGGCCTGGTGCGCAACCGGCTCGACTCGCGTGGAGCGCTCGTACCCAAGCCGTCGTACGTCGCCACTGCCGTCCTGGCTCGTCAGATCGACGAGCTCCCACTGATCGGTCAGACCCGCTTCGGCACCGGAGGGTACGACGTAGCGTTCAACGCCGGCGGTGGACAGAGCGTGCACGCGGTCTGGTCGGCTACTCGCGGAGTCGTGGCTGCGACCGCACCGGCGGGCTCGACCGTCCAGGTGACCGACCTGTACGGCGTCGAGACGACATTGACGGCTGACGCCGGCGGACATGTGTGGGTCACGGCCGGACCGGACCCGGTCTACCTGCGAGGTGCGATCAGCGGGCCGATGCTGCCGTCGAGCCGCTTCGCTCTGTCTGTTGCGCCGGAGATCGCGGGCGACCCGGCCACCGGCACCTTGACCTTCACCAATCCCGATCCGGTCACCCACGCGTTCACCGTCACAGCCGGAGGCGGCGAGACGAGCGGCTCGGTCACCGCAGGTGCTACCGCGACCGCACCGGTCAACTACCCGGCTCAGGACTCGACTGGCGCCCGGAGCTACTCGGCGAAGGTCACCGTCGACGGCAACGCGGTTGCACTGCTCAGCACAACCGGCACTGCAACCCCGCCGCTGACTGTCACTGCTTCGCACGTGCTCAACGGCAGTGGCAAGGACCTGCTTCGTTTCCGCATCACCAACGCCTCGTCGCAACCACTGCAGGTCGCCGGACTGGACTGGGCATCGGGTACCGCGTCCGGCACGTTGTGTGCCGGCTGCACGATTCCGGCGCACGGCACCGAAGAGGCCGACGTACCGCTGACGCTGACGGCGGCGTCCACGTGGTCGGCGAGCCTCCGTCGTACTGGCGCGACCGACATCAAGGCCGCCGGCAAGCTGAACCCGGTCACCGCTCTCACCACTGCGAAGCGGCACACGGTCACCCTGGACGGCGTCATCGACCCGGCAGTTGCCCGACAACCCGCGATCGCACTGGAAGGCACGGGTACTCCGCCGGTGACTGGCTGGGGCGGACCGGCTGACCTGTCCGGCTCGCTGTGGCTCACGCACGACGACCAGAACCTGTATCTGTCGGCGAAAATCACCGACGATGTGTTCTCGCAGCCCAACCGCGGCGGCAACATCTGGGCCGGTGACGGACTCCAGCTCGGTATGACGGCCGGTGCACCCGGTGAAGCGACCGCGACCCAGGAGATCGGCGCTGCACTCACGGACGCCGGTCCGGTGGACACGTGGCGCTGGACGCCGACCAGCCAGACCGGTGTGCCGCCGGGCGTCCAGGGCAACGTCGTCCGGGACGAGGCCACTCACACCACGACGTACGAGATCGCGATCCCGTGGAGCACGCTCGGCTTCGCGGCTAAGGACCGGCTGCTCTCGGCAACCGTGGTGCTCAACGAGAACGACGGGACCGGCCGGCGCGGCTGGCTGACCTGGGGCAAGGGCGTCGCGGAGACGAAGAACCCGGCTTTGTTCAACGCGGTGCGGCTGGACCCCACGGCGGCCGGCTAGGTAGTCGCGCACTGACTCGGCGTAGGTGCCCTGGTTGCTGCCCGAGGGGCACCTACGCCGAACCTCGCGACGCGCCTAGGATCGTTGCGGGGAGTCCAGGACAGCGAGGAGCGCGAGTTGAGTCACACCGTGATGGCCGAGCTGGTGGCCAACGTGCTGAAGGTCACCGCCAAGGCCGGGGACACGGTGGGCCCGGACGACACCCTCGTCATCCTGGAGTCGATGAAGATGGAGATCCCGGTGCTGGCCGAGGTGGCCGGCATCATCACCGAGCTGAAGGTCATCGAGGGTGAAGTGGTCCGCGACGGGGACCCGATCGCCGTGATCGAGGAGAACTGATTCAACCGAAATGGCCGTTCACGCGTCTTTACTGGTGAAGGCACCGGCCGGGAACTTCCGGCCGGGGCGTCACGTTGAGCCGTCGTACGACGAACTCAGGGTCCGACCAGGGTTCTCCCGACGTGCGCAGAGGACGGTGACCGCGGCACCATGGCCTTCACGCTTATTGCCGAGAGGACTCAGGGGGGCGCCGCGGTGAAGCCGTTCGACACCTCGACCGCGCCTGCCGCCGGGGCGGCGACGCAGCAGGTACCGGACGTGCTGCCGTCGTGGGACGAGATCGTCCGCACCCACTCCGCCCGGGTCTACCGCCTCGCGTACCGGCTGACCGGCAACAAGCACGACGCCGAGGACCTGACCCAGGAGGTCTTCGTCCGGGTCTTCCGCTCGCTGTCGTCCTACACACCGGGCACGTTCGAGGGCTGGCTGTACCGGATCACCACCAACCTGTTCCTGGACGGCGCCCGCCGCAAGCAGCGGATCCGGTTCGACGGCCTGCCCGAGGACGCTCACGACCGGCTGCCGGCCAAGGGCGAGGGCCCGGCCGAGAAGCTGGACTCCGACCAGTTCGACCACGACGTTCAGGACGCGCTGGATGCGCTGCCCGAGGACTTCCGGGCCGCCGTCGTGCTGTGCGACATCGAGGGCATGACGTACGACGAGATCGCCGACGTCCTGGACGTGAAGCTCGGCACGGTCCGCAGCCGGATCCACCGCGGCCGGTCGATGCTGCGCAAACACCTGGAGCACCGGGCCCCGCGGTCCGGCCAGTCCCGCGTCGGCGGCCCCCCGGCCGACCGCCTCTTCGGTGACGGAGGTGAACCGCGATGACGCTTCAACACCCCTTGGACAAGCTGAGTGCCGTCGTCGACGGTGAGCTCGACCATGACTCCCGGGACAAGGTGCTGAGCCACTTGGTCGGCTGCGACACCTGTCGTCTCGAGGTGGACGCGCAGCGCCGGCTGAGGGCGCGGATGGCAGCGCTGGAGGCGCCGGAGCCCTCCACCGACCTGATGCAGCGCCTGATGGGCGTCTCGTCGTTCTCGACCGAGCCGCGCGAGGAGGTCCGTCCGGTGCTGACACCGGCGGCCACGCTCTTCCCGCAGCGGTCCGCATTCCCCGCCGGACGCACAGGAGGCACCCGGCCCGGTGCATCGCGTTCTACGCGGTCCCGGCGGCGCACCGGCGTTCTGGGCGCGGCCGGCTCGGCCGCCGCAGTCGCCTCCCTGCTCGGTACGGCGTTCGTCGTCGGCGATCCGGCCCGGTCGGAGCAGCCGCCGACACTGCAGCCGCCGGTCGCGAGTTTCTCGTCCGACCACGCGAGCACCTCGAGCGGAGCGCCGTTCGCCGACCCGGTCGCTCTGCTGAACTCCTACAACGGGGCTGGGTACGCAGGGCTCAGCCCGACGCTGCAGCCGGTGGCCCTGACCGGGCGCTGAGCGTGAGCCTGTCCCGGCTCGCCCTACTGGTCAGCACCGCCCTGATCGGTATCGGTCTGCCCATGCCCGCCGTCGCCGTACCGACTGTCACGGGAGCCGACTCGCCGACCGCCGTCAGGTGGCTGCAGAAGGCCGCTGCCGCGCCGAACCAGGTCTCGTACCACGGCACCCAGATCATCACCGCGTGGGGACCGCAGGGCGCCAGTTCGGCGATGTTCGACATCGTGCACGCGGCGCAGCAGGGCTCCGAGATCAGTGTGCTCGGCTCCTCGGCCGCACCGGGCGCCAAGGCGTTCGTCCAGCGCGCCACGACCACAGGGGCCGCGATCGACGGCGGACCGCTGGCTTTACTGCAGGCGACGTACCAGCTCGTGGACAAGTGCTGCACGGACATCATCGGGCGGGCTGCGGTGCTCGTGGAGGCGCTGCGGGACGACCGGACGCTGGCGGCGCGGTTCTGGATCGACAAGGCGTCCGGACTGCTGCTGCAGCGGCAGTTGTTCAGCGCGGACGGCAAGACGATGGTGCGGGCGACCGTGTTCACCGAGCTGAAGATCGAGAGTTCCGAGTTCATCGCTCACCTGCCGCCGATGATGCCGAACGGCGTCGAGGCGCTCGGCCTCGGCAAGGTCGACAACCTGCGTTCCCAGGGCTGGGTGTGCGCCCCTCAGTTGCCTGCGTCGCTCACGCTGTACGACGTCCACCAGGACACCACCAACGGGTCCCTGCAGTTCTCGTACTCCGACGGACTGTTCAACGTCTCGCTCTTCGAGCAGCGCGGTGCGCTCGACCCCGCCGCCGTGAAGGGCTTCAGCACGACCGAGACCCCGGGCGTCTACCTCCGCTACGGCATGCCGTCGTACGTCGTCTGGTCGTCGGGCGGAATCGTCTACACGCTGATCGGCGACCTGCCGCCGGATCAGCTCGGCGAGGTGATCCGGTCGTTCGCGCACGACGTCCCGGTGAAACTGACCGCGATCCAGCGATTGGGCACCGGACTGGCCAAAATAGCGACCTGGCTCACTCCAATGGGTGCGGTTTCGGCGAAGCTGGGATAATCAAAGGTGGAAGTGCCTCCTGGCGGCCCCAGGACGAGGGACTCCGACCGACGACCACGACGACGTGAGGCGGGCACCGTGAAAAGTGACGACGCCGAACCGACAGTTCCGAACCCGGTGACCGCCGAACCCACCACGGTGCTGCCTACCTTGAGCGAACCCTCGGCCGGCCCTCCCGCTCCGCCGGTTTCACCTAGCTCAGTCCAGCAGCCGGCTGCTTCTGCGCCGTTGACGGCGCTCACTCCACCGGCCCTTGGCAACGGCGCGATGCCGCTCCGGACGCCGGGCTCCGACGCCGCCTATCGGCAGACGAACGGCGGCCGGTCGACCACACAGCGCAGCTTCGGTCAGCCTGAGCCGCAGGAGTCGCAATTCCGGCCCATGTATCCGGGCCAGGCGTGGCCGACACAGCAGCCCGCCTACCGGCCGATGTACACGCCGCCCCCGCCGTCGGACTGGCACCAGCAGCAGGCGCGGGCCTACACGCCTGAGCCGCCCAACAAGCTGAACCGAGTGGTCGCGATCGCCGCTCTGGTCGCTCTGGTCATCGGTGTGATCGCAGGTGCCGGTGCAGCGACCGCCGTGGTCGCTCTGGACGGCAACAACGGTCCCATCACCGACCAGCCGAGTCCGCCGGTCGGCAACGGCGCGGACCCGAAGATCCGTACCGGATCGGTGTCCGCGGTCGCCGCGACCTTGCTGCCGAGCGTCGTCCAGTTGAAGGTCGAGGGGTCGGACAACTCCGACGCCACCGGTTCCGGCTTCGTGATCGACAACCTCGGGCACATCCTGACCAACAACCACGTCGTCGCCGCCGCGGCCAAGGGTGGTTCCATCCAGGTCGTCACCAACAGCAACAAGGTCGCGACGGCCCGGCTGGTCGGCCGCTCCCCGGCGTACGACCTGGCGGTCGTCCAGGTCGTCGGTCTGGATGCCCCGTCGGTGCAGTTCGGCCGCTCGGACCTGGCGGTCGTCGGCCAGGATGTGGTCGCGATCGGTTCACCGCTCGGGCTGGCCGGCACGGTCACCTCGGGCATCATCTCCGCCAAGAACCGTCCGGTGACCACAGGTGACTCCGTGGACCAGGCGTCGTACATCAGCGCGCTGCAGACCGATGCGGCGATCAACCCGGGCAACTCGGGTGGTCCGCTGGTCGACATGAACGCGCGGGTGATCGGGGTCAACTCGGCCATCGCGACCGTTCGGGGCTCCGAGGACGGGCAGAGCGGCTCGATCGGTCTCGGGTTCGCGATCCCGATCGACCAGGCCCGCCGGACCGCGCAGCAGCTGATCGCCACCGGCCAGGCGTCGTACCCGGTGATCGGGGCCAGCGTCGACATGAGCTTCGAAGGCGGCGCTCGGGTGAGCGCCGTGAACGCCAACTCGCCGGCCGCGCGGGCCGGACTGCGGGTCGGTGACGTGATCACGTCGGTCAACAACGAGCCCGTGGACAGCGCGGAGGTGCTGATCGTCGCCATCCGTACCCACCAGCCGGGGGAGAGCGTGCGGCTCGCGTACCAGCGCAGTGGGCGCTCCCGTACGATCACCCTCACCCTTGGCCAGCAGATCGGCTGACATCGTTGTGTGGGTAGTAGAGATAGGCTGGGCGGCGTCCGGAGCGATGTACAGAGAGGTGGGGACATGTTCGGCATCGGGCCACTCGAACTGGTCGTGATCGCGATCGTCGCCGTACTTGTCTTCGGTCCCGACCGATTGCCGGAGTTCGCCCGTACGGCGGGCCGCCTGCTGCGGCAGGTCCGTCAGATGGTCAACAACGCGCAGAACGACCTGCGCAGCGAGCTGGGCCCGGAGTTCGCCGACCTCGAGCTGCAGGACCTGAACCCGAAGAACTTCGTCCGCAAGCACCTGCTCGATCCCATGGATGAGGACGAGAAGCCGGTCGCCGAGTTCACCGATTCGTCCGCCGAACGTCTCCCGGCCGGGGCAAAGCCTCCGTACGACCCCGAGTCCACCTGACCGGTCCTTCCGTAGGGGTTTCACCGTCGGCGGCGGAGCAGGAGCGCGACGGCTACTGTCCCTGCGGCGGCGGGCAGCAGGGCCAGGACGCCCCAGATGGCTGGGAACGGATGTACGCCGTACTCCGATGACACCAGCAGTGTGATGCCTAGCGCTGCGGTGAGCAGAACGACGAATACGCCGACAATCGCCGCGATCAGCCGGCGAGAACGGGCCAGACCGGCGACCACTAGCCAAAGCAAGGCGTCGATGACCGCGACGCCGTACACGAGTCCGTAGAGCGAGCCGGCGGACACCTGCTTGCCGTGCTGTGCGTACGCCGTCGCGGCGTGATCGAGCAGCGATCCACGGCCCGCCTGGTCGATGACCGCGACGACGGCGAGCAGAACCGAGAGAACAACCGCGAGCAGAGCGGTGCGCTTTTCAGAAAGTGACTGTCTCATGCTAGTGACTGTATGGACGCTGTGTCGGCATGGTCAAGACATTTAGACAGTGACTTGCTGAAGCGTGTAGCTGTCTCGTACCGTGGCGGTATGGCTACCGGTCTGCGCGAACGCTGGCGGATGAAAGCGCGACGGACGATCCAGGAGTGCGCACTGGATCTGTTCGACGAACGTGGCTTCGCCGCCGTCACCATCGAGGAGATCGCGGCCGCCGCCGAGGTGTCACCGTCCTCGGTCTATCGCTACTTCGGCACCAAGGAAGGTCTGCTGGTAGCCGACGACTTCGACACCATGCCGCAGGAAGCCCTGGAAGAGATCCTCGACCTCGACGACCCCGTCGGCAGCGTGATCGCGATCGTTCGACGCTACGAAGCCGCCCCGGACGGCGAGATTCCGCAACGCCGGGTGCGCTACTTCTTCAAGGAGCCATCGGTCCGAACCGCCTTCTGCGCGTCTCTGGACCGAGCCGGCCAGCGCATCGCACCCCTGATGGCCTCCGCCGGCTCCCTCACCGCGACCCAGTCCCGGGTAGCCGCCAACGCCTTGGTCTTCGGCTACTTCGCCGCATTGGAACAGTGGTACCTAGACGGCGGCCAAAACCCCATCGCCAGCTACGTCGAAGAGGGCCTCGCCCCCCTTCGCCAGATCTGGTCAACCTCGAGTCCTGTGGATAACGACCGGGCTTGATCGGCGGATCCGGATACGCTCAAGCAGGAAGGACAGGGCGCGGGTTGCGGGTCAGGCGGGGGTGTCGGTGGCGAGCAGGTCGTAGGTGACTTTGTCGTCGACGTGGGTGGAGATGTGGAACGCGGCGCGCTCGGTGCCGACGTGCTGGAAGCCGGCTTTCTCCGCGGTGCGGCGGGCGGCGGCGTTGGTGGCGGCGGTGCGGATGAAGAGGCGACGGCCGCCGAAGCCTCCGCTGGACTCCGGGGCGAAGTACCACTGGGCGACGCGCTGGATCGCCTCGCTCATCACGCCGCGACCCTGCGCCTCGGGATGCATCCAGTAGCCGAGCTCAGCATCGCGGACCTCGTCGCGATGGATACCGAAAAGCGTCAGGTTGCCCAGTCCTTCGTCGGTCTCGGCATCAGCGACGCACCAGTTGAACCGCCGCCCCGCGGCCGCCTGCTCAGCCAGGTCCTTCAACCAGAACCGTGCGTCCTCCACGGTGAACGGCTGCGGAATGAACGGCAGGAAGTGCGCGGTCGCCTGGTTCGTGCGGGCGATCGCGATCCGCGAGACCTCGTCCTCGCGCCAGGTCCGCAGCCGCAGCCGGGAGGTCTCCAGCACCGGATGCACGAACCACGG